>ENA-OQCX01000798-OQCX01000798.1-human-gut-metagenome-genome-assembly--contig:-NODE-798-length-15866-cov-1.998094_pt1 | contig 15866 bp, 19 predicted proteins | sample MGYA00242762_ERZ504587 | MGnify/ENA primary metagenome ERZ504587 (study PRJEB26092, sample SAMD00036337) | human gut metagenome | host: Homo sapiens | study: EMG produced TPA metagenomics assembly of... | reverse complement strand
ATTCGTTAGCTGCAACAGCTTGCTGCTGAACCACCTGATATCCACCTGGTACTTTTCATCTAAATCCCATGGGTTCTTTGTCACACCATATGCAGAAGTCTCTGTTGTACTTCCCATGGCGAACTCATCCATGTTTGTCTTTCCTAAAAATACAACTCCTTCTTTGATCAGGTTCTCAACTGCCTGTGCGGAGTATGTTGGTACAAAGTTCTCTAAGATCTTAGAACTGCATGTTGTTGTATATCCCTTTGTACAGATATTATCCTTAATTGCCATTGGAACTCCAGCTAATGGTCCTGTGTAAGTCCCGTCATCGATTCCTTTCTGTACTTCTTCGGCTCTCTTTAATGCACTTTCTTCATCGTAAGAGACATATCCATGTACATCACTTTCGACTGCCTTAATCTGTTCAAGTGCTGCCTTTGTTGCTTCTACAACTGTGATCTCTTTGTCTTTGATCTTCTTGCCTAATTCTACGGCAGTTAATTCTAAAATGCTCATCTTCTGCCTCCTATATGATCGTCTTTGGCACGACAAAGGCGTTGTCCTGCGCTTCTGGTGCGTTCTTTAATGTGTCTTCGCTTCCGTCTCCATTCGTTACCACGTCTTCTCTGATACATTCTTCACTGGAAATACGTGAGACATTGGTTCTACACTGCTTGTATCTAGTTCGTTTAATTTATCTACATAGTCGAGCATGCTTTCCATATCTTTCTTGGCCTGTTCTTTTTCTTCGCCAGATAATTCAAGCTTTGCTAAAATTCCGACATATTCAATCGTTGCATCATCAATATGATTTGCCATAAGTCTTCCTCCTGTTAAATTGCCTATAGAGTTAATGTTACCATAATTTTTATCTTTTTAAAATATAAAAATGAACAAAAGTCTGCCGTTTTTTCTTAAAAATGACAGACTTTTGCTTACTTTTTTAAAAATTTAATCCATTCAGGATCTGATTTATAAAATCTTCTATGTGAGTGAATGCCTCTGGTACAAGATCTGCTAAAAATGACAACAGATAAAGAATAAAGACAATCACCGCCCACTTTCCTTTTTTTGATCTCTTCTTTTCTTTTTTATTTTACCTGCAGCTCCGAATCCACAAGGTGACAGTACAATGTATCGTCTCCCTGTTCCTTCGCTTCATACTATTCCACCTGGAATATAGAAAAAGTTATTTTCCCACTCTCCCTCTGGTCTATCATACATGGCGTTCAAATCTCTGGGAGCCTGCCACTGGCAGCTTTTATTCCGTATTTTTCCAGATTTACCCGGCCGTTTATCACTTCAACTCCATCCGCCGAAGAAGTTCTGCCTGCACATCCTCTCCACCAAACGCAAATGCCCCGGCCAGTTCTCCTTTCGCATTGACCACACGGAAGCATGGAATATGTTCCGGATCCGGATTCTTATGCAGTGCATTGCCCACGGCTCTTGCCATTCTGGGGTCTCCCGCTATCTCTGCGATCTTCCCATAAGTTGCCACATGCCCTTTTGGAATACGCTTCACTGCTTCGTAAATTCTCTTTGTCGGACTGTCCGTAACCAGATCATAGCTTTCTGCGATCATTCTTTTAATCTCTTTTTCCGGAACAGTCCCATCCAGAATGATCGTATTCCAGTGTTCTTTATTCAGATGATACCCGGCCGTCACTGACTCATACGTCGAGCGCCAGAAGTCTCTCCACTCCGGATTCACTTTGACATTCAGATTGATATAGCCTTCCCGTTCATAGATCCACAGAAATGTTTTTTTACTTCCTTTGATCCGCACCAGCTGCCAGTTTGGATCACGGAATGGCTTTTCTTCATATACATTGTCAAAAGACATTCCGTATGCTAATGCTTCTTCTCTTGTCATCATATGATTCCCATCCTTCCTGATTTATACTTTCTTTCATTATCGATAAGTACAACTAATCAATATATGATATTCTCTTTTTTCAGAAGTTCCTCACATATTCCAATATATTTTTCTGTATAAATACTGCCCTTTTCCCAGATAAAGTCAAAAGCATGCTGCATTTTAAAATCTGAAAGTCTGATTTCTTTCAATGTTCCATTCTTAAGTTCATCCGCTACTGCAATCTTATACATAAACGAAATCCCACAATCTCTTTTTAAAAGCCCGATAATTGTATGCATATTTTCTACTTCTGTATAATGGAGAAAATCTTTTATCCCCATTCCTCTTGCAAGAAGTAACTCCTCTAAAATATTTCTTGTCCCGGATCCCGGTTCACGTACAAGCAGGCGCTCCTTCACCAGTTCCTGCATTGTTTCTGGAAATTTTTCTTTGAATGTGTGATCTCTGGCACAAACTGCTATATACTCTTCCGTACTGTAATTTTTATGTTCATAATTTTCCTTCGGATAATTGCCCTCTACAAGCGCAAGATTAATCCTTCCTTCATCAAGCAATGTCAACAGCTGCGTTGTATTTCCATAATGTATATGCAGGTTTATCTCCGGATGGCTGATCAGGAAATCTGCTATTTTATCTACAATTGCATATTCTCCAATCGTCATCGTAACTCCTATGGAAAGTGATTCCATCTTATGGGATTCATTTCTTATCTCATTCATAATTGCCAGCTGATCATTTTTCATTGTCATCAGCCGTTTTCTAAGTATCTCTCCTTCCTGAGTCAGATACAACTGTTTATTACAATAAGAAAACAATTTGACATCATATTCCTTTTCAAAGAAATGAATATGTTGCGAAACTGCCGGTTGCGTAATATGTAACCTTCTTGCTGCCTCTGTGAAATTCATTGTATCACATACCGCAAGGAATGTATCTGTTCTAAAATCCAGCATAATCTTTTTCCTTTCATTGTCAATTTGATTTTTTAATAATTTTTTATTATCATTCGATAATATTATATAATTATTTATTATTGTTATCCAGTGTTATAATCTCTAGTGGAAACCCGTATGAACCAATAAAAGAATGAGAAAGAGGAAAAAACATGAATTTTTTTAACAAAAACCTAAACGGTATACTGGTTTGTTTTGTGATTGCGATTCCATCATGGCTTCTTGGAAAGCTTTCCCGGTTATCGGCGGACCTGTCATCGCGATCCTGGCCGGAATGCTGATTACACTAGTATGGACCAATAAAGGAAAAGCCGAATCAGGTATCAAATGGACTTCTAAGATTATTTTACAGACAGCTGTTGTACTGCTTGGATTTGGAATGAATCTTGGTGTTATTCTACAGACTGGAAAGCAATCCCTTCCGATCATCGTATGTACGATAAGTACTTCTCTGATCATTGCGTGGGTTCTCCGCAAGATCATGAATGTCCCATCGAATACTTCGATTCTCGTAGGGGTCGGCTCGTCCATCTGCGGAGGATCTGCGATCGCTGCCACTGCACCGGTCATCGATGCAGATGATACTGAAGTTGCACAGGCAATCTCTGTAATCTTCTTCTTTAATGTTATCGCTGCCGTACTTTTCCCTGTACTTGGAAGTGCACTTGGCTTTGACACTACAAGTGGAAGCTCCTTCGGATTATTTGCCGGAACCGCTATTAATGATACTTCTTCGGTCACCGCTGCTGCCTCTACCTGGGACAGTATGTGGAATCTCGGAAGTGAAACACTGAATACAGCCGTGACCGTAAGCTTACACGTACACTGGCAATTATTCCGATCACACTGGTATTGTCCCTGATCCGTGCAAAATCTGCTGCAAAATCTGGAAATGCTGACTCAGCATCAAACAAATTCAGCTTAAAGAGAGCATTTCCTATGTTCATCTTATACTTCATCATTGCAGCTGTGATCACAACTGTATGTATGACTATGGGTGTCAGTGCAGATGTATTTGCTCCGTTAAAAGAATTGTCGAAATTCTTTATCATTATGGCTATGGCTGCGATCGGACTTAACAGCAATGTTGTAAAATTGATTAAATCCGGCGGAAAACCACTTATGCTCGGTGGATGCTGTTGGATCGGAATTACCATCGTGAGTCTGGGAATGCAGCATATCATGGGAATCTGGTAATTATTTCATCCAAACAGACGCTCTGGTGATCTCTTTGAGACTCGTTACCCCGCACATTTTCATCGTGTCTTCCAGCTCTGTTCCAATCTTATCTATATAAGACTTTACGCCTTCTTCCGCACCTCCATAAACGGCAGTCACAAATGGTCTTGCAATGATGACTGCATCTGCTCCGAGTGCCAGGGCCTTGAATACGTCTACACCACTCCGGATTCCGCCATCTACAAATATCTTCATGGAATCCCCTACTGCCTGGCGATCTCTTCCAGCACCTCTGCTGTCGCCGGGCACTGATCCAGCACACGTCCTCCATGATTCGATACTACAATTGCAGATGCCCCGGCCTCTTTTGCCTTCAGGCTCCTCTGACTGTCATAACACCTTTTACAATAAATGGTATTCCTGCAATCTTTGCGATCTCTCCAAGTTCCTCCACTGTCTTACTTCCTGCCGGCGGCTCCATGTTCTTAAGAAACGGAAGTCCTGCTGCATCGACATCCATTGCCACTGCAAATGCCTTTGATTCCTGAACCATCTTCATCTTTTCCGCAACGGTATCTATGTTCCATGGTTTCACGGTCGGGATTCCGATTCCGTCTGTTTTCCCGATTGCTTTTGTCGCAGCAACCATCACATTACTGTCGAGACCATCTCCTGTAAATGCGGCAATCCCGTATTTTGCACATGCCGACACAAGAATATCATTGTATCTCACATCATCCAGACAGTCGCCGTAATGTAATCCCACTGCACCAACCGGTCCTGCAAAAAATGGATATAAAAACTTCTTTCCGAAGAGCTCCAGGGATGTATCCACCAGTTTGTTTTCTGCAATTGTGTCCATCTGAACACGGATTTCTTTCCATTTATCATAATTACGGATAGCTGTATCTCCGATTCCCTTTGCCCCAGGTCCAGGCATCTGATTCTTGCAGGCGCGTCCATTACACTCCGGACAGGCCTTACAATAATTTCCAATACGTGTTCTTGCATTTTCTATACATTCTGAATAATTCATAATTTTTCCTCTTTTCTTTCGCTTTCTAACATCTTCCACAGTTTCTGCAAGGATTACATCTTAATTTTTTCAGTTTTAAATTCCAGTCTTGAATTTCCGGTAACTTTTCCCCGGTTATCCACTTTTCATCCCATAATGATCTGAAACCGTAACTTTATCCCCATTCCACTCAATCTCCAGTGGATATAGTGTAATATTTTCAGGATTCATACAGTTCTGATGAAGTCTTGGTGAATACACTTCTTCTCCCCAGGATACGGCCTGATCTATTGTCAGAATCCTTATATGCGTCTCACTGATACGTAAAATCTCCGGTTCCACTACACAATGATAATCTTTCAGGTATTTCATTCTTGAAAACAGAAATGATTCCTAACGGCGTCCTGATCTTTTCATTCTTTTTCATCTTAATATCCGATTTCCTCCAGAATCTTCTCAACAAGTCTCGCATTTTTCAGCGAAAATTCTTCCGTAACCGCCGGAATCTCATTTTCATCGATGCATCTGCCGAATTGTTCTACCTCCAGGCGATAATTCTGTGGAACTTCTACCGTCTTTACTTCTTCCTGCCCCTCAGCCGTACGAATCGTATAGCTTAATTCTCCATCACCATTGAATGCAAATTTGGTTCCGGTAATACTTCCCTTCGTTCCATCTATCTCCAGACAGTCCAGTCTCCTGTCCTGATTCGTTGCAAGCGTCATGCCACAGGTAAATGCTGCTTTCTTTCCATCTGCGAATTCCATGACTACAGAAGTCAGCTTATCGATCTTTTCTTCCGAAAAGATTGCGGAAGCCTCGACTTTTTCTGGTTCTTCATTCAGAAGTCCTAACGTCAGGCTTGTGTTGTATACTCCAAGATCGTATGTACACCCTCCAAGAGTCTCCCGTCTCATCCGGATATTTTCCTTATTATAATCCGATGTGATAAATGCGGAATCTATATAACAAACTTCTCCTATCGTTCCATCTTCTATCTCTTTCTTAATTGCAGTGATATATGGACTGTGCTGATACGCAAAAGCTTCCATAAGATATACATGATTCTCTTTTGCTGTTTCAAATAATTCTTTCACCTGCTTTTCACACGGTGCAAGCGGCTTTTCACACAGTACATGTTTGCCGCTTTTCATAGCTTTCACGGCCCACTCATAATGTAAAGTATTTGGCAGCGCAATATATACCGCTTCCACTTCCGGGTCATCCAACAATTCTTTATAACTTCCATAAGCTTTTTCAAATCCGAATTTTTCTTTAAATTGTTCAGCTTTGTCTATGCTTCTTCCGGCAATTGCATATAATTCGCAGTTGTATGCCTGTATCATTCCCGGAATGGTACAACTTCTGGCAATTCCGGCAGTTCCTATAACGCCCCACTTGATTTTTTTCATTGTTTTACGCCTCGCTTTATGTATGATAATTTTATTTTAGCACTTTTGGAAACATTATCCCACTAAAAAAATGTACCTTTTATCCTTATTACTCGGGTACTAAAATTTACTTTTTCAGATCAGCCGTTTTCATATTTTTGGGATACTTTGTGCTGTACATAACGCCCCATACCCCACTTCCTCATTCGGATACTCGTCAAATCCCGGTACTTTTTTCGCTCCACGTCTCAGATACGCCTTCACCTTTTCCCCATATAGATATGGATCGTTTCCTCTCACAATCCCCCATTCCATCAAAAGCGCTGCACTTCCTGTCACAAATGGCGTGGCAAAGGATGTTCCTGTAAATGCCGCATATCCTCCGCCCACTGTTGTTGTCATAACTTCCACTCCCGGTGCCACAAGATCCGGTTTCACCATATTTGTAAGTCTGGTAAATCCTCTTCCCGAAAAATCCGCATATGCAAATGTCCTTGCGTCATATGCTCCTACGGATATTGCACGGCTGGCAGAAGATGGAATTGTGAGCGTCGTAGCATCTGTTGGAAACAAGAATCCTGTTCCACGGTTCAATACATTGTCGCTTGGAAGCCACATTTCATATTGTCCTGTCACGATCTTCCCGGCACTTAGAACAATTCTCCATATTCCTTCTGTCAGATAACTTTCTACCGGAAGCAGATCTATATAGATTTCCTGGGAAATGCTGTAAGGACTTGGTTCCCCATAATAAAGCAGTATTTCTGTCTGACCAATTCGGAAGCGATGTGGTCCCAATATCTCCGGTACTGGTCCGACCCGCACTCCCGATGGATTGATGATCGAAATCTCTATTTGATCCGTATATTCTTTCCATATCTGGATACTGATCGATGACTGTCTGCTCTGAATTGCAAGCTGGATTGTCTCTTCTCCTTCTGAAATAATTCTACCGGAAGTATGCCCGGCACTTGCCGCTTCATTTCCGGTTCCGATGCAAAATACACTCTTCCATATATTGGACACATCATCGATATACCGCTCCAGAAGTGTCGTCCCGTCATGTCCGCCGTATGTATTTCCAAAACTGATATTCACAGCTACAGGCATCCGAAGCTCCAGTGCCTTTCTTATTATATAATCGATCCCCATCATTAGCTCTGTCGTTCTTGGGAATCCTTCCTGTATGGGATTACCAAGTTTTACAACGATCAATTCACTCTGCATGGCAACTCCGGCATAACGTCCTCCACTGTTGCTTCCATTTCCTGCTGCTACTCCCGCCACTGCCGTACCGTGTCCGGAAATGTCCTGGCTTCTCACAAGCCTTCTCTGTTCTGATACAGTTTGTGCATTTAATGCTTCATCTATTTGTCCTTTCGTATACTCCACACCGATGCTGTATCCAACCGGTGCTGTTTCCCCATCTGCCGGATTCAGAGACTGATCCCACAGATACCGAATCCTCGTGCTTCCGTCCGCATTTCGAAAATCTATATTCGCATAATCGATTCCCGAATCTATGATTGCAACCAATATTCCCTGTCCATACAGAGAAAGGCGTGTATCCTGTACCGCATTGATACAAGACACACGCCTTCCTTCTGCTGCCTGAAAGAACAGCCGTTTTGGTTTTTCTACATATTCAACTTCCGGAATTCCCGATAAGATGTCGATTCTGGATTCTGTAATTCGGATGACTGCATATTCATTTTGAAGCTCTGTTACTTTGGATGCTATCTTCCTGACTCGGTCCAGATTTACGGAATATTTAATGATCAGATCCCATTCCCGGTCAAGCGGATCATATCCAACATTTAAATTCAAGGATTTTTCCCGCTCATCTTCCGCGGAATTCAGTGCAAGATTTAAAAGATTTTCTAGTTTCTGACTGGTCATACATTAACTCCAGATGCTTTTATTATTAATATATGTGCTTTGTAAGCCATAGGGGACACTGAAAAAGCCACTTTTTCACGTCCCCATTGGCATCTATTCTATTCTACTATATAATAAAAAACAAGAAAACTATTACATAGGAGGAATCGCCGATTATGTCGACAAAAAAGCCAATCTGATTCTTACAACCTGCTCTATGGCATGGGGAACTTCTTATATATTTATGAAACTTGGAATTGAGGGACTTTCCCCTCTGATGCTGATGGCTCTGCGTACAGGAATCGCATTTCTGATTCTGGTACTTATATTTTTCAAAAGGTTACTGAACGTTAATAAAAGACTTTTACTCTACAGTGCCATCACCGGCTTTCTGCTTTTTACAAACCTTACGCCAATCCTTTACGGATTAAATACGATCACTGCTTCTCAGAGTGGATTCATCCTCAGCACACCGTTGTGCTTGTTCCGGTCATTCATGCAGTTATTTCCCGGAGACTTCCGGAGCATCATGTCAGGCTTGGAATCATTATCGTATTAATCGGAATGGTACTGATCAATGGCGGTGATATATTTGCTGTCAAGCCCGGAACGCTGCTTTGTATGCTTTCGGCTTTCAGTTATTCAATCAATATTGTATTAAACAGCTATTTTACCAGACAGGTAGATCCACTTGCACTCGGAGTCTACCAGCAGGGCTTTACCTGTCTTTATTCCATAATCGGTCTGCTGGTGTTCGGATCCCCGATATTTCCGAGCACCACGTTGGACTGGATCTCCGTTCTTGGACTTGCTCTCTTGTCCTCAGCTTACGGATTCGTTGTACAAACTGTTGTGCAGCAATATACAACACCGGAGAATACCGGATTCCTGTTCTCCCTGGAACCGATCTTTGCAGCGATTTTTTCCTTCATCTTCCTGCATGAGAAGCTCACGGAGATGGGATATCTCGGAGCCATTTTCATTCTTGCAGGAGTGTTTACCGCTATCGATGCCAAAAGTACGGTAATGGAATTAATCACCGGAAAATCCGTTGCAGAAGTTACATCCAAAAGATAGCAGAAAATCCGTTGTCTTATCCTGATATGCTCCCTTTACTGAAAATCCAGTAAAACAGGAGATGCCATTGACTGACAACGGATTTTTATCTTTTCTACAAAATCTCTGTTTCTAATTTTCTATAAATCGCATCTGCAAGAATCTTATGACTCTGTCCATCCATATGCTCCTGATCTGCTTCCGACGGACCCGCATAATCTGCTGCCCGCATGAATCGTTTGCCATACTTTCCGGCCACTTTTTCATATACCGGTTCTAATTTCTTTGATACTTCTACAGATTCTGGCGAAAATTCCTGATCATATCCGTCCTGCCATACCTTTTCTCCCAGATTAGATCGGAGATATCACAAGAACCTTCATCTTATCTGCATGCTGATTGATCTGCTCCAGTAACCTGGCAATTCCTTTTCCGATGATTTCTTCTGACGCTCCGAATATGGTTTTGCAGTCATTCGTTCCAAGCATCAATACGACTGCATCCGGCGTGTGCGTCTCCAATAATGTCGGAAGCAATTCTGTTCCCCGTCTTCCCAGGCGAAGCGGATCTTCAAATATGGTCGTTCTTCCACACAGACCTTCCTCAACAATTCTAATATCTCGGTCCGCCAGTTTTTCCTGTAAGATTCCGGTCCATCGTTCTTCCCACGGAAAACGCTTTCCGGTCTCTCCATCTAACCCCCACGTATTCGAATCCCCAAAGCATAATATCTGTTTCATTACTTCCTGCACCTGCCTTCTGAGATCTTTTATCTTTTAATAACTGGAGTTTAACATCGTTTCCTATCAAGTCAATATGTTTTATATGTTTTCTGTGTTTTTGCTTTTCATCCTACTTTCATTTATGTTATACTATCTTATAGTTTGTTCGTACCAATCATACAAGGAGGAATTCAACATGAATGAAAGATTAAAACAACAACTTGATTTCATTCTCGAAATTGATAAAGAAAAGAATATATTAAGACAAACCCACCTTTCCGGACACGGAAGACGTGAAAACGATGCGGAACATGCCTGGCATATGGCAATTATGGCATACCTGTTAAAAGATTATGCCAATGAACCCGTCGATATCGCAAAAGTTATGATCATGTGCCTGATCCATGACATTGTGGAAATTGACGCCGGAGATACTTATGCCTACGATACAGAAGGATTAAAGACGCAGAAAGCACGTGAAGATGCTGCCAAAGAACGGATCTTCTCACTGTTACCAGAAGATCAGAAAAAAGAACTGACTGCACTCTTTGATGAATTCGAAAATTACCGGACACCGGAATCCAAATTTGCACATTCCCTGGATAACCTGCAGCCATTGCTTCTCAATAACAGTAACGGCGGTGGCGACTGGCGTGAGCATCAGGTTACTTCCGAACAGGTATACGGAAGACAACGAAAAACGCAGCTGGGATCTGAGACTTATATAAAGTAACAGACCAGATACTCAAAGAAAATATAGAAAAGGGAAATATTAAAGAATCATAAGCAATATTATACATTCTACAGGACCTGCCACCGGCAGTCCCTGTAGAATGTATAATAAACAAAACACCATATTATTTTTCTATTAATACCTTTTTCCTTTAAATCTGCTAATCCATTCCATAGAGGGCTGCCTGCTTACCTCATTCAATATGTTTTTGATTATATATTTCTTTTAGGTCATCAATCGCCCTCTCTACATCCAACGTATGAAATCCCAGCCAGCTTTCATTCATCATTTTTTCATCTGCAATTTTATAAATCTTCCTGCTCTCTATCAATTTAAAATAGAAAACGCCATAACCACAATCCCAAGAACCACTAATATCACACCCGTCGCCCGGTTCAATGTCTTCGGTGTTGCCTTATTCGCAAATACTGCCGCAATCCTTGCCCACAACAGTGTGAACACAATACATAAGATCCACACCGCTATATTCGGCATTCCCCCGATTGCAAAATGCGAAACTGCACCGGTAAAGGCAGTAAATGTCATGATGAACACACTCGTTCCTACCGCCGTCTTAAGCTCATAGCCCAGGACAGAGGTCAGGATCAAAAGCATCATCATACCGCCTCCGGCACCGATAAATCCACAGATAAATCCGATCATGACACCACAGATTAACGACTGCACCGCACGTTTCTTCGGCGATACTTTTTCCATGGCTTCTTTTGTTGTCATGACAGGTTTTACGATGAACTTAATGCCGAGCAAGAATGTCATAAATACCGAGAAATTTCCCATCGTTGTAGATGGTACCAGACTGGACACATAACTTCCCACAACGGTAAAGGCAAGTACGCTGACCATCATGATCAGACCATTCTTCACATCCAGATTCTTATTCTTTCCATATGTATAGGCAGATACTGCGCTTGCAAGTACATCTGATGAAAGTGCAATTCCGACTGCCATATATGGATCCATTCCAAGAAATGTGATCAGCATCGGACTGATCACTGCCGCCGCACTCATTCCTGCAAATCCGGTTCCGAGTCCGGCTCCCATCCCCGCGAAAAATGTTACGATAATCATTAATATTGTATTCATCTAGTTCTTTTCCTCCAACATCTTCTCTATATTCGCTTCCATATGCGCCATTCCTTTTTGAAGTGCTTTTCTTGTATCTTCATCCATTCCTTCAAATAGTTTTTCAACGAACGACTGCTGAAGTTTCTGTCCTTCTTGGATAATCTCTTTTGACTTTTCTGTACAGATCAGATTGACTTTTCTTCGGTCACCTTCTACACTTTTCCGCTCCAGATAGCCTTCATTCACAAGTTTATCCACATTTACCGATACAAGATTGGCTTTAATTTTTCGTATTTCTACGATGTCTCTGGCAGTTTTGTATTCTGGGTTGTTCGCCAGGAAAAGTAAGATGTCAAATGCGGTCTGTGGAATATTCAGCTCATGACATAACGGTTTGCAGGTCTCACTGTATGCCTTTGACAGCTTTTCTGCAAATTCGATTCCTGTGTTCATATATGTAGGTCTCCTTTTTATTTCATTTTTGAACTGTTCATTTTTGTATTAATATAACACTTAGAAATAATTTTGTAAAGTACTATCTGATATGCACTTATATGCCAGTGCAAAGCAAAAGCCTTCCGAGTACCGACTCAGAAGGCTTTCCTGCTCTTTTAAAAATGAGCTGTTTTATTTCGATTACTATATTTCCATCATTCCGGACATAATACATCCTCCAACTGCTCCACATTTTTTCATATCATTCCACTGTTCTTCATCGAACTTTATTCCGCCTATTCCATACACCGGAATGCTGACTTCCCGGCAAACTTCTTTTAAGAATCCCAATCCTCTTGGCGGTAATCCCCTCTTACAATCTGTCGCATAGATATGCCCTGCCGTAAGATAGGAAGCTCCCAATCGCTCTGCTTCTTTCGCTTCTTCTACAGAATGTATAGAAATTCCAATCTTTGTAAATTTTTTCTTTTCTTTATCAGTTGTTTTTTGCAAAATCGGAAGTGGCAGATGTACAGATGTACATCCCAGTTCTAGTGCAGTCTTCCAGAAATTATGAAGAATACAAGACACCTGATAACGGCTGCAAATATTCATTACTTCTTTTGCCAATGTCCCATATTCCTCTTCTGTCAGATCTTTTTCTCTTAAGATCACAGCTTCCGGATGTATCTTGCAGACTCTTTCTATCTGCTCTAAAAACGGGCGGTTGCATAATTTCCGATTGCTGACTGCAATGATTTTAAAGTCCTGATTGTTTACAGATTTTATCACTGACAACTCCTTTCAGCTGTATTCGGCATGTTTTTAACACAAGATGCTCCCTGTTACACATAAATATAATCACTCATCACCGGTTGAAGATTGTGTTTCAGAAGTGCCTGATAGACCTCATCCACCGAACGTCCATCCGAGATTTCAAACTGATCGTCACCCTTGTCTTCGATATCTTCTACATGACTTCCGATACCGTACTTACGCCTGCAGATATCTTCGTTGCAGCAATACTCACCAGATTATCGCGGACTCTTTCACACTCTCTTGTCGAAACCGTGATGCTTGCAAATGGCATAAACAGGCGGTATGCACACACTACCTGCAGAAGTTGCGGCTCATGCACATCCATCGGATTGATCCGATCATTATTGATGATCGGACGAAGTCTCGGACAGGAAAATGCGATCTCTGCATGTGGATATTTTCTCTGTAATAAGTAAGCATGATATCCGGTCGCAAATGCATCTTTTCTGAAATCATCTAGCCCCAGAAGTGCTCCGAATCCAACTCCGCGCATACCGCCTTTCAATGCTCTTTCCTGTGCATTTACACGATACGGGTAGATTCTCTTATGCCCTGCAAGATGAAGTGTCTCATATTTATCTGAGTTATATGTCTCCTGAAATACCGTTACATAATCTGCCCCACATTCATGCAGATATGCGTATTCGTCTGAATTTACCGGATAAACCTCCAGACCAATAACTTTAAAATATTTTCTGGCGATCTTACATGCTTCACCGATGTATTCTACTGTAGATTTGTTACGGCTTTCTCCTGTCAGAATCAGGATTTCCTGCAGACCTGTCTCTGCGATCGCCGCCATCTCTTTTTCGATCTCTTCCGCATTTAACTGTGCACGGTTGATTTTGTTATGGCAATTAAAACCACAGTAAATGCAATAGTTCTCGCAATAATTTGCGATATAGATTGGTGTGAACATATAGACACTGTTACCAAAATGTTTTCTCGTCTCGATCTGCGCTGCCTGCGCTATTTCCTCCAGAAATGGCAGTGCTGCCGGTGACAATAACGCCTGAAAATCTTCCGGTGTGCGCTCTGCATGTGTCAGTGCACGTTTTACATCTTCTGCTGTATATGTATTATAATCGTAAGCTTCCATCGCTGTTACGACCTGGTCGAGGATCTCTGATCCGATATCCTCCATACCCGGAAGATAAGTCATGTGATCAATCCGGTTCTTCTTCTGGTCTTCCAGAATCTCCTCGCTTAAAATACTTTCATTAATATGTGTATCTTCATGCTTTGTTTCCATTAGTCATTCCTCCTAATCCTGCAAAAATCCTGTCAGAGGTGACGAAGCACTTGCACCGCGCTCGATCGTTCTTCCAAGTCCGGAAAGGTATGCACTTCTGCCCGCTTCGATTGCTTTCTTAAATGCTTCTGCCATCGCCGGTACATCTCCTGCTGTTGCGATTGCCGTATTTGCCATCACTGCGGCTGCCCCCATCTCCATTGCCTCGCATGCCTGGGACGGACGTCCGATTCCGGCATCTACGATGATCGGCAGATCAATCTCATCGATCAGGATCTGAATAAAGTCTTTTGTGCTAAGCCCTTTATTTGATCCGATCGGTGCGCCAAGCGGCATGATACATGCTGCACCGGCATTTGCAAGATCTCTTGCAGCATTCAGATCTGGATACATGTACGGCATAACCACGAATCCTTCTTTTGCAAGAATTTCTGTAGCTTTGATCGTCTCATAATTATCCGGAAGGAGATATTTCGAATCTCTTACCACTTCCACTTTGACGAAATTGCCACATCCGACTTCTCTGGAAAGTCTGGCAATACGTACCGCTTCTTCTGCATTTCTGGCTCCTGATGTATTCGGAAGAAGTGTCACATCTTCCGGAATATAATCCAGAATATTTGCCAGACCGCCTTCATTTGCACGACGGAGTGCCAGTGTGATAATCTGTGCCCCTGCTTTTTCCACACATGCTTTCACCAAATCCAGTGAAAATTTTCCTGAACCTAATATAAAAACGAGAAGTAAACTCTTTTCCTACCAAGTGTAAATGTATCTGTATTTTTTATTTCTTTTTTATCCATAATCAGGACCTTCTTTCCTATTATTTTCTGCTCATGCTTTTTTATTTATCTATCTTTTTTTGCGGCATGAATCTTATGTTTCTTACCTGTCTTCCTACACATCCTCTTCTCCAAGGATCAGACGTGTGATCATATTCGCCTCATGTGCTGCACAGATTGCAACTCTTGGTGCCATCAGCCATTTCCATACGTTTGGTGCCGTCTCGCGGTCTCCGCACAGGTAAAAGTTCTTCATTAACTTCTGTGTGCGAATCGTATTACTGCTTCCGTATCCTGCCATACCGGTTGCCGATACCAGTTTCTTTTCCGGAAATGTTCCAGTATTCCATTTACCAGCATTGCTTTTGCTTCTGGATTATCGAATGCTTCACACACAATCAGGTCTCACAAAATAATTTCGTAAGATTTTCTTCTGTGACTTTTATGCAATCTGTATCGATATCCAGATATGGATTGATCTTTAACAATAATGATTTCAGCGCATCTGTCTTATACATCCCGATATGCTCCATAAAATACTGCTGGCGGTTCAGATTTGTGATATCCACGACATCAAAATCAATCAGATGTAGATGGCCGACTCCGATTCTTGCAAGTGCATATGCCACGTTGACCCCAATCCGCCAAGCCCGGCGATCCGCAACCCTCCCCGCTGACCAGAACGTTCCTGTTCCTCT
>ENA-OQCX01000796-OQCX01000796.1-human-gut-metagenome-genome-assembly--contig:-NODE-796-length-15877-cov-2.272444_pt1 | contig 15877 bp, 18 predicted proteins | sample MGYA00242762_ERZ504587 | MGnify/ENA primary metagenome ERZ504587 (study PRJEB26092, sample SAMD00036337) | human gut metagenome | host: Homo sapiens | study: EMG produced TPA metagenomics assembly of... | reverse complement strand
TAAAAAATTTAAAAATAAATATTTTGTATACAGCAAAACAATACAATAAAAATAGAATTATCTGAAAATAATACAGAAAATGAAATTGCGACGATCTCTGCATAGAAAGAAGCATCAGGGGAAAACTAAGTTTATCATTTGATGAAGGAGGTAATCTCATGTTGCGTTATCTACCTGTACGCAGGATCCACGCAAGACAGGTTCTGGACTCCAGAGGAACACCTACTGTTGAGGTGGAAGCTACCGTAGGCGAAGGATCATTGGAATTGAGGGATATACAGCGAGGGCGATCGTGCCATCCGGAGCATCGACAGGAAGATTTGAGGCGGTGGAACTCCGGGATGGAGAAAAAGGATATTATGTCGGATTAAGTGTGCGAAAAGCAGTCGAAAATGTAAATATCAGACTGGCGGAAGCCATTCTTGGAGAAAATGCGCTGAATCAGGTGCGGATCGACGAGCTTCTGATTAAGGCAGATGGAACGGAAAACAAGAGCAGTGCCGGGGCAAATGCAACTCTGGGCGTTTCCATGGCGGTTGCCCGGGCAGCGGCGATGGCGCTTCGGATTCCGCTTTATCAGTATCTTGGCGGCTGCCATACAAGAAAAATGCCGGTTCCGATGATGAATATCCTGAATGGAGGAAAGCATGCGGACAACACTGTAGATCTGCAGGAATTCATGATCATGCCCTGCGGTGCCGGGAATTTTGAAGATGGGATCCGGATGTGTGTGGAGATCTATCAGTTTCTCAAGATCCTTCTCAGAGAGAACGGCCTTTCGACAGCGGTAGGGGATGAAGGTGGTTTTGCGCCAGATCTCAAAGATTCCAGGGATGTCCTGCGGCTGATCCTTGAGGCAGTTGAAAAAGCAGGGTATGAACCGGGAAAAGATATTTTTATTGCGATCGATGCAGCAGCCAGTGAACTTTATGATGAAGAACAGGGTGTGTACCGTTTTCCGGGTGAGAGTAAGATGAAAGCCGAAGAAGTGCTCCGGGATGCGGCAGAAATGATCGATTATTATGAAGAACTTCTGGAAGAATTTCCAATCATTTCAATTGAGGATGGTCTTAATGAGGATGACTGGGAAGGCTGGAAAACAATGACAGAACGTCTCGGAGACAGGCTGCAGCTTGTGGGAGATGATCTTTTTGTCACAAATGTCAAAAGACTTTCCTGTGGAATCAGGCTTGAGGCGGCAAATGCGATCCTCGTCAAAGTAAACCAGATCGGTACCTTAAGCGAGGCGATGGATGCAGTGAAAATGGCGCAGCACGCAGGATACCGTGCGATCATCTCACATCGTTCGGGCGAGACAGAAGATGCTTTTATCGCAGATCTTGCAGTGGCGACAGGAGCCGGGCAGATCAAGACAGGAGCACCATGCCGCTCTGACCGGAATGCGAAATACAATCAGCTCATCCGGATCAGTGAATTGCTTGGAGAAGATGCTGTTTATGAAAATCCATTTCAAAAAGAGTGACGTCTGAATAAAAAATGCGGTGTACAGGATCCGATTCTGTCTGCACAGTGCCAAAAAAGCAGGGGGAATCGGATTTTTGCCCTGAAACTTATCCAAAAACGGTTGAAATCCAGAGGGCGGTATGGTACAATCTTATTACTGTCCACAGGTAATATTCCGCGAGGTGTTTTGCCATGAATATGCAAAATCCCGAGACATACAGGGCAAAATGCCATCACCAAGGTGATTTGAAATGCATTTTGACCAAGTTACTGTGAACGAAGTGAACAGTAACACAATATTTTGCAGTTGATTAGGAGGTGTAACCGAAGTGCAGATTTTGAGAACAATACTGACTATTATTTTTGCTATAGATTGTATTGCGCTGACTGTTGTTGTTCTGATGCAGGAAGGCAAGCAGCAGGGCCTGGGTGGAACGATTTCAGGTGCCTCAGATACATACTGGGGAAGAAACAAGGGACGTTCTATGGAAGGTGGCCTTGTAAGAGCAACTACGATCATGGCAGTGTTATTTTTTATACTGGCAGCTGTTTTAAATATGAATTTTTAGTCAAAGGAAACACTCTTGTATAAATTGCAAGAGTGCTTTTTTTACGTTGGATATCAATAAAGGAGAGCTTTAGGTGAGCAGAAAGAAAAACTGGGAAAAGAAAAAGAAATTTTCCAAGGGCAAACAGATAAAGAAAGATAAATTTAAATTAAAGAAAAGAGATCTCCGGGAGTTTGAGAAACAGGGCCTGATCAAAGAGGGTACCTTCATAGGCAACCAGAAGGCTTTGGATTTGTGGAACTTGAGGACGAGGAAGATGATATCTTTATTCCGGCAAATTCTGTAGGAACTGCCATGCATCAGGACAAGGTGAGAGTCCTTGTGAAGAAGAAGTCCGGCAGCGGGAAGCGTCAGGAGGGCACGGTTGTCGAAATCCTTGAGCGTGGGACCACGGAGGTTGTGGGTACTTTTCAGAGAGAACGTGATTATGGATTTGTACTTTGTGACAATCAGAAGTATGCAAAGGATATCTATATCGCAGCTAAGAATTCCAAGGGAGTCCGTGATGGCGACAAGGTCGTGGCAGAGATCATTGATTATGGAGATGAGAGACATAAGCCGGAAGGCAGGATCAAGGAGGATATGGGAAGCATAAATGCACCTGGAACGGATATCCTGGCGATCGTGAAGAGTTTCAATATCCCGTCAGAGTTCCCGCCGAAGGTCATCACACAGGCAGGACGTGTTCCGGATCACGTGCTTGATGCCGACAGAGATGGCAGGATGGACCTCACACATCTTCAGACCGTGACGATTGACGGAGAGGATGCCAAGGACCTCGATGATGCGATCTCTCTTACAAAAGAAGGCGATATCTATCATCTTGGTGTGCATATCGCAGATGTGAGCAACTATGTTCAGGGAGGCAGCGCACTGGACAAAGAAGCACTAAAGAGAGGAACCAGTGTGTACCTTGCAGACCGTGTGATCCCGATGCTTCCGGAGCGGCTTTCAAATGGAATCTGTTCACTGAACCAGGGAGAGGATCGACTGACTTTAAGCTGTCTTATGGATATTGACAAGAACGGCCAGGTGATCGATCACAAGATCGCAGAGACGATCATCCGCGTGGATCGAAGAATGAGTTATACGCAGGTAGCTGCATCCTGGAAGACGGCGATACTGAGACAAGCCTTGAGTATGCGGATTTTGTGCCAATGTTTTTCCTGATGAAAGAACTTTCAGAGCTTCTTCGGAGCCGCAGGCACCACAGAGGATCGATCGACTTTGATTTTCCGGAGAGCAAGATCACCCTCAACGGCGCGGGAAGAGCGATCGATGTGCAGGCTTATGAGGCGAATGTGGCGACAGAGATCATTGAGGATTTCATGCTGATGGCAAATGAGACCGTTGCAAAGGAGTACTGTCAGGGTGAGTATCCGTTTGTATACCGTACTCACGAGACCCCGGATCCGGAACGTGTGGAGAGTCTTCTGACGCTTCTTCGAAACCAGGGGATCTCTGTGCAGAAGGCCGGTGAGGAGATCACCCCGAAGGAGATCCAGGAGATCATCGAAAGTATCCAGGGACTGCCGAATGAGACAATGATCAGCCGTCTGACCCTGCGTACGATGAAGCAGGCAAAATATACGACACAGTGCAGCGGTCACTTTGGTCTTGCAGCGAAATATTACTGTCATTTTACTTCTCCGATCAGGAGATATCCAGATTTACAGATCCACCGTATCATTCGTGATAATATAAGGGGGAGACTTCAGAGAGAAGGAAAGACAGAGCATTACAGAGAGATCCTCGAACATGTTGCACAGCAGTCCAGTGCATGTGAGAGAAGGGCACAGGAAGCAGAGAGAGAGTCAGACCGCTTAAAGAAAGCTGAATACATGTCTTATCATCTCGGTGAAGAATTTGAGGGCATCATTTCAGGCGTGACTGCTTATGGATTCTATGTGGAACTTCCGAATACCGTCGAGGGACTTGTTCATGTGACGAGCCTTCGGGACGATTATTATTCTTATAACGAAGAAACTTATGAGCTGAGCGGCGAACTGAGCCACAAAGTCTACCATCTCGGACAGAAAGTAAGAGTCAGGGTGGCAGATGCGGATGCTCTGAAGAGAACGGTAGATTTTTACCGTTGTTGAGTAAAGGAGGGAATTTTATGGCGAAAGCAACAGGGATCAAACTGATCGCCAACAACAAAAAAGCCTTTCATGATTATTTTATAGAGGACACTTATGAAGCCGGTATTTCTCTGGCAGGAACAGAGGTAAAGTCCCTTCGTATGGGCAAGTGCAGTGTCAAGGAATCTTTTATCCGTGTAGAAAAAGGCGAAGTATATATCTATGGAATGCACATCAGCCCCTATGAGAAGGGAAATATCTTTAACAAGGATCCTCTGCGTGTCAGGAAGCTTCTTCTTCACAGACATGAGATCAACAAGATCGAGGGCAAACTTCAGGAAAAAGGTCTCACGCTGGTTCCTCTCAAGGTGTATTTCAAGGGCAGTCTGGTAAAGGTTGAAGTTGGTGTGGCGCGAGGCAAGAAGCTCTATGACAAGAGACAGGATATTGCAAAGAAAGACCAGCGAAGAGAAGCTGAGAGAGAGTTTAAGGTTAAAAATCTGTAACTTTAAAAATTGTATGAATTTTGGGACATTTAGTTGACAAGAATCTGAGACTCTGTATAATTAAGTTAAATAATAATGACATCATAGGACTATTACGTAATAGGAAACAGGAGGGAATAGATATGCTCAAAAAACGTTATTTGGCCATTGCAGGGCTTGCTGTGCTGGCAATAGCTGCATCAGGCTGTGGCAAGAAGAATACAACGGAACAGACACCAGTCCAGGTAACGCCTACTGAAACTCCTCAGGCGACACCTACGGTTACGATAGAACTTGTAAATATGGAAGAGACAACGGAGAAAAATGTAATCGGTGAAAAGACAGCAACAGCTTCCAAGGTTGCTATTGTAAACCGCACCGGTTCAGAGATTGCATCTATCTATATCAGAGAGACGCCATCTGATGATGCAGATGAGGACACTGCTGACGAATGGGGTGATGATCTTGTAAATGGTATGTTCACTCTTAAGAATGGAGAGAATGCAGTTTATTATTATGAGAAGCCATCTTCTTCAGGAAGCACATACGATATTCGTATCGCCTACACAGATGAAGATGCAAACGAATGTTTCTTCAGAAAACTGCCACTGGCATCTATGAAGCAGATTACTCTTCGAATGGACGGAGAGGGAGAAGATTCGATTCCTTATGCAACGTATTTTACAACAACTGGAAGTAAAGAAGTATCTACTCTGAATGAAGTGAAGAAGAGACTTGGTCTTGACACCGATAGCGAAGAAGATGTGACACCGACTCCGGATCCATCTGATTCAGCCGATCCGACGCAGGCACCGGATGATTCTGATAACACAGCCAATCCGACACAGGCACCAAATCCGGATGATAACAACAATAACAGTAATAACGGTGACGACGGAGATAATACAAGTCCGACAGATTCTACGATTCGGACAGCAGAGGGATATATTGGCAGATCATTGGATGATCTGGTTTCAGCGATTGGCGATTCCAATTCATCAGAATATGACGAAGACCCGGATAATGGCACAAGCGGTTATTATTATTACGGAAACTTCACGGTTTCAACAACTGTAGATGCCGATGGAACGAAGTTGTTACAGGCGTATGGTAAGAATACTGATGCAGATGCATCGGAGGAAAGGATAAATAACTATGAAGAGGATTTTACTGAAATTAAGTGGAGAGGCTCTGGCAGGAGCAGAGAAGAAAGGATTTGATGAGGCTACAGTCATCGCTGTTGCAAAGCAGATCCGCACAATTGTAGAAGAGGGAACTCAGGTAGGTATTGTGATCGGAGGAGGAAACTTCTGGAGAGGACGTACCAGTGAGACCATCGACCGCAATAAGGCAGATCAGATCGGTATGCTGGCTACAGTCATGAACTGCATCTATGTATCTGATATCTGCAGATATCTGGGACTTCGCACAGAGATTTTTACACCGTTCGAATGCGGCGCATTTACAAGCCTCTATTCCAAAGATGCAGTAGAGGAAGGCTTTGCACAGGCAAGGTTTCTGTTCTTCGCAGGCGGGTACAGGCATTCCGTTATTCTCTACAGATACAGACAACCGTACTTCGCGCTTGTTGAGATCGAGGCAGAGGCGATCCTTCTTGCCAAAGCCGTAGATGGAATCTATGACAGCGATCCGAAGGTTAACCCGAACGCTGTGAAATACGATGAGATCAGCATTCAGGAAGTCGTTGACAAGAAACTGGCAGCTATGGACCTTACAGCATCTATCATGTGCCTGGAGCAAAAAATGCCAATGCTTGTTTTTGGCCTTGAGGAAGAGAACAGCATCATCAATACAGTTCATGGTAAATTCAACGGAACCAAGGTAACTGTATAAAATAAAATTACAAGAGGGAGATTTGACAAATGGATGAAAGAGTTCAGAAATATGAGCAGAAAATGACCAAGACACTGAAAGGCTTCGAGGAGGAACTGACAACGATCCGTGCAGGACGTGCAAACCCGCATATTCTTGACAAGATCACCGTAGATTATTATGGAAGCCCGACACCGCTTCAGCAGGTGGCAAACATCACAGTGCCGGAGGCACGTATGATCCAGATCCAGCCATGGGAAGCAAGCCTGATCAAAGGAATCGAGAAAGCAATCCTTACATCTGATCTGGGACTGAACCCGAACAACGATGGTAAACTGATCCGTCTGGTACTTCCGGAGCTCACAGAGGAGCGTCGTAAAGAGCTGGTAAAGGATGTCAAGAAGAAAGGTGAGGCTGCCAAAGTTGCTGTCCGCAATGTCCGCCGTGATGCAAACGATGCATTCAAGAAACTTGGCAAGCAGGACGTTTCCGAGGATGAGATCAAAGACCTTGAGGATGCTGTACAGAAACTGACAGATAAATTTGTCAAAAAGATCGATGAAGCAGTAGATACCAAAGCAAAAGAAATCCTGACTGTATAATCCGGTCAGGTGGGGAATGAGGAGAGGGAGAGCCGGAAACAGGCTCTCTTTCTGTTGCATAAAAAGAAATAAGAGGAGAAACATATGAGAGTACCAAATCATATAGCTATCATTCTTGACGGAAACGGCAGATGGGCGAAGGCAAAGGGGATGCCGAGAGGATACGGACATATCAAGGGATGTGCGAATTCTGGAGACGATCTGTGATGATATCAAGGATCTTGGCGTAAAATACCTGACGGTCTATGCTTTTTCGACAGAGAACTGGAAACGATCCAGAGAAGAAGTAGAGGGCTTGATGAAGCTGTTCCGAAGCTATCTCAAAAAATGCATGAAAAGCGCAGAGAAAAACCATATGCGTGTCAAGGTCATCGGTGATCCATCCGCGTTTGCGCCGGATATTCAGGAGAAGATCCGCCAGCTTGAGGAGTTTTCCAAGGATTACGATGAGCTTTATTTCCAGATTGCACTGAATTATGGAAGCCGTGACGAAATCGTGCGAGTGTGCGTAAACTGGCTCAGGATGTGGCAGACGGCAAACTGGTTCCGGATGCGATCGATGAGTCATGCTTTGAGAATTATCTGGATACTGTCGGAGTTCCGGATCCGGATCTTATGATCCGCACAAGTGGAGAATTAAGACTTTCCAACTTTCTTATGTGGCAGCTGGCTTATACAGAATTTTATTTCACAGATGTTCCGTGGCCAGATTTCCATAAGGAAGAATTAATTAAGGCAATTGAGAAATATAATGAGAGAGACCGCAGATATGGCGGGGTCAAGGAGGAGTAAATAAAGATGTTTAAGACACGATTGATCAGTGGTATCTTTCTGGTGATTGCAGCACTTCTGACGATCATCAGTGGAGGATATGTACTTTTTGTAACTTTGCTCTGTGTTTCTCTTCTTGGAATCCAGGAACTTTATAAGGCAATGGGTGTCCATAAGGATGGCGTAGGACTTCTGGAACTCGCAGGATATCTGGGGACGATCCTGTATTATGCTTCTCTGCTCCTTGGATTTGAGAGATACGGAATGATGGCAGTCCTTCTGGGACTGGTGCTTCTGATGTTTGTATATGTGTTTACATATCCGAAATATGAAGCGGATCAGGTGATGTCAGCATTTTTTGGAATCGTTTATGTGGCAGTCATGCTTTCCTTTATTTTCCTTACGAGAAATCTTGAGGGAGGTAAATTCCTTGTATGGCTGATCTTCCTCTGCTCCTGGGGATGTGATACCTGTGCCTATTGCGTGGGAATGCTGATCGGCAAACACAAGATGGCACCTGTATTGAGCCCTAAGAAATCCGTCGAGGGAGCTGTCGGCGGTGTTGTGGGAGCAGCAGCACTTGGCGCGATCTATGCGGCTGTGACTCATGGACCGATAGTGGAATATGCAGTGATCTGTGCAGTCGGTGCACTGATCTCTATGGTAGGAGATCTTGCTGCATCTGCGATCAAGAGAAATCGCGGCATCAAGGATTACGGCAAGCTGATCCCGGGACATGGAGGCATCCTTGACCGTTTTGACAGTGTGATCTTTACTTCACCGATCATCTTTTATCTTGCGAAGATGATCCTTGGTTTATAAAATTCAGATGAATGGAGGAACTCTGTTTTTATGAAGAAAATTGCGATATTAGGTTCAACAGGTTCTATCGGAACACAGACACTGGATGTTGTGCGCGCAAACGGCGATATTGAAGTCCTTGGTATCAGCGCAGGACGGAATATTGCGAAGCTGGAAGAGCAGGTCAGGGAATTTTCTCCGCAGCTCGTGGCAGTCTGGGATGAAATGCAGCCAGAGATCTGGCACAGAAGATCCAGGATACAGATACGAAGGTAGTGTCCGGTATGGACGGACTTTTGGAACTGGCAGCAATGCCGGAGACGGAAATCCTTGTTACCGCGATCGTGGGAAGCTTGGGATCCGTCCTACGATCGAGGCGATCCGTGCAGGTAAGGATATTGCGCTGGCAAACAAGGAAACTCTGGTAACTGCAGGACATCTGATCATGCCGATGGCAGAGGAATATGGTGTGAAGATCCTGCCAGTGGACAGTGAACACACGCGATCTTCCAGTCTCTGAACGGAGAACATAAGGAAGAAGTACATAAACTTCTGATCACAGCGTCCGGCGGACCTTTCCGTGGAAGAAAGAGAGCTGATCTGGAGCATGTGACCCTGGAGGATACCCTGAAACACCCGAACTGGGTAATGGGACAGAAGATCACTGTAGATTCCGCAACTCTTGTCAATAAAGGGCTTGAGGTCATGGAGGCGAAGTGGCTTTTTGGTATGGATCTGGATCATATCCAGGTTGTTGTACAGCCGCAGAGTGTGATCATTCATGGTAGAGTTCAAGGATGGAGGAATCATCGCCCAGCTTGGAACACCGGATATGCGCCTTCCGATCCAGTATGCGCTTTATTATCCTCATAGAAGATATCTTGCGGGAGACCGGCTTGATTTTGCGAAACTTGGACAGATCACATTTGAGGAACCGGATATGGAGACCTTCCTGGGACTTCCGATGGCAATCCAGGCATCCAGAGAGGGCGGTTCCATGCCGACCGTATTTAACGCGGCGAATGAACTGGCAGTAAAGAAATTCCTGCACCGTGAGATCCGGTTCCTGGATATTTATGATATTATCGGGCAGGCTATGGAAAGACATATAAAGATCGAGCATCCACAGCTTGAGGATATTCTGGCAGTAGAAAACGAGACTTATCAGTGGATTGAAAGCAGGTGGTAAATTGAAGATTCTGATTGCGATCATCATTTTCAGTGCAATCATTTTGATACATGAGCTGGGACATTTTCTCCTGGCGAAATTGAACGGGATCAGTGTGACGGAGTTTTCTCTTGGAATGGGACCGAGATTATTCAGTGTCCAAAAAGGAGAGACACGTTACTCTGTGAAATTACTTCCTCTTGGCGGTTCCTGTGCATGGTTGGCGAGGATACGGCAGAGGAAGAACTTCCGGGATCTTTTAATGCGGCTCCGGTATGGGGCAGGATCTCTGTCGTGGCGGCAGGCCCGGTCTTTAACTTTATTCTGGCATTTATCCTGTCGGTGATCATTGTCGGTTTTGTCGGTTATGATCCGGCAGAGATCGTGGAAGTACAGCAGGATTCTGCCGCGTCAGAGGCAGGACTTGAGGCAGGCGATGTGATCACGGAATACAATGGATACCATGTGGATCTGGCGAAGGATCTGTATGTGTACAGTTATCTGAACTCACTCAATGAGGGAGATACAGTTACACTTAAAGTACGCCGCGATGGCGAAACGAAGGAAATCCAGTATACACCGGATGTTTCGGTGAGATATCTTCTTGGATTTAACCGTTCGGATGCATCTTCGATGACAGTAGAATCTCTGATCGAGGGAATGCCTCTTGAAGCGGCGGGGCTTCAGCCGGGAGATACGATCACGGCGATCAACGGAACAGAGGTTGCGGATGGAGAAGCATATGATGCTTACCTTCAGGAGCACCCGCTTTCAGATGAGCCGGTGGAGATTACTTATGTGCGTGACGGACTGGATTACACGGCAACGATCACGCCGCAGGAATACCGCACACCGGTACTTGGATTTTCCTATAATCTGGGATATCAGAAGGCGAACGGGCTTGAAGTGCTGAAATATGGTACCCTGGAAGTGAAATATATGATCCGTACTACACTTCTGAGTCTGAAACAGCTTGTTACAGGCGGCCTCGGCTTTAAGGATCTGAGCGGCCCGGTGGGGGTTGTGGATGCGATCGGAACCACTTATGAGGAGAGCAAGAGCGAGGGCGCGCTGATGCTCTGGATGAATATGCTCAACATGGCGGTCCTTTTGTCGGCAAACCTTGGTGTAATGAACCTTCTGCCTCTTCCAGCACTTGACGGAGGAAGACTGGTATTTCTGATCGTAGAAGCAGTCCGCCGCAAACCGATCAACCGAGAGATCGAGGGTATGGTCCATTTTGCGGGGCTGATGCTTCTGATGGCACTGATGGTCGTGGTCATGTATAATGATATTATGAAGATTTTCTGATATAGTTACAGAAGTGGTATTGAGGTTATGAGAAATAAAATTTTGGCATCGCTCATGCTGGCAGGACTGTTCCTCGGCAGTGGTTTCTGTTATCCAGAAAGCATGACCCTGGCAGCAGAACAGCAGAAGAATACAGATTATACGAATGATGACCTGAATTATGAAACAGATACTCTCAAAGTAAATATAGAGCAGAAGGACACTGGTTATACGAAATACTGGGTAGCACATGTGCAGACATTCAGTACCGAACAGCTGAAATCTGCTCTATGTGGTGGAATTTATGGTAATCCGCGCAAGACAACTTCGGAGGAGCTTGCTGCACATGATGGTATCATTGGAATCAATGGCAGTGCGTTTTCCTATGGTTCGGGCGAACCTGCACCTGGCAAGACGATGATCAAGAAAGGCATAGTTTATAATGATGTCTATTCCAATGGAAATATCTTCTGCGTAACAGAAGACGGCGGGATGTTTACCGCTGCTGCGGGAATGACAACGAAGGATCTTCTGAACCGTGGTGTGCAGGATACATACTGTTTTGGACCGACGCTTGTGGAGAATGGTGAAGCAAGTGAGATTTCCGGACAGTTCCACCAGACTTCCAGATATCAGAGAGCAGCAGTCGGGATGGTAAATCCCGGCGACTATTATCTGGTGGTTGTAGATGGTAAGGGATACGGCGGTTCTCAGGGAATGACATATCAGGAACTGCAGCAGGTATTTACAGATCTTGGATGTGATTATGCATACAATCTTGACGGCGGAGGTTCCGCAACCCTGGTATTCAAAGGCAAAGTGCTGAATACCCTGACCGACAACGGCAAAGAAAGAGCTTGCGGAGATATCCTCTATTTTGTGGATGCGGGTAATGGCTCTGAGGGAAAAGACATTGTTGTACATGAGAATGAAGGAATGATAAGCTCATCGGGAGACTCTATATGGTAGTCTCCCGATTTTTGTGCTGTTTTACGCTCCTGTGGCATAAACTATCCTGAGAGCTTTTAGCAGGAGAAATGAATGAGATCTTATGGAGATATCCGGGCGCAGCAGGAGAACGTTGATGAGGGCGGGCTCAAAGTAACAGTGATGACGGCAGACGGGACACGACCGGTGGAGAATGCACTGGTCAGGATCTCGTATACCGGGGAGAGTGGTCAGACGATCGAGGAGGTCAGGACGGATTCGTCCGGGCAGACGCCGGTCCTGGAAGTAAAAACACCGCCGCTGGAGTACAGCATGGAGCCATCGGAGCAGCAGCCATATGCGGAATATACGGTTCAGGTGGAAGCGGAAGGGTTTGAGAATTCCGAGGTTGCCGGGACACAGGTGCTTCCGAGTGTCCTTGCCCAGCAGACGGTCAGCGTTAATTTTCAGGCAAATGCTTCGTTTGAGCGGCTTGTGATCGGACCTCATACTCTGTGGGGCGAATACCCGCCGAAGATCGAAGAAGCAGAAGTAAAGCCTGTGGATGAAAGCGGCGAGATCGTTCTGAGCCGCGTAGTGATCCCGGAATACATCGTTGTCCATGATGGTTCCGTGAACGATACGACAGCAAGGGACTATTATGTGCGTTACAAAGATTACATCAAAAATGTAGCGAGCAGCGAAATCTATGCGACCTGGCCGGACGATACGATCCGGGCAAATGTACTGGTGATCATGTCATTTACCCTGAACCGTGTCTATACCGAGTGGTACCGGAACAAAGGCAAAGACTTCACGATCACTTCATCCACAGCCTACGACCACAAATGGATCCCGGGAAGAAATATTTTTGACAGTATTTCCAGGATCGTGGATGAACTTTTTGAAAATTATCTGTCCAGACCGGATGTGAGACAGCCAATCCTGACCCAGTACTGTGACGGGCGTCAGGTGCAGTGCCGTAATCGCGGGTGGATGACGCAGTGGGGCAGCAAGGCTCTGGGAGACCAGGGATATTCGCCGATCGAAATCCTCAGATATTTCTATGGAAGTGATATATATATCAATGTTGCAGAAGAAGTATCAGGGATTCCGGGCGTCCTGGCCGGGATATGATCTCAATATCGGGGCGACAGGCCCAAAAGTCCGCCAGATGCAGGAACAGTTAAATGTGATCGCCGGAGCATATCCGGCAGTGCCGAAAGTGGGCGTGGACGGAATCTATGGAGAGCAGACAAAAGCTTCTGTACAGAAATTCCAGAACGTTTTCGGGCTTCCTGAGACCGGTATCACCGATTATCCGACCTGGTATAAGATCCAGGAAATCTACGTTGCGGTCAGCAGGATTGCAGAATTGAATTAAATTTACAAAAAAACGAAAAAATTTCAAAAAAAGGCTTGACTTTGCCAATTGTTTCTGGTATTCTACTACATGTCGCGAGGGAAAAGCAAAAAGAATTCCCGAGGAAATGCGATATGCGGAAGTGTCGGAACTGGCAGACGAGCAAGACTAAGGATCTTGTAAGCATTGCGCTTGTGTGGGTTCAAGTCCCATCTTCCGCATTTTTTTATTGCTTAAAAGTAAAAAAGACCTGCAAACCATCCGTTTTGCAGGCCTTTTTTATTACCGTTGTACTTTTATCATTCTATTTCGGAAGTTCTGTCACTGTCTCCAGCTTAAATCCTTCCCACATATCAGCAGAAATATTCCATTCTCTTAAATCTGTAACGATCTTGTGATAGAATGCCTGTCCCCCACGCACAATATCATAGGTGCGGGCATCGCCTCTCGCCTCAAGGTGACGGCCAAAGCTACAGTTGGTTACATCCTCCGGACCATAGTCGTCCACATCTCCGCCCGGCCAGAAAATATAAAGCCTTGGGATATCATCAATCTGGCGAATATCAATTCCTGCAAGTTTCAGAAATTTCTTTCCAACAGACTCATGCGCCGTAAATACATGAGAATATCGCCATACAGTCCTTGTAAAATCAGATACACGGAACTGGCCCAGCCAATCCTCATCCATCATTCCGTCTGCAGTTTCTCTTGAGACGATCACGACAACAGGGAATAAACGCCCTGAATCTTTCAACGCTGCAATAAGATTCCCAAACATATCCTCTCGCAAAATACGTCTTCTGTTAGAACATTCGATTCCATTTACAATTCCGATATTGTCAACAATCGTCTTATAATATCCAGGATAACTGAAGAAAGTTACTCCCGGGTCCTGGATGGTGTGTTCTCTCTCCGGCTGTGCATATCCATTGCAAACCTTCAGAATCACTTCATCCTGACGCGACACTTCAAGTCCGGCTTCTGAATACCAGATTCTGCCGCCCACTTCCATATCCATATGTCTTACATGCATATTCAGCCGATGATTGTCCGGATCATAATTCACAGCTACATGATAAGCCAGAATGTCAGCATGATAAGTACTGGTCTTCTGTGGCATTTCCTTAAACAGACCGCCATATTTCCCCACGATCCAGCCATATATCGCATCTGCTGCCTGCTGGAAAATCTCTGCAGCAGATGCCGGTTTCTCTTCCTTCAGACGGCTTCCATCCACTGTGTGCACATCTGGAACACGTTGTGGCGGATAAGAGGCTTCATCTCATAATGCCAGGATTCTCCGAGGCTCTCCTCGCGACCATCATTATAAACATCACGTTCCTTAAAAATAGCTGTCAGACGACTGTCGTGGAACTGACTGTCGTTTAACAGGGCAATGATCGTATTTACATTGATCGGTACCTTGCGGCTGCGGTGAAGCAGCTGGTCTACCAGTGTCTGCTTGCTGGTCTTATAAATACGCTTGGCCAGGTTCTCCACCTGCTGGTCACAATCCTCATCCAGAAGCTTCGCCACCTCAGGATAAAGCTGTCCCTCTCCCAGTTTCAGGCGGAAATGGCTCTTGATCATATCACTCCATCTGCCTGATTTATAAAGGGAATGTCCCAGATCCTCAAACAGGGTAACCATGGATTTATCACAAAGCTCCAAAGTTGCCAGAATACTGTTAAAGTATCTGGAAAAGCCCTTGTAATTCTTCCACAGTTCCTCTCCTTTATAGCGCATATCGTGCTCGATCTCATGCCAGCCCTCGAAAAACATGGTCTTAATCTGAATCTCGAAGGTATCATCAATATACATATCCCAGGTCTCTGTTGAAATTTCTGATCGCAAATATTCCGGAAGACGGCACACGCCGTTTAATTTCGTAGGTTTGAACTCCTCCTCGCTTCTTTCCGAAGTGGACCAGCCAATCACATCAAAGGTATTTTCCACAATATTCTGGCAGATTTCTACATCATCATCAAAATACAGGTTAATACGGACACCTACCAGGTCCTGCAGTTTCTTATTCTCCGCGCCATAATCTTTCAGAGCAAATTTATGAGCCATAGAAGAAGCTGTCTTGATTCTGGAAAAGCATCTGTAATACAGACCGCATTGTTCCAGGCGATCACTGATAATGCGCTTCAGATCCTGCTCCACGATAGCCGGAACCTTTACCTTCGCAGCCAGTTCCTCCTTTGTATAAATTACTCTTTTCTGTTCACTCACTAATTTTACACCACCAATTTATTTATAACTGCCGGAGCCCTCACGGATTACGGTCCGAAAACTACACAGTTATTATATTTTATATTCCGTACGTTCTACTAAGCATACACTTTAGAGCCTGTTTGAAAAATCATTCCCGCAATCTGCACGCCCCACTTTGCGGTATATTTTGCCCGAATTCGGTTGCCGTAGCCCGCTACGCGCCTCATCCGGGCAAAAATCTCCCACAAATTGTGACGCACATCTTGCAGAAAGCCTTTTTCAAACACGCTCTAGTATACCAGAATT
>ENA-OQCX01000795-OQCX01000795.1-human-gut-metagenome-genome-assembly--contig:-NODE-795-length-15880-cov-2.415603_pt1 | contig 15880 bp, 28 predicted proteins | sample MGYA00242762_ERZ504587 | MGnify/ENA primary metagenome ERZ504587 (study PRJEB26092, sample SAMD00036337) | human gut metagenome | host: Homo sapiens | study: EMG produced TPA metagenomics assembly of... | reverse complement strand
AGTGAACAGGTGGTGAACTTATTCCATTCGATGAAGCCGGTGTCTAATGCTCCTATTGAACTGTAATCCTTCAACATCCAAGATCATGTTCCGGTTGCTTATATTTTTCTTCTTACTATATATTTTTTCTTATATTTAATTTGAATATCTGCACAATCTTGGATGTTGAAGGAATATTCCAAAGCCCTTGCCTTGTCAGGCTTTTGGTTCATTCAACATTCTTCAAAATGCAAAAAAAAAAAGACCGCCCCCCGGTCTTGCACACCGGAAGCGGTCAGGCGAAACAAACCCCTTTTTTGAAGTTAATGTTTCAAGTCCCATTGAACATTATATCACACTGGGGTTGGCTTTGCTATACCCATTTCCACGAAAGGACAGGTGATATAATGCGAAACCCTAATGGGTTCGGCACTGTTGCCCGGTTATCAGGCAACAGGCGAAGGCCCTTCATCATTAAGAAGGTTGTTGGTTGGAATAATAAAGGGCATCCTATCTATGACATTGTGGGATATGCAGCCACACGGGAAGAAGGCTTGATGATCCTTCTGAATACAACCGTGATCCTTGGGATGTTGACCGGGCCAAGATTACCATGAAGGAATTGTTTGAATTCTGGAAAGAAAAGAAGGCTCCCAAGCTGGGGGAATCTAACCGTTCATCTTTGTGTTCAGCGTTCAAGCATTGTTCAGCGCTATGGGAAAAGCCTATAAACAAATCCGGTCATATCAAATGCAAGAAACTATTGACGGTTGCGGGAAAGGGTACAGTACACAGGCGGCAATCAAAAACTTGTGGGGCCATCTTGACCGGTTCGCTTTAGAAATGGACATAATCAACCGGTGCTTTTCTGATCTTCTCACTTCTGATCCAATTCCACCAACCAGCCGCCTTCCCTTCAGCAAGGATGAAGTAAAAAAGGTTTGGGCGCATCGGGAACAGCCTTGGGTTGATACCGTCCTGATCCTGATATATTCCGGGTGGCGAATCAGTGAACTTCTGAATTTGAAACCTGAAGATATTGACCTTCAGGCCGGGACGATGAAGGGCGGAACCAAAACCAAAGCCGGGAAGGATCGGGTGGTTCCTATCCATTCCAAAATCAGGCATTGGTTGAAGCCCGTCTTGCTGAAGGTGGCCCCCGCCTAATTGGCTACAATGGAAGGGCCTGTTCCCAAACCCAATACCGGGTATTTTGGGCGGATATTATGAAGGCTCTTGAAATGAACCATACCCCGCATGAATGCCGCCATACCTTTGAAACCCAACTGGACAGCGCCGGGGCAAATAGGAAGTGTATTGACCTTCTCATGGGCCATGTGTCCAAGGACACGGGAAACCGGGTCTATAATCACAAGACTTTGGACGAACTGAAAAGCACAGTTGAACTAATTCAGTAAGCCCTTGAATTTTGTCAAATCCTATGGTATTCTTTTGATGGTGCTACCGATAAACGGCAAGCGGTTAGTTCCCCTGACCAGATCAGGGGCGCTTCTTGCCCCTGATGCTTTATAGAAAGGGGGCTGTCAAATGGTTACATATTCTGATCTGATCCAGACAGGTATTTTAATCGTTGGCATTATTGCCCTGTTCATGCAGGCCAATAAAAAGAAGTAATCGCCGCACCCTCTCACAGATCGGCGATTACTTCAAACATCTCATAGGGGGCTAACCGTTTGCCGGTAGCACCCTCGTTCTATGTTCAGTATAATTCAAAGCCGCTGAAATGTCAATAGGGGCCGTTCAGAGCGGTGAACATTATAGGCCGCTGAACACTGAACTATTAACACGATAGTAACAAGAAAGGCGGGAAACCCCGGAAAACCGGGACTTCCCGCCTAATCTGTTTTTATTGTACCATAAATATTTCTACTCTGCAACGCTCCGAAACGCCCAAATACTGAACATTTCAGCCCTTTGAAGTTCGGTGAAATCGGGGTTATTAGTAACATAGTAGAAACACGCAAAAAAGGCCCTTCCAGCTTGAACCGGAAGGGCCTTTTCTCATGGTCAGGTTTTGGTGGCGTAGTCAAGGGAAATCCACCCGGCACCGCTTTTCAGTTTGCCCCACTTGGCCGCACCTTTGCCGGTGCTTTCGGCCACGATGGTATAAATACCGGGCTGGATGTAGCCGGTTGCACTGTAGTTTGTGCCGGGGCCTTTACGGATATTCAGGTTGGTGATCTTCACCCGCACAAGGTAAGGGGTCACGGTGGCCCCTGTGGTGCCGCCTGTGGGCTTTTCTGCGGCTGGGGGTGTAACTACTACCCCACCACCATTGGAAGCGCCCTGAAGCCTCCTGTTGACTTCTGCGGCAATCTCCCCGTGTCTGGAATAAAGATATTCCCCCGGACAGGCTTTGTTGGCGAAGTCACGGTGAACGGTCATGTTGCATCCGTTCCGATGGTTCACACGGTCATTCTTGTTCGTACTCCATACCAACTTCTTGATCCCGTTCCGCTTGCAAATATCCGTTACCAAATCCAACAGGGCCGCATAAGCCTTGGCGGTGACGGCGTAAGGGTGGGTGGTGTCGGAAGCAACTTCAATGGTGATTGCCCGGTTGTCATTGGTGCCGTTGCTGGAACACCAAGAACGATCCTTTTCATCCACGGAAAGGCCAATGGAACCATCCTTACCAACAACATAGTTGGCGGAACATTGCCGGTTTGTGGTGGCGAAATAATCACACCCCTGTTTTGCTGTCCATTGCCCAACGATACAATGAATCGTGATGGTGTCAATGGCATGGTTCCGGGGGCTGGTTTTGTTTTTCGTGATCCGGGTATAGGTTGCAAGAGGGGAATTACTCATTTTCTGTATCTCCTTTCACCTGAAGAATGGCTTTGAACTTGGTGAAGGCTTCAGCAATGTATTTGCAAGAAACCATCAGGACAGCGCCCACAATAACCAAATCTGCAAAAATTTCTGTGTATTCCTCCGGGATTGCCCACCCAAGCTGATCCGCATAAATCGGAAGGGTGGTGATTGCTACACAAAGCAAGGTCAGGCCCACAACGAAGGTGGCAACCTTCAGCCCGGAATTGATCATCTTCTGTTTGTCGAAAGGCTGAAGCAAAACCTTGATGTTGTAGTAAAGGGAAAAGGCTACATTGGACAGGTACGCACACAGGAAGATCAGCATAGCCCACCCAATATTGATCAGGTTGTTCAAAACAGCGTTCAGCATGGTTCAAATCTCCTTTGCATCGTTATAAATTTCAGGGCCGTACAGTTTCCGAAGTTTGATCCGGTTTTCGGCTTGGCTTTGGAATAGTAAAACCCGGTTGCGGTTGCAATCTGCGAATACGGCGGGGATCAGATAGGCCAGCGGTTCAAGGTTTTCCGTGCGCCAAATCATAATAAGGGTGAAGGCCGTAACCCCAACGGTCACGGCCCCCACCACATACAAGATCAGTTTGGAAAACTCACGCTTTGGCTTTTTGGTTCGTCTGCTCATTCTTCCGGGGGATCGGTGGGCAACTCCAAGAATTTTCTGTGAAGATCGTCCATCACCCCATTCACCCCCAAAGAATGATACTGCTTCCAGCAATTTTCAAAATTATCCCGTGCATAGATCGGGGCATAGCCTTTTTCGGAATACTTATTGAAATCGCTGATCATCTGCGCCCGAAGAAGGGCCTGAATACCGGCCTTCAAAGCTTGGAATCCTCGGTGTTATGCTTGATTTGGCTCCACAGGTATTTGAATACCGCCAAAATCAAGGTGGGAACACCAATCAAGCACAACACCTGATAAATTGTCATGGCTTTCCCCTCCTGTCAGGCCCCAATCAAGACGGCAATGTGGCGCAAATCTTCAACGGGGCCGTTATAGAAGTCGAAGTTCCAAATCCAATGTTCTTCCTGATCCGGGCGCTTGTACTTCTGACAAAGGGCATCTTCCCAAATCTTCCCCCACCGGGCCTGATACCCGGCATCACGCTTTTCCAGCTTGGGAATGATCCGGTTCAACAGTTCGCCCCGTTTCTGCCCCATGCCATCATCATTCTGTGTGAAGAAGTCATAGGCGTTTTGGCTGGTGGCCGAACACACCGGAAGATCATTCAGGATCAAAAAACCACCCTGACCATTCAGGGTGGTTCCATACGGAATGTTCACTTGTCCGCAAATCGCCTTGAACCTTGCCCGTTTACGGCAAACATAGGTTTTATACTCCATCCGTGCTTTCCTCCCACCCGTACACACCGGGTTCCCACACATTGGAATCCACCGTGGAAATCCAATGCTTTTCCTTATGGCTCACCTTTGCCCCCTTGGAATAAGCGTCATGCGCTCCCACCGGTTGGCTCCATTCGGGCCATTCTTCAGCGGGATCACTCGTTTTGCTCCACAGGCTGGAAGCCGTGTCCGGTGTCCAATCCGCTTGGGAAGTATGGGCCTGAACGCACTTGTAAAGGGTTCCGTTATACCGGCGAATCTGCCCACCGTGTAGCCAACAGGGAAAGCCCATTCAGCGAACAAATCAGCGTGTTCCGCCGCCGTTTCAGCGTCAATGCTCCCGGCTTCCGCCAAGGTTACAAAGACGATTCCACCGGCTTCCGTGGCCTTGGTGATCTCGCTTCCTGCGTCCGTCTGTTCCAAACTCACCGTTTCCAGTTCATCCATAGCGGCACGGCCCAACAAATGGTAAGCTACACCCTCAAAAACAATGCCCGAAGCATCATGCTCCGGGCAAAGGATGTAACAACCATTTTCGGCTTTTTTGATGTAGTTCAGGTTCTCGGTCAGGCCGATACCGGCCCCGGCTTTGATGATTCTAAACATTGTCCACCTCCGAAAAAGATTGCATGGTAAAGCCGCCGCAACCGCAACAACCGGCCATGATCGTTGAAGTTCCGGTAATAGGCGCTTTGGCATTCCATGTATTGTTCTATGTCAAAGAAGGATCGTTTTCCCTCTTTGAACTCCCTGTGAAACAGCTTCAGTTTTCGCCTTGCCCGTTTCACTCCATCCCGGCTTCCATTCACCTTGATCTTGCCGGTTTCTGTAAGTGTGAACCGGGCTTTGCAGAACCGGAACGGCTTTGTAAGCGGGATCACCTTACATTTACGCTTGTTCACTCGGATTCCAGCGGCTTCAAATCGCCTTACAATTTCATGGCCCATCAGCTTTGCTTCATCCACCGTGGGAAAGAAAGCATAGTAATCATCCATGTAATGACCGGCGCAATGAACACGGGCCTGACACTTGATCCATTGGTCAATTTTACTTGGTAACGCCACCATTTCCTGTTGGGAAGGCTCCACGCCCAAAGGCATCCCCCGGCCCGGTGTCGGGCATGGGGAATACTGGATTACAGTATCAGCCAAGTTTTGAAGTTCAGGATTCAAAATCAATTCCCGGTGCCGCTGATATAATAGGGCGTGGGAAGCGTTTGGAAAGAACCCTTTCAAATCCAACAGCAACACAGCACCTTCCCGGCCATAGCGCCGGTAATGCCATCCAAGCTGTTGTTTGATCCGTTTGAACTGCCAATGAAGGCCCTTTCCTTTTTGGCTTGCCCCGTTGTCATAGATCATGGAAGGTGAATATAGCGGGATCAGAACTTCATTGCAAAGGGTTTTGTGGATTTGTCGATCCGTAATGTGTGGGGCATCTATTGGGCGGATTTTGCCCCGTTCCCGAAGGGTGAAATGGGAACAGGCTTTGGGTTTCCATTGCTGTTCCAATACCGTTCGCCGCCGTGTTGCCGTACCAGAAAACAGGTGGCCTTCAAAGTTTTGAACACTTTGCTTCCACCGCACCCCGTTACAGCACTTTTCCCATAGAAGAACATCTTCCGGTAGGAAAAGACTTTATTCATCGGCCCAAGGCTATTACACCGGGCCTGTTTCCGTTCCAACCGCTTTGCTTTGCGGCGCTGGAACCTTGCTTCATGCCGTTCTTGGCTTGTCATAATAAAAGTATTCGCCCCTCGTACAAATATCTTGTAGGGTGCCGTCTAAATTGCTTTGCCCTCACACATGAAATGGGATAAGGCACATTCACCCACCATGCAAGAAGCGTCCGTGTAAGGGCATCAAAGGGCAGTTTTAGGGATTGAAACCCAAGGAAGTACAACTCCTTTTACATCGGTCGTCTTTCACCTGAAAAGCCGTTTGCCTTCTGTTACTACATTTGACCGTGTATATTTGCAAAATCCGGGCCGCACACCAGCACAGTAATTGGCATTGTTATTGTTGTTGTTGCCATCCGTGTTGACATTCTGGAAATTATTGTTGTTGTTGTAATTAGGGGAACGAAGCCACCACCACACCGCCAACAGGCTCATTATCAGTTGCACACCTAATGGGAAATTATTTCTGTTTTGCTGTTACATTTTTGATCGCCCCTTTCAGAAGTTCGTTTTCTTTGTCGATCAGTTCACCCAAGTTTTGGGCCATCTTATCCAGTTTTTCCATTGCATCCTGTGACTTCACCGGGTTCCCCTTGGAAGTGGTAAAGGCCCCTTCCGGGGTTCTGGTTCAGAATCAGGTAAACATGGGTCAAGCGAACATCCAGCGCCATCAGGGAAGCCCGTGCTTCAAGAAGATGGGCCTTCCTCATTTCAATGCGCTGGTTGTCCGAAGGAAAGATACTGTTGGCCTTCTCCGCATGGTCGATGATCTCACCGGCCAGCTTTGCCACCGGCTCCGCAATCAACCGGGAATACCGGGCTGAAAGACGGGTCAGGAAGTTCAGGGTTTCAACATAAATCTGATTGGCCGTGTTGATGAACTCGGCCTTGCTTGTGGTTCTCTTTTGCTTCAGGACAGACATTTTCAGTTATACCCCTTTGGGTGAATTATCGACATTGATCGTTCCTTCCGCCTTTTCCACTTCTTCCAAGTGTTTCAGAAGAACAAATTCAATGTAATTGGTAATGGATCGGTGTTCACGGGTTGCAAGCGCCCCGATCTTGTCAAAGACTTCATCAGATAGGCGCAAGGTGAAAACACGCTTGTTTGTTGCCATACAATACCCCCTTCAAACAGGCTTATGGATATTGTATGGCTGATTTTGCCCGGTGTATGCACTCAAAAGACAGTCAAATGATAGCACTTTACCGGAAACCCCCATTTTCAAAAAAATCGTCGGGCGGCTTACGCCGCCATTATTATTTTTATTTGGGGTTCCCTCCCGGAACCGCCGCCTTTCGGCGGCGGGATGAGGGCGGGATCATCCTGCGGGGGATTAGGCGGCAAAGCCGGGCCGCACACCAGCACAGTAACGGGCATCGCCATTGCCGGCGCCGCCACCCGCGGTGACATACTGGAAACTAGTGTAGCTGTTGTAATTAGGGGAACGAAGCCACCACCACACCGCCGTGGACACGGCGGAATGATTATAGCTACTCTACTATTACCGGCTTTGTAGTAATCGTATTGTGCCTGATAATTCTGTTCATAGCTATTTGCATAGCTTCTTGTTCCGAACACTTCAAATTCAGCAAGCAAGAACAAGTAATCGGTGGTGGCCGTCACATAAGACTGAACATTGCCGCCACCGTTGGCGGTATTATCGGTGTACTTGGTCACGGGTTGCATAACCGCCCTCAAATCGGCGGGAAGCGCCGCCATCAAGCTATTCGCCAACGGGCTTGTGGGGGTGTTACTGTTGCCCAATACAGTTTTTCTCATGTGTGAAGCGTTCCAACCGCCGCTGTTCGTCTGACTGGTATTCATGCGGAAACCATCACCGGTGTTGTTATAATTGCTATCACACAAAGCAACTGCCGTGGAACCGATCTTCCCGATCTGGAAATGAATCTTGTTCGCACCTTCCTTGGCGGAATTGTGGTTGAAGCCCAAAATAAAGGCGTTCACGGTCAAGTTGCTGAAAGTGTAATTCCTCACGGTGCCATTCAGAACGATGGATTTCACATCACCAACGGCCCAATAGTTGGCCCCCAAACCTGCGGAACTGACTTCCCGGATGGTTGCCCAACTGTTATCGTTCAGAACCTTGGTGGGCAATGTCACTTCAACGGAACAGGTCTTATTGGCCGGGGCCGTGTGGTTGGTGCCAGCGGCCACGCTGACGGTGATTGTAGCTTTTCCTTTACTCTTGACGGTAACAGTTACCACCGAACCGGAAACACTCACAGAAGCCACCGTGGGGGCGCTGGAAGTGGCCGTAATCTTACCATCACCCGCCCTTGTCACGGTGATGGTGTCCGTGGTCTTTGCGGCGGTCAGTTTGATGGAAGTCTTATTCAAAGACAAACTACCAGCGGCCTTGGCAATGCTCCAAACAACCGTTTTGGCCCCGGTGCTTCCATCAGCCCACTTGTAGTTCGTTTTCGGCGTGAAGGTGGCATTGTAGGAACCGGCGTTCGTGCCGCTGGTGGTTCCTCCAAGCGTCATTTTCCCGCTGTCATAGTTGTTCCAAGTGGGGCTTTGGGCCGAACCGGTATAAGTAAGGCTGTTGCTCTGCGTGGGGATCGTCATGGTGGCGGCGCTGATCGTCCAAGTCACTTCCTTGGCGGCTGTGTGCCGTCTGCCCACTTATACTTCCTTTAGGGGTGAAAGTGGCCGTGTAGGTTCCGCATTGGTGCCGGTAGTCACGCCGCCCAAGGTCAGCGCATCGGGGTTATAAGCGTTCCAAGAAGGGCTTTGGGCCTGTCCGTTATAGGTCAGGGTGCCATTCTGCGAAGGAAGAACATTGATGGTATAGACGATACCGGACACAGCATCCAAGGCCGCATTTGCGGCATCCTGTGCGTTCTGTGCGGCTTCCACACAGGTTCCGATCTGGTTCAACAGATACGGGTGGGCGGTCTGATCAAGGTTGTGTTCGCTCACCTTGTTTTGGGCCGTACCTTTGGGATCATAGTTCATGTTGGGAAGCTGTTCGGCGGGAACCTTACCATCCACCAGATCAGCCTTCCCGGATTGACCTTTCTGAAGGGCTTCAACGGCATCCGCATTGGCCTTCATTTGGGTATCAATCTTATCCATGTTTTCATTCTGACCCCTACATCATAAAATTCAGATTCAAGGGGTTTAGTCAGCTTGTAATTGGTTGTTTTATTCGCCATTCTTCAAAACCTCGTTTCTCAACTGATTATGGGTATAGGCGGCAAGCTGGGCATGGGTGAACCGCCCAAGTTCCGCATGGGTGTTATAAAGCTGAAGCAAGGTCACAACCATGTTTTGGGGAACAACCCGGTTCAGCAAAGATTCAACATCATTGAAGTTGTTCTTTGCGGCCAACCCGATTTTCACAAGAAGCTGATAGGTGCCTTCTTCCACATCAGCGGAATAGTTACCCTTCCCGCATAGCGTTTCAAGGATGTTCCGAAGCTGGGGCAAGGTGTACGGAAGTTCTTCATTGATCCGGGTCAGAATACGGAACCGGCGATCTTCAAGACTGTCCGTGCCTTTGGGGGTGATCCCCAAATCTTTCCCACCGGGAAAGGCCCATGTTTCCAGCGGTGGGAATGAACTGATTATCAAGAAGATCATCCGTGGTATTCCACGCCTTTTCAATTTCCGGCTGTTCGCTCCCCATGATCCCCTGAAACTCCGCATAATCACGAATGACATAGGGAAGATAATCAATCAGTTTGCGTTTCATGCTCCCGGCCCCCTTATCCGTTGATCACGATGTTCCCGGCTCAATGGTTCCCAAAACCGGGATGTGGTCAAGGGTCAGGGTACAGTTCGCCGCTTCACCGTTGATCTTGGTGTTGGCAATATCCAGAATACCGGTGATTCCCAACAGGCGGCTTTCCACCTGACTGATACGAACCACAAGGGCTTCATTCTGGTCTGCCCAACTTTGGGCCAGTTCCAAGAAGTAACCGTTGATTGCTTCCGTGACATAGGCGGAAACATCATCCCAACTCCATTCCCGCTGATAGTACAGATCGAAGGAAAGGTTGATGGTATCTTCACCCACGCTTCAACCCTCACCACATGGCCGATGGGGGCAATGCCCACACCTTCACCGGCGTTCTGAAGCGGGTCAACTGCGGTCTGCACCTGATCCACAAGGGCTTCCGAAGCTTCTTGAAGGAACTGTTGATGATCACCAGCTTCACGGTTCCGCCCACGGTTAGCTTGCTATTGGCTCCCGCCGCATACACGGCATTCAACCACGCCTTGATTTCCTCGGACACACCAGAAAGGCCGCTGATCCAAGTGTCGGTTCCCGTGGGCGGGATCAGCTTGGCCGGGTTCAAATCGCTGTTCCAAACCCGATATACCTTTACACCGCCCACGCCGGGAATGGCGTTCACCTTTTCCAGATAATCCGCACGGTTGCCGCCGAAGGCTTGGGCGTTCAGGCTATCCATGTAACGCTGTCTGAAAATCTCGGTATCTTCTTCATCCTCACCGGGGATCACCACGGTGGAAATGGAACAGGTTTCAAGCCCGTCCACATACTCAATGGGAATCACCGTTCCGGTGTAGTCATTACCGGCTTCACCAGCGGTTTCACAGGTGATTTCATACTTACCACTTCCACGGTCAGCCGAAACATAATAGTTCAGTTCTCCAATGGAAAAGCGGGTGTTCATGGGAAGGTGCAAGGTGGTTGGTGTAATGCTCAACTGCAACACGGCGGGGCTTGCCGGTTGCGGTTTCAGCCCCCTTTCTGCCGCCCTCAAAATGAGATAAGGGCGGGTTGCGGTGTCTGCAAAGGTTTCATTCAGCACCGTATCAAGGGCAATATAAAGATTCTGCAATTCCACGGCGGCGGGGGCATCACCGCACCAAACCAACGAACCTTCACGGGTGTCCAAATTGCCATTGATAGAAAGCGCCTTCTGAAGCATCCGGGAGAGGATTGCTTCATAGGTCTGTGCTTCATACATCAGATTTCAACCCCCAATTCTGCATTGATTTCGCCAAAAATGCTGACCACCGTGAAGGTAGTCAGCACTTTCTTTTTGTTCACCGTAAATTCAAAGTTCTGAACCGCCGTGATCCTATCATCCTGAAGCAAGGCTTCACGAACCCGGCGTTCAATTTCGGGAATACAGTATTCCACATCTTTCCCGATCAGATTATGAAGTTCAACCCCATAATCCCAAGAATGGATCAACCATTCATAGCGTTCTGTGTTCAGGATCAGAAAAACCGCCTGTTCCACAGCTTGGATTTCATCAATGGTGCCGATGATGGTCAGGTTGTTGTGGTTCATCCTGAAAGTACGGCTTGGAAGGGTTTCAATGGTGAAATCCTGTTTAATATCATCCTGCACTTGCGGAATCATCATCAAGCCCCCTTTACTCGGTCAATAACCACGAATTTCTTTCCTTGCTGAACCCGGATCAGAAGCACCTTTTCACCGGCCTTCAAAGCGTTGTGAACCTTGAAGGTTTTCTTGCCAACATAGGCGTGTTTGTGGGCTTCATAAGCCGCCGCACCAGAACCACCGCCTTTGTCCTCGGTGCTGTGGTTCACCGTCATATCAACTTCAAAATCAGTCACATTCCGGGTCAGGATCAGCATTTTGGAAGTGTAGATGGATTTCTGATCCACCTGAATTTTCAAGGGTGAAGCGGAAAGGACAGTTCCAAACAGGATGTTCACCGGCTTCCCGGCTTCCACAGCTTCCACCGCCGCCCGTTTCACAACTTCAACAGGATTAGGCAATAAATTCACCCCCGATCAGGTCAAGTTCCATCATGTGTTCATCACCCCTGAAGGTGTGGGTGACTTTGTTCACCACCATGTAATTGTTGGTGACAATATCCCCAAGGTTCAGGGCCACCACCACGGCGCTTCCCGCACGAACCCGCACATCACCGAAAGCGTTCTGAATGGTCAGCTTGCGGGTTTTCTGATCGTACAGCTTCAACAGGGCATCCGCTTGGCGGAAGCGCCCGTTTTGGTCTGAACTTCTTCAAAATATTGAAGAACACCCCATTGGTTCATTTTCGCCCCGTCCTGTGCAATGAACAATTCCCGCTTACCGGTTTTTTCATTGTTATAGGCCAGCTTGATCTTGTTATAGGTCTGTTCATCAATACTGGATTCATAGCTGAAGTTTTCCCCGGTTTCTTCATCAATCAGAAGGTTCAGCTTCATGGTATTGATGTTCTTCAGGGTCAGCTTCCCGGCATCGTCATACAGAACATAAAGCTGTTTGGTATTCATCAGGGTTTCATCAAGGGCGCTCTGGATCATATCAAACAGGGTTTGGTTTCTTCCACGATGGTTTCAAGGGTATAACCGGTATCTTCCACCGTGCCAAGGTTCAACCGGAAATCTGTTGCAATGCGCTTCAGAAGGTCGGAAGCCTTCAGCCCTTCTTCCGTGATGGTGTCCTTGTTCTTCAAATAACGCAACTGATCATAGGCCACAACATCAATGGTGCCGCCCTTGTCACGCTTCTTCTTGAACACAAAGCCATAGAACATGGCGGTTCCGTTCACAGTCAGCTTCACCGGATCACCTTCAGCAAAGTTCAGCCCCGGCCCCTTGACAACGGTGAACTCCAACTTGCCGGGGGTTCCCTTGCGTTCCAAGGTCAGCCGTGCGCCTTCCTCGACAACGGGGAATTGAATGGTGCTGTTATGCTGGATGAACAATTCAACTGCCAAACGGAATCACCCCTTTCAGGAAGGCAAAGTAAGAACCTGACCGGGATAGATCAGGTTCGGGTTCTTGATTTTATCCTTGTTCAGATTATAGATTTTCGTGTAATCGGCCCCGTTGCCCAACTGCTTCTTGGCAATGTTCCAAAGGCAATCACCAGATTTCACAGTATAGGTGGCGGCTTTCGGGGCCGTTGTGGTGGGCCGGGGTGCCGCCTTAACCGTTGCGGTGGCGGTTCCCCCGGAAGTCTTGGCCGGTTGCACGGTCACGGTCTTGGTGCCATAGGCTCTGTACTGTTTCAGGTTGATCTTCACCTTCACATCAAAACCTTCACCGGCATCATCGGTGATTTCATAGGTTTCAAGGCCAACGGTCAAATTGGTGTAATGGAACATCCCGCCACCGGGCTTCTGCCGGTTCAGGATGAATTGGAACGGGGTCTTGCTTACCTTCAGCCGTTCAAACAAGGACAGGTAATAGGCGGCGCTTTGCGCTCCACCGTTGCTGAAGGGATAGGACACTTGGGGAAGAACCAATTCAAAGGACACATCCGAAAGGCCAGCGGCCTTCAGAATGTTGATTTCTTCCCCGTTGATCAGGGTCATGGTCTTATTCTGGTTGTTGATCTTCACCGTCACCTTGGAAGGGGTGATGGGCATAAGCGTTCCCGCCATATACAGTTTATACGCCATTACTCATGCACCCCTTCTTCAGAAACTTCCAGCTTTTCAGCAAAGTCATTGGCCCAAGCATCCATGATCCCATCCAAATCAGCATCTTTGGAAATGTGGTTTTCATTGTGCTGTTCAACCTTGATTTCAGCGGTAGTGAACCGGTTGATCGCTTCACGCTCCGCAATGTCACGAAGATAGGCCAAATCTTCTTCAGCAATATCCAAGGCATCAGCGGTGGCCGCTGTGTTGGCGGCGGTGTCACCGGTGTTTCCATAGATTCCATCAAGGGTGTTGCTCAAATCGAAAGCCCCCATAGAATCCAAACCGGAAGCATCAAACATTCCGCCAATCTTATCATCAATCCCTTGGCCGAAGTCATACCCGGCATCCCAAGCCCCGGAATAGGTGGCCCGATAGTCGATGGTGGGGGCGTTTTTGTCCAAGGTGATTGCGTTTTCATTTTTGCCCCAAGAAGTAACCGCACTTTGAAGCTTTCAAGGCCAGAAGTCCAGTCAGTTCCAAAAATAGCATCAATGATGGTGGTTACAACTTTACCAAGTTCAGGAACCACCCGATGATTTGACCGATCAGGTTTGCCACGCATCACCAAAGCTGTTGAAGCCGCCGTTGCACACATTCAGAATCCATTCCACGATTCCAAGGAACGGGGCCACAAAGATTGTCCAAATGGCCTGAATGATAGCGTTCAAAACGCCAATGGCACAGTTCAGCACAAATGCACCGGCCACGGCTACCACACCACAGATAATTCCAGTTGCGGAAATGGTGGAACCGGTCAGCTTATTGATTGCCGCCACAATCATATAAATGGCCGCAATCACGGCAATGATGATCAACAGAATCCAAGTCAGCGGACAGGCCAGCAAAGCGGCATTGAAGCCGTATTGGGCGGCTGTGGCGCTTGCCTTTGCCATTGCTTCCGCCTTCTCGGTAGCGGCAAGGGTAGTGTTTGCAACGGCGGCTTTGTACGCCTGAACCGCCGCAAGGCCCTTCTGCGCATTGCTGATAGCGGTGATTGCATTGTTGGCAATCAGATAGCCGTTATACAACAGCATTGCCGCCGCAATCCCCAAAACAAGGGGCTGAATGATCCCCCAATTATCCACGAACACAGAAGCAATGGCAATCAGAATATCCAGCGCCGAAGAAGCCACATTCGCAACAGCGGCAAGGCCATTGATCAGCCGGTGGTCACTTTCTGGAACTTGGTGCTGTTTCCAATTTGGTTGATTTTGGTCAGGATCGGGGCAAACATAGAAAGGGCCTGATCTTCATCCCGGCCCAAATCTGCGCCCAAGTCTTGGGCATGGAATCGAACTTTGCGTTGGTTTCGTCCGCCATAGCAAACATGGCGTTCTTCACCACTTCAGCCGTTACCTTGCCTTCCTGTGCAACCGTCTTGATGGAACCTTCCGCAATGCCCATATATTTTTCAATGGCTCTTGCGATACCCGGCGCACCATCCAGAATGGAATTTAGTTCTTCACCACGAAGCGCACCCGCCGCCATTGCCTGTGTAAGCTGGATCATGGCGTTGCTCTGTTCTTGGGCCGTAGCGCCGCCAATAACGAACTGCTTGTTCACCTGTTCCATGAAGCAATGACCTGATCCATATTGCCATCGAAGGCGTTACCAGCGTTCAGGCCAAGTTTCGCAACGGCGGAAGCTGTGTCAAAATAAACGGATCGGGAACGCTGGGCGGAAGCATGATCTTCTGTTCCAAGGCTTCAACGGAACCGCCATCATCCACAAGCAAATTCAATCGGGCCTTGGTGCTTGCCAATTCATCCGAAATATTCAGCACCTTATTGATCCCGGCGATACCACCAGCGGCAATGGCAACTTTCTTGATGATGGACAGAAGCCCGTTGGCGGAATTGCTACCCCCACGGATGGAATTGTTGAAATTCTGCTGTTCGTTGTTGGCGTTCCTGATATTTTCTTCAATGGTATCAAAGGCGGTTCCCGCTTTCGCCCATTCTTCACGGGCTTCCCGGATTGCCGCCGTGTCAACGGCTCTACCGGAAGCCTGTTGCATGGCTTCAAAGGTGTTCAGCACAACCCCCATTGCCTTGTGCATACTCTGAAGGGGCTGGTAACACCATCATAAAGGGCAATAGCGGCCCGGATGTTTCCCACAGGGATCACCACCTTTCTTGGAGAATAGAAGCCGGGGCCTTAATGGTGGCGGCCCCGGCGCTGTTTTCGTTCAATTTCCTTCTGCTTCTTCTTTTCAGCTTCCACCCGAACATCAATGGCCGCAATGATGAAGCCCGTTCACGGCGGGGCAAAGCATAAAAGGCGGAAGGTGTCAAATGAAGTTCGTGAAGGCAATAGTAAGCAATGTTCGCTTCACCATCACCTTCACAGATTAGTTTTTTGCTTCATCAACCTCATCCTGCATGGTGGTATCAAAACCACACACTTCCTGAATCTTGGTCAGGTATTCGGCATATTCGCGGGGGTCAGCATGGTTTTCAGAAGGGCATCAGCGCCCATGACCTTGTAGCTGTCCTGAAGTTCCTTATCATTCAGATGGGGAACACAGTACAAGCCACGGCCAGCTTGCAAGGTAAAGATCATAGTCGGTTTCCTTCTGATACTGGTTCTTCTTGCCGGGAACCGGAACACGCTT
>ENA-OQCX01000794-OQCX01000794.1-human-gut-metagenome-genome-assembly--contig:-NODE-794-length-15905-cov-2.289327_pt1 | contig 15905 bp, 20 predicted proteins | sample MGYA00242762_ERZ504587 | MGnify/ENA primary metagenome ERZ504587 (study PRJEB26092, sample SAMD00036337) | human gut metagenome | host: Homo sapiens | study: EMG produced TPA metagenomics assembly of... | reverse complement strand
CATCTACCCGCAGTATCTTTCCATCGTCTTTCAGAACATCATTTAAAGCTATCTGCATAATATCCTCCTATCCACGCCTAAACTATTATAGCCGTGCATCTTACATTTGTCAACCCATTTTTTTGTTCATCTCGAACGTAAATGTGAGTCTTCTCCGACCAGATTCAAGTCGAACGCACGTGAGACTTGGTGCGTGATTCTGTCAGCGAAAGCTGACATATTCTTCTCAGAATCACTGCACATTCTACACTTCGTTCCGGTCGCACAAAACCATTGTCCACTGGACAATGTGTGCCCTCGCGGAGCGTTATCTCAGTCGGAGATTGTACTCCCACTGAGAAAGACTTGTTATTACTCATCACTTGCAGAAGTGTGAGTCTTCTCCGGCTGAGATAAACTGTTCAGGCAGCAAGAAACTGCCGCAAATCGCTTCGCAGCAGTTTCTTCTATAATAATATAAATATGAGTTGGGGGCAAAAACTCCCTGGCATCATAATATTTTATACCAGAGCAACGGTCTCGCGGCAGATAGCCAGCTCTTCGTTTGTTGGGATAACTGCTACTTTTACTTTGGAATCAGCAGCAGAGATCACGCAGTTGTCACCCCTCTTTTCATTTGCTTCTGCATCCAGCGTAATTCCCAGATAACCCAGATAGCTGCAGATCTTTTCACGTACAAGACCTACGTTTTCACCGATACCTGCTGTGAATGCGATCGCATCGACACCATTCATGGCTGCTGCGTAAGAACCTACGTATTTTGCCACACGATAGCAGAATACTTCGATTGCTGCGATCGCACGTTTGTTGCCATCTTTTGCACCTGCTGTCAGATCACGGAAGTCGCTTGACAGTCCGGAGATGCCCTCCAGACCGGATTTTTTATTCAGGACATTCATAACGCCTGCGATATCCAGATCTTCTTTTTTAGCAATGTATTCCATGATAGCCGGATCGATATCACCGGAACGAGTACCCATTACCAGACCTTCCAGCGGAGTCAGACCCATGGAAGTATCGATGCATTTGCCGTCTTTTACTGCACTGACAGAAGCACCGTTTCCAAGGTGGCATACGATGATCCTGGAGTTCTCCAGATCCATGCCAAGGAAGTTTGCTGTTTCTTTGGATACAAAACTGTGAGAAGTTCCGTGGAAACCGTATCTTCTTACTTTATATTTCTCATAATATTCATATGGCAGACCATACAGATATGCTTTTTCCGGCATGGTCTGATGGAATGCGGTATCAAATACAGCTACCATCGGTACGCCAGGCATCAGCTCTTTACATGCATTGATACCGATCAGGTTTGCCGGGTTGTGCAGCGGTGCAAGGTCGTTGCACTGTGCAACTGCTTCCAGAACCTCGTCTGTGATCACAACAGAAGAAGCAAATTTCTCGCCGCCGTGTACGATACGGTGACCGACTGCATTTACTTCTGACAGGCTCTTAACCGCACCTGTTTTATCATTTACCAGTGCATCCAGTACCATCTGGATTGCTTCTTTATGTGTTGGCATAGCTGCCTCTGTGATCTCTTTGTCACATCCGGCTTTCTGGTAAACCAGTCTTCCGTCAATACCGATTCTCTCGCAGAGACCTTTTGCCAGAACATCTTCAGTATCAGAGTTGATCAGCTGATACTTCAGAGATGAACTTCCGCAGTTGATAACTAATACGTTCATTTTAACATCCTCCTGATATGTAAATCTTATTATTTAGCCAGGCACTGTACTGCTGTGATCGCTACAACACCTACGATATCTTCCGCAGAGCATCCTCTGGACAGGTCATTGACCGGTGCTGCGATACCCTGTGTGATTGGTCCGTAAGCTTCTGCTTTTGCCAGTCTCTGTGTCAGTTTGTATCCGATGTTTCCTGCATCCAGATCCGGGAAGATCAGTACGTTTGCTTTGCCTGCGATATCGCTGCCTGGTGCTTTGGAAGCTCCTACGCTTGGAACGATCGCTGCATCCAGCTGAAACTCTCCGTCCAGTTTCAGATTCGGATACTGCTCTTTTGCAAGTCTGGCAGCTTCTACGACTTTATCAACATCTGCATGTTTTGCACTGCCTTTTGTTGAATGAGAAAGCATTGCTACGATCGGCTCTTTCTCTACCAGCAGTTCGAAAGAATCTGCAGAAGATCCTGCGATTGCAGCCAGTTCTTCCGGATTCGGGTTCTGGTTCAGACCGGAGTCTGCAAAAATAAAGGTACCGTCTGCACCGTATTCACAGTTCGGAACGACCATCAGGAAGAATGCAGATACCAGTTTTGTACCTGGTTTTGTTTTCAGGATCTGAAGACATGGACGCAGTGTATCAGCGGTAGAATGACAGGCTCCGGATACCATACCGTCTGCATCGCCCATTTTTACCATCATTACACCATAGTACAGATACTGATTTAACAGAATCTCTTTTGCCTGTTCCGGTGTCATGCCTTTTTTCTGACGCAGTTCAACCAGTTATCAATGTAAGCCTGTGTTCTGTCAGAGGTAGCCGGGTCAACCACTACGGCTCCTGTCAGATCCAGTCCTTCGCTTCCTTTTTTCACTGCTTCTTCGCTTCCGACCAGGATAATCTTTGCAATACCTTCTTTCAGGATCTGTGCTGCTGCTTCATATGTTCTGCGATCCTCAGTTTCCGGTAATACGATCGTTTTGTTTGCTGCTTTTGCTCTTTCTTTGATTACGTCAATAAATCCCATGATTTCTGACTCCTTTCAGTAATTTCAATTCACAGTCTGTAATTTCACAGAGTCCAACTGCCGGTTCCCTTACCGACTGCGTTTATTTTCATTATATCGCCTGATTGTGGTATTTTCAACCAGAAATATGTATCTTTTTACAAACAGTCCCCCTTTACCTGGTGTCTGCTTCATGCTATAGTTAGCAATCATAAGTTCAAGGAGAGATATTACCATGAAGACCATCAGCATCATTGCCGAATACAATCCCTTCCATAACGGCCATGCCTGGCAGATTGCGGAGCGAAGCGACGCACCGGCGCCGACTTTGCCTGATCGTGATGTCCGGAGATTTTGTCCAGAGGGGTGAACCTGCCATTCTCGATAAATTTTCCCGCACAAAAATGGCTCTGCCTGGCGGAGCAGACCTGGTGATCGAGCTTCCGGTCCGCTACGCTGCAGGCAGTGCCGAATATTTTGCGCGGGGTGCCTGTTCTCTTCTTGCTTCCCTGAATGTAACCGATACGCTCTGTTTTGGATGCGAAACCGAAGATCCGGCTGCTTTTGCATCTCTTTCTTCTCTTCTTGCAGACGAACCGGAAGCCTTCGGAAAATATCTCAGGCAGTATCTCGCTGCCGGAAATTCCTATCCAAAGGCACGGCTGCTGGCACTGAAAGACTATTTTTCTTTAGAGCATGACTTTTTGAAAAATTCGGAAAGTTCCGACAATTACTTATCTTTCGAGACAGCGGCAGAACTTCTCTCTTCCCCGAACAATACGCTTGGGCTCGAATATCTGATCGCATGCAGGCGCCTTGGGACTTCGTTTGATTTTTTGCCAATCCGCCGTCAGGGAGCTTCGTATCACAGTTCTCTGCCTGATGGAAACTTTGCTTCCGCTACTGCGATCCGTAAAGATCCGTCCCTTGCCTGCGAGTATATGCCGGACACCTGCCGGGATATTTTTGAGGATGCCATTTCCAGTCAGCTTTTTCATACTGCGGATGGTTACTCAGATCTTCTGCATTATGCCCTCCTGATGCAAAGCGATTATACACCTTTTCTGGACGTAAACGCTGACCTGTCGGACCGCATCCGCAAACTGCTGCCTCAGTATGAGTCTTTTTCTTCGTTTGTGGACCTTTTAAAAACAAAGCAGGTCACTGAGGCCCGCATCCGCCGCAGTCTGCTTCATATTCTGCTTGGTATCCGGAAAAAAGAGCTGCCGGAAGATCGTTTTGCCGGTCTTTCCTATGCAAGGGTGCTTGGCTTTCGCCACAGTGCACGGCCGCTTTTAACAGAAATCAAAAAAAGAAGCTCCATCCACTGCTGACCAGAGCCGCAGATGCGAAAAAAGCTTCTCTTACCATCCGAACTGGATGAATTTCTGTTAAATGTGCGTGCCAGTGACCTCTATCATATTACAGATATCGGCAGATGCTATAACGAGTACCGCACGCAGATCATCCGTATTTAAACGCAATATATTCATGCACCTGTCATGTATTTTTTAACTGTGCAGTATCACGAATCATATGATATTCTGCTTCTCGGTCACTCGATCAGGCTGCTTCTCTGCCATTTGCCGCTTAAGCAGCGTACAAAACCGATCGCAAAGCCGATGCCCCAGCCGATCGGTATCGACCACCAGATGGCTTTTGCACCGAGCATCCCGGACATGCTGTAGGCAAGGATCACGCGGGAACTCAAGTTGATCAGTGTGACCATCAAAAACCAGAGGATGTCCCCCGCTCCACGCAGCACGCCGGTACAGGTGTTCATAATACCCATCAGGGCATAGAACAGACCGACCACGTGGAGATATTCAATGCCAGTGGCGATCGCCGCCTGATTGGAACTGCTGTCCATGAACAGTCCGACAAACACTTTTGCATATATAAGAAGGATTCCCGTCACGACCGCACCGATCACGGCACTCATCAGAAATCCGGCACGGAATCCTTCCTTTACTCTTCCCGGTTTCTTGCCGCCGATATTCTGAGCCGTAAAGGTCGAAACGGCATTTCCGACATTTACCATCGGCAGGATCGCAATGCTGTCGATCTTCGTTGCCGCCGCATAGCCTGCCATCACAGCTTCTCCATAGCCATTTACCAGCCTCTGCACCAGGAAAATACCGATCGATACCATCGACTGCTGCAGCATGGACGGAACCGCCACATTGCAGACGATCTGAAAAATACGCAGATCAAAAACCTTACTCTTTTCTTCCGTTTTCATTTTCCGCATGCGGGTGCAAAGCCACAGAAAGGAAACGACAACGGAGATCGCCTGTGAAATGTCCGTTGCCAGTGCTGCTCCGGCTACGCCCAGCTTCAGTTTTGTCACAAAATACAGATCCAGTACGATGTTGCAGACAGATGAGAGTGCCAGAAATACCAAAGGGGACTTTGAATCCCCGATCGCATTGAACGATGCCGTCAGCATATTGTAAAGAAACAAAAAAATAAGACCACCGAAATAAATCTTCAGGTAAAGAGATGCATCCGAAAAAATCTTTTGCGGGGTCTGCATAAACCGCAGGATCGCGTCCGTCCCGAAAATTCCGACCAGCATCAGACACAGTGCGATCACAAAAGAGGCCAAAAGCACCGTCTGGATCGCTGTTTTCATTTCTCCATACCGTTTTGCCCCGAAATATTGGGAGATCACGACCGAAGAGCCGATGCTCAGTCCCGTGGCAACCGCCACAAAGAGAAACGTAATCGAAGCAGATGCACCGACGGCTGCCAGTGCATCTGCTCCCACATAATTTCCCACAATGATAGAATCAATAATATTATAAAGCTGCTGAAAAAGATTTCCGAGTACCATCGGCACTGCAAAGAAAAACAGTGTCTTTCCCGGATTTCCTTTTGTCATATCCTTTGCCATAGTTCCACCTTGTGCTTTCCGGTTTAGTTTTTGAAGCTGTGGATCGGTGCCGGGATACGTCCCTTGCGGGATACAAACGCTTCGCAGGAGAAGGAATTGACCGGCATAACCGGAGCATATCCGAGGAGTCCTCCGAACTCTACATATCTCCCACGTCTTTCCGATAACCGGGATCACACGCACTGCCGTTGTTTTCTGGTTGACCATACCGATCGCCATCTCATCTGCGATAATACCGGAAATGGTCGCTTCGCTTGTCCTTCCCGGAATGGCGATCATGTCAAGACCGACGGAGCATACGCAGGTCATTGCTTCCAGTTTTTCCAGTGTCAGTGCACCGGCTTCTACGGCATTGATCATACCCTGGTCTTCGCTGACCGGGATAAACGCTCCGCTTAAGCCGCCGACATAAGAGGATGCCATGACGCCGCCCTTTTTCACCTGATCGTTCAGAAGCGCCAGTGCTGCCGTTGTTCCCGGTGCACCTGCGTGTTCCAGACCGATCTCACAGAGAATATCTGCGACACTGTCTCCGATCGCCGGAGTCGGTGCCAGTGAAAGATCGATGATGCCAAATGGGATGCCAAGTCTTCTGGACGCTTCCTGTGCAACCAGCTGGCCTACACGCGTAACCTTAAATGCCGTCTTTTTGATCGTCTCGCACAGTACTTCAAAGCTCTCGCCGCGTACCTGCTCCAGAGCCGTTTTTACAACACCAGGACCGCTGACACCGACGTTGATGATCGCATCGGCCTCAGTCACACCATGGAATGCTCCTGCCATAAACGGGTTGTCATCCGGTGCATTGCAGAATACAACCAGCTTTGCACAGCCAAGAGAATCCTGTTCTCTTGTATATTCTGCCGCCTGTTTTACGATCCTGCCCATCAGACGCACAGCATCCATGTTGATACCACATTTTGTGGAACCGACATTAACGGAACTGCACACACGCTCTGTGACAGAAAGTGCTTCCGGAATGGAACGGATCAGGTTTCATCACTCTTTGTCATTCCCTTTGATACCAACGCAGAATAGCCACCGATAAAATTGACGCCAACTTCCTTTGCTGCACGGTCCAGAGTCTTTGCAATGCTCACATAATCCTCCGGACTTTTACATGCCTTGCCGCCAACCAAAGCGATCGGTGTGATGGAGATTCGTTTGTTGACGATCGGGATACCATACTCTCTTTCGATCTGCTGACCGGTTGCTACCAGATCCTTTGCAACGGTCGTGATCTTGCGGTAAATATTTTCATTTAATACTTCCATATCTGCATCAACACAATCCAGCAGGCTGATACCGAGCGTAATCGTACGAACATCCAGATTCTCCTGGGTGATCATCTTATTTGTCTCGTTTACTTCAAACATATTAATCATAATCGCTGTCCTCTTTCCGTCACGGTTTAAATACGGTGCATTTTGTTGAAAATATCTTCGTGCTGGCAGAGGATGGTCAGTCCCATCTCATTTCCAAGCTCTTCCAGTCCTTTTGCCAGATCTGCAAATGGCTTTTCTGACTGGTTTGCATCTGTGATCATCATCATGTTGAAAAATCCCTGCACGATCGTCTGTGAAATGTCAAGAATATTTACATTATTCTCTGCCAGATACGTGCAGACTTTTGCGATGATACCTACGGTGTCTTTTCCTACTACGGTTATAACGGTACGTTTCATTTTATCTTCCTTTCTGTCTGATATGCAGACTCCGCCCACCCTTTAAAGGCATAGAGCGGTGATATATGATCCCTTGCTGCCACTGCGATCGGGAAATCGCCGGCCTTGTAAGGATTATCACCCAATGTAACTTCCGCACATACGGTCTCGTAAGCCAGTGCCTCATAATTATTTTCCCTGCTTAAGTGTCCAAGCAGAATGGTTTTGATCCTGTCATTTAAGATCTCACAGAGCAGACGTCCTGCATTTTCATTGGACAGATGCCCTCTGTTCCCAAGGATCCTCTGTTTCAGATAATAAGGATAAGTGCCGACCTGCAGCATATGTATATCATGATTGGATTCGAGCAGTACACCATCCAGATCTTTGAGATGGGAAACAATCTGCTCATCGTAATATCCAAGGTCTGTCACAACAGCAACGGATTTCTCCTGGTTGTCCAGCCGGTAGGCTACCGGTTCGGCTGCATCGTGCGATATGGCAAACGGTTCCACCTCCAGATCTTCGATCTGAAACTTCTCATCTGCCCGGATCGTATGAAACAGCTCCCCGTCGATATGGCCAAGACTGGTGCTGCTTTTGATCCCTTCGAGCGTACCTGCCGTCGCATAGATCGGTATATGGTACTTTCTGGACATCACGCCCAGCCCTTTGATATGGTCGGAATGTTCGTGTGTGATCAGGATGCCCTTCAGCTCTTCCGGCTTCCGGTCAATCTCATGCAGTCCGTCCACGATCCTTTTTCTGCTGATGCCGGTATCGATCAGCACAGAAGCCTGCTCGGAGCCTACATAAATGCAGTTTCCGCTGCTTCCGCTTGCTATACTACAAAAATCCATGTTCTTTCAATCCCCTGTCCATTTGTTCAAATGTATTGTCTACAAAATCGCTGCTGTTGTCAACCACAAATTGACAGGACTTTCGAAATACGCTGTCTTTTTGCTGATTTTTTAGAATATCGTCAATTTTGCGGTCACTGTAACCGCGGCTCTTTTTCAGGCGTGCACGACGCACCGCATCATCCACATAAATATACCAGATCTCGTCGCAGATCTCCTCATAGTGTTCTTCCAAAAGCAGTGCCGCCTCCACAACTACGAACGGAACTTTCCCTTTTTGTTTCTCAGCCAGAACAGCTTTTCGGATGTAATCTTTCACCGCCGGATGGACGATCGTATTTAACATGGCAAGTTTTTCTCTGTCTGCAAACACGATCGCACCCAGTTTTTTCCGGTCGATCTTCTGATCTTCTGCCAGGATCTCCTCCCCAAAACAGGCAAGGATCTGCTGATAACAGGCAGTATCCGGTTCCATCACCAGATGACCGACCTGATCAGCTGAATGACTTTGGCTCTGTATTTTTCTTCCATATAGGCAAGGATCGTACTCTTTCCTGCTCCCACCTGTCCGGTAATCCCAAGTACTTTCATATATTTATAACCTGCTTTCCGCATTTTACACTTTTCCGGTTATTTTGCCTCATACCAGTTTTCTCCTGTATGCATATCGATCTCCAGGCAGACTTTCAGTTTTGCCGCATCGTGCATCTCCTCTGCAAGAATCTGCTTTACCGTATCCAGTTCTTCTTTTGCAGCCTCCACAAGCAGTTCATCGTGTACCTGGAGGATCAGCCTGGATCTTAAGTGTTCTGCTTTGAGCCGTTCGTTGACACGGATCATGGCAATTTTGATGATATCCGCCGCCGTACCCTGGATCGGCGAGTTCATCGCCACGCGTCTCCGAAAGAACGCTGCATAAAATTCGAAGAAGAAAGCTCGGGAACCGGTCTTCTTCTGCCAAACAGCGTCGTGACATAGCCTTTTTCCTTTGCATCCGCCACACTCTGATCCAAGAACTGTTTGATGCCCGGATACGTCTCAAAATACTTTTCAATATATTCACCAGCTTCTTTTCTGGAAATACTCAGATCCTGACTTAAGCCAAACGAGCTGATGCCATAGACGATGCCGAAATTGACCGCCTTGGCATTTCTTCTCTGCAGAGGTGTTACCTCATCAAATGGCACATGGAACACCTGGGACGCCGTGATCCGGTGGATGTCCTGAGCTTCCCGGTAAGCTTCGATCAGCCTTTCGTCCCCCGAAATGTGTGCCAGCACACGCAGCTCAATCTGGGAATAGTCGGCATCCACAAAGACAAAGCCATCCTCCGGGATAAAGACTTTGCGGATCAGTCTGCCAAGTTCCATACGGATCGGGATATTCTGAAGGTTCGGTTCGGTGCTGCTGATGCGTCCCGTTGCGTGATCGTCTGATGAAACTTGCTGTGGATCCTTCCGTCTGCTGCAATGTAGCCTGCCAGTCCGTCTGCGTAGGTGGATTTGAGCTTTGCAAGCTGACGGTACTCCAGAATATGTGACACGATGGGTGCTTCCGGTGCAAGTTTTTCCAGTACATCAGCCGCTGTCGAGTAGCCTGTCTTTGTTTTCTTTCCATATGGAAGCTGCAGTTTTTCAAACAGGATCACACCGAGCTGCTTTGGAGAATTGATATTAAATGTCTCCCCCGCCAGATCGTAAATGGTCTTTTCCAGTTCTTTGATCCTTCCGGACAGTTGCCCGCCGTACTGCCTTAACGCTTCTCCGTCTGCCTTTATGCCGGCTTTTTCCATGTCATAAAGCGTATACACCAGCGGCATTTCAATCTCCTTAAACAGTTCCCACATACCGCTCTCTTTTAACTTTTCTTCCAGTTTTGCTTTTCCTTCCAGACAGGTATATGTGCCATAGCAGACCGCATTTTTCACTGCCGCATCATCCGCAGAGCCAAATCCTTCTTTTCCGAGCAGTTCCTGCACGGACGGAATCAGAAGTTCCAGACATTCTTTTGCAATGTCCTCGTACGCATAGGCATCTTTGAGCGGATTCAAAAGATACATGGCAATTGCTGCATCAAAAATATTTTTCTTTTCCACATGCAGATACGGTAGCTGCTCTTTGACGTTCATCGTGACGGCAGCATCCGCCTTTTCCAGCACTTCCGTCATTTTTTCACAGAGATACTGACCGGTCACAAATCCCTGTACCGGGATATAATAAATTTTTTCTTTTTCCCAGCCAAGAGAGATGCCTTTTACTTCTCCTTTGTGAAAAATGACAGAAAAGCTCACGAGTGCTGCAGCTGACGCCTGTAGAAATACTTCTTCCGCCTCACCAAAATCTTCCACTGCATAAAAATACTCTTCCACCTTCTGATCCGGTGCATCGCACTGAAATCTTCCCAGCAGATTCTTAAACTCCAGCTTTTGAACAGGGCAAAGGCTTCCGGCGTGTACAGATCGGTAAGTCTCGCATCCTCCAGCACAAAATCAATCGGGCTGTCGGTATCGATCGTCGCCAGCTTTTTGCTGAGTACTGCCAGATCATAGTGCTCCAGAAAAGCATTTTTCGCCTTTGTCGGCTTGATCTCTTCCACGTGGGCAAAGGCATTCTCGATCGTACCATATGCCAGAACCAGCCTGGTCGCTGTCTTCTCACCGACTCCTGGAAGTCCCGGAATATTGTCCGAAGCATCGCCCATCATCGCCTTCAGCTCAATGATCTGCGGTGGTGTCACCTGATACTTCTCCAGCACTTCTTTCGCATGGTAATCCTCAATCTCCGTACCGCTTCGCTTCGTCTTTGGCATACGGATCATGATGTGCTCCGTTGCAAGCTGCAAAAGATCCCGGTCACCGGAAACGACAGAAACATCCAGGCCTTCCTTTTCCATCCGCTTTGCAACTGTCCCAAGCAGGTCATCTGCCTCATATCCTTCTTTCATCAGAAGAGGGATGCCCATCGCCGTCAGCACTTCCTTCATGACAGGAACCTGCTCATGAAGCTGCGGCGGCTGCGGCTTTCTCGTTCCTTTGTAGGCATCGTACATTTTATGACGGAAGGTCGGTGCCTTCAGGTCAAAAGCAACGGCCAGATACTGCGGCTGTTCTTCTGCAAGGATTTTAAATAAGATATTCAAAAAACCATAGACTGCATTTGTATGCAGCCCCTCCGAATTGGTCAGCTCCGGCACCCCATAAAATGCCCTGTTTAAAATACTGTGTCCGTCAATCAAAACGAGTTTTTCTCTCAATGTTCCAGTCCTCTTTTCTGTTATTTCTCTTTTTCTGTCGCTTTCTTCGTCTGCTTCCGCACTTCTGTTTCTGACAGGGCAGATGATTTTTCAGGTTTCTTTTCTTCCCTGTGTATAGATACAAAACGGCTGACCGGATTGTTCTCCATCGTTCCACTCTGCCATACATCCGCCTGTGCCAGCAGGATCAGTACCAAAAGCAGTTCCGCCAGTAGCATGATTCCGATCCGGTAGATCCTGGAAACCCTGGTCCTCCAGATATAAAAGCGGCTTTCCTCCAGACGGTTCTGCAATGCTTTTTTGACATTATAAACCTGATCTGCGCCATCCTGATCCAGTCTTTCAAGTGTATAATGTACAGTATAGTATATTTCCAGTTCCTCATAACATTCATCACAGGTATTGACATGTTCCAGAAATTCTTCCAGGTCTTTATCATTTAATTTTCTGGTAATATAGGATGTTACCAGAGACTGTGCTTTTTTGCAATCCATAAACTTTCCGCCGTTTCGTCCTTTCCAAAAAATGTGAAGCCCGGATAAAAAGGCTTCACATTTCCTGTTGTCAATAATTTGTACATGCACCGTCTTTGTCAAAATGTGTAGATTTTCTTTGTTCCATCTGTCAGCGTAAAACGGATTGAAATTCCTTTTGCCGCACTTCCCTTTGGATAGGTTGTTCCGTTGGCTTTTGTTTTACTGCGGAAGAAATAATAATATTTATTGCTGATCTTGCACCAGCCGGTCATCATCTCTCCGCGTGTATCTGTCCTGGTGTCCATAAAGTATGTCTGATTTTTCACCTGCAGCCAGCCGGTGTGCATCAGTCCGGTAGAATCAAAGAAATAACGTTTTTTGTTTATGTCTTCCATCCGGTCACCATCTTATTTTTCTTATAATATTTCCACTGATCTCCGTAACCCACCCATCCGGTTTTATTCTTGTTCGTTCTGCGGTCATCTCGGTAATCTGCTATATAATTGCCGTCCTCACCTACATACTTATCACCGATCCAGGTATTTTTTGCAATTTTTCCATCTGTGTCCAGATACATCTGCTTGCTTTTGTATTTGACCCATTTACTGGTCTGCAAAACACCTTTTTTACTGAAATAATACGTAGTCCCGCTTACTTTCTTCCAGCCTGTCAGTGCATAACCCTTTTTGTCAAAATAATAGGTCCTGCCATTAACCGTAAGCCACTGACGCTTCGGACGTTTGCTTCCGTCTCCATAAGAATACCATATTTTCCCGGAGCTGTTTTTTTAAAGCCTGCTTTCGGATAGACCTTCTGCAGAACACCATCCTCGCCAAATACATAAGTCATCCCCTGTATTTTGCGGATTCCGGTAAACATGACTCCCGTTTTCCGGTGAAAATAGTAACGGTTTTCCCCTACCGTCAGCCAGCCTTTCTGCATTGTACCATCTTCGTTATAGTAGTACTTCTGATTCCCTTCTGTTTTCCAGCCGCTCTGGGCAAACGCTGTCAAAGACAACAGCATACTCAGCAGTAAAACTGCGATCAACGTGAACCCCTTTTTCTTCATTGTGATAGATCTCCCCTTTCTTTTTGTCTATGCTTCAATCTTCGGTCCGGTAAATACATGCTTCGGACAGACAGAAGCACAGGTTCCACAACCAGTACACTTTACAGTATCGACATATGCCAGATTATTTTCCACGGTAACTGCTCCCGAAGGACATTCCTTCTGACATTTCTTACATCCGATGCATCCTGCATCGCATGCCTGCATAACCTGTTTTCCTTTGTCTTTTGAGGAACAGCGTACCAGATAACGGCTGGCATACGGTACAAGTTCGATCAGATGACGCGGGCAGTGCTCCACACACGCTCCACAGGCTTTGCATTTTTCTTTATCAACTACTGCCACTCCATTTATAACATGAATTGCATCAAATGAACAGACCTTTTCGCAAGTTCCGTCTCCGATACATCCATAATGACAGCTTTTTGGTCCGCCTCCCGGTACAAAAGCCATCATTCACAGTCGTGAACTCCATAATAACGATAAGATTCTTTTGCTTTGTCACAGGTTCCGCCGCATTTTACAAAAGCAACTCTGCGGATGCTCTCGCCTGCTTCCTGTCCCATGATCCTGGCGATCTTTGCCGCCACGGCATCTCCCCCTACCGGACAGCCGTTTACCGGGGCTTCTCCGCCTGCGATCGCCTTTGCCATCGCATCACAGCCTGCATATCCACAGCCACCGCAGTTATTTCCCGGAAGCTGCTCTCTTATCTGCTGTTCTTTTTCATCTGCTTCTACTGCAAATTTTTTCCCTGCCACGCCGAGGAAGAGTCCCAGAAGCAGTCCGGTACCTCCTACGATCACAGCCGCAAGTATGATCTCCATGCTCATCTACTGCCCCTCCTTCCTATTTCAGACTGGAAAATCCAAAAATGCAATCGCCATCAGACAGGCTGTGAGAAGGACGATCGGCGATCCCTTGAAAGATTCCGGTATATCATTGTATTCTGTTTTTTCACGGATTCCTGCCATCAGCACGATCGCGATCGTAAATCCGACTGCCGTAGCCAGACCATTTATTACACTCTCTACGATACCGTAGTTCTTCTGCACATTGATCAGTGCCACACCAAGTACAGCACAGTTGGTCGTGATCAGCGGCAGATAAACACCAAGTGCACTGTACAGGGATGGACTGCTCTTTTTTAAGAACATTTCCACAAACTGTACCAGCGCCGCTATAACCAGAATAAAAACAATAGTCTGAAGGTATGTCACATTCAGCGGCAGGAGTAAGAATTTATAGATCAGTGCCGTTATGAAAGATGAAATCGTGATAACAAAAATAACAGCTCCACCCATGCCTGCAGCAGTATTCATTTTCCTGGATACGCCAAGAAATGCACACAGTCCTAAAAACTGACTCAAAACAACGTTGTTCACAAACGCCGTACCAACTGCGATCATAAGTAATTCTTTCATAACGTATCCCCTCCTTTACAGGAACTTGCACAGGAGGCACATTCTCCGGTGCAGCCGCTTCCAATCTTTGTCTCTTTGCCTCTCTCCAGCATGTTGCGTTTCACACGGTTCTGTGCCGCTGTCAGCAGGGAGAGAACCAGGAAAGCACCCGGTGCAAGGATAAAGATCGTGATCGGCTGATAGAAAGAAGGCATCACCCGAATACCAAAAATGGTGCCTGCGCCGATCAGTTCTCTTACAATACCGATACTGGCAAGACCAATGGTAAATCCAAGTCCCATGCCGACACCGTCAAAAAATGAAGGAATGACCGGGTTCAAAGAAGCATAAGCTTCCGCTCTTCCAAGAATGATACAGTTTACCACGATCAGCGGGATATAAATACCAAGGCTCTGATACAGAGACGGTACATACGCCTGAAGCAAAAACTGTACGATCGTTACAAAGGATGCCACAACCACGATAAAAGCCGGCATACGCACACCGTTTGGGATGACTTTGCGAAGTGCCGAGATCATCAGGTTTGACATGGCAAGGATCACCGTTGTCGTAAGTCCCATGCCAAGGCCGTTCATCGCCGAAGTGGTGACTGCAAGCGTCGGACACATACCAAGCATCAGCACAAAGGTCGGGTTTTCTTTGATGATACCATTATATAAACGTTCTCCTGCTTTGCTCATTGTAAGATTCCCCCTTCCTTAAGGCTTTCATAAAAGCAAAGTCCCGCATTGACACCGTTTGTCACCGCTTTGGAGGTAAACGTTGCTCCGCTGATCGCGTCGATCTCATTGTCCGCGGAGGCACCGTTTTTTGTAACTACAAACTGATCTGCGGTTTTTCCGGCGAACTGTCCTTTGAATTCTTCATCTTTTGCACGCATGCCAAGCCCGGCTGTCTCACTTAAGGAAAGCATCTCCACACCTGTCACCGTTCCGTCCGTATTGACACCCATGGAGAAGTTAATGTCACCGCCGTATCCTTCATGCGAAGTGATGTTCATAACCACGCCGGTCACTGTTCCGTCTTTTTCCGCCAGATAAAAATCTTCCAGAGTATCGCCTGTGCTAAATCCGGCTCCAGCCAGAACATCGGCTGCTTTTGCAAGCAATTCTTCTTTGTTGTCCGGCTCTGTCAGATCCTGTGCATCCGGAAATACGGCAAGATAAGCTTCTTTCTGTGCTTTCTTCTCTGCCTGTGCGATCGGCTGTTTTGTAATGCTGTATACCGCTCCGAGAAGCAAGCCGGAAACCAGCGTGATCGCCATCAGTACCAGTGCTTCTTTTACAATTTTATTCATGCTTTTTTTCCTCCTTTCCCAAACGGGTAGTGTCAAAAACTACCTGTTTTTTATTGTTCTAAATCCTTTAAAACCTTGATTCATCGGAGGTTTGCAAATAAAAAGAGCATTGACCTCCCTTTCGTGTATAATGAGTTCACCACAATCCAATTACCTTCGAAAGGAGCCAATGCTCAATGGACATTATACAATACTTACTTCTATAATTCAATATCTTACCGTAAACTGCGCATTATTAACTTTGTTGCAAGATTATCTTCCCTTCTCAAAGCATG
>ENA-OQCX01000793-OQCX01000793.1-human-gut-metagenome-genome-assembly--contig:-NODE-793-length-15905-cov-7.935036_pt1 | contig 15905 bp, 15 predicted proteins | sample MGYA00242762_ERZ504587 | MGnify/ENA primary metagenome ERZ504587 (study PRJEB26092, sample SAMD00036337) | human gut metagenome | host: Homo sapiens | study: EMG produced TPA metagenomics assembly of... | reverse complement strand
GTGTACCGTGTCACAGCCAGGAACCAGCGTAGAACAGCTCCCGCCAATGAGGATTGTGGCACGGGACGAGGTCGGCCAATGCCCGGATGCGGTCTTTCCCATCCCAGCGGCCGGTGTCGTAAAGGTATTCTTCGACGGGATTATAGAGTGGCACGTAGTCTGAAGTAAGGAAACGGTTGATGTCGCGGTCCCATACGCGGATACCCTCCTTCAGGGCATTCATGGAGACCGTACTGCGGGCACGCTGGTCAGCAGGCTTGAAATAGAAATGGACGGAGTCGCGCTGACGGTATTCCAAATCATCCAGAACGGTGTTGTAGCGGAACTCATACCGGCGGCCCATAAACTCTTCCAGCCGGAAAACGCTCTCCTGCTCTTGCGTCAGACTGCTCTTTTTCCCGAAGCCTTTAAGCTCTTGATATAGGTTATGAATCGTTTGACGGACAATGAATTCATCCGTTTCCCGGTAATAGTGCATCAATGTCTGGCGGACTACTTCCTCTTCGGGAATGCCTGCCTTGAAACAATGTTCGGCCAGAGGCACCAGCAGTATCCGTAAATCCCCGTCCCGTTTCCAGCCGCCCAATCCGCGGAATGCACGGTCAAGGGCCGACTCGAAGAGTACGGCAAAGGTGTCCGAGGCTTTACTGTCCGGATGCAGCCGCAACAGCGGATTCTTTTCTGCGAGTTTTCGTTGCCGGAAGTTCTCTTCCTCGGGCATGCCGAGGGGTTGTTCCAAGCAGAAAGGCACAGCGGCAGGATTGTAGTAAGGATATCCATCCAGAGTCATGCGGCAACTCTGTGTAAGGGAAGGTTCTTTCAATGTAATGGCAAACGGCAGCAAGCTGGTAGCACTTCACCGCCATACGGTAGGCGTGGGCATGAAACAAGGTGGCATCGCTCTCCCGCTTCGGCGTCGTGCCGTCGGGCAGGGCAAACAATACCCATATCTTGGCACTCCGTCCGCTGGAACCGCAGAAAGCGGCAAAGGTCTGTGGTAGCAGGGCGGCTTGTTGCTTTACATATTCCGCTTCGGCAATGCCCGACAGACGGTTTATTTCCAGTTGTACGAGTCCGTTATAGTTCTTCATCCGTCGTTCCCCCTCTTGTGTACGGCTATATTCCACGGCGGGATAGATGCGGGGCAGCTTGTCTATATGTTCGTATTGGGCGCAAGTGCCTCCAGTTGAGGAAGGATGGCCCGGAGGGTCGATACATGTCCGGCTTTGGTTTCGGTTTTTAGTTTTTTAATCAGTGCATCCGTTTCCAGGGTGCTGAGGGCTTCCTTTCCGCTCTCTTTTTCTGCTCTAATCAAGGTAATTTTCATTCTGTTTGTCAGCTTGTTTGGGTAAATATAATTCTCGTAAAGATACGACATCAGGAGGCGGAAAACAAGTATTCAGCAGAATAATTATTAAATAAATGCCTGCTTCCACAAACTATACAGCGTGGTGTCGGAAACCTTTGGATTTCTTTTTTTAAACATAGGCATTCCTTTGCTTTTCTCCCTTTGTTTGTCTACTTTTGTATAGGGAATAGATGACGCCTAACGACCATGAACAGCTCTGCTTACGGCCATGAAGCAATTGCTTGACGACCGTAAGCAGAGCTGTTTATGGCCGTTAGGCGTTTCTCTTCCCAAAGCTTTTACGGATGAAGTACGTAACCCGCACCTATTCCGCATAGGGCGCGAACGTATTGTACAACAACTTAAAAGACATTGAACTATGGCAATTTTATTCGATTGGTATGAGCTCCCGGAACCTAAAGACAAACAGCGGGAAGAAAAGATACTTCATCCGCGCATCCGCTTGAACGGCTCTACCAGCACTGCCGAACTGAGACGTCGGATTCAGGAACGCTGTTCGTTGACAAAGACTGATGTTTCGGCAGTGCTGGATGCCTTGTCGCACGTCATGGGGGAAGACCTTGCCGAGGGGCGGCAGGTGCATCTGGACGGTATCGGTTACTTTCATCCCGTACTGACGAGCACGGAGCCGGTGACCGCTGCGACCAAACGCAAAACCACCAAGATTAAGCTGAAGGGCATCAAGTTTCGTGCCGACCAGGTACTGAAGAATGAGATAGGCGCTATCAAAGCTAAACCACTGGGGCTGAATGAGCATTCCCAAAAACTGAGTGACAAAGAGATTGACAGGCGGCTGACAAGCTACTTCTCTACGCATCAGTTCCTTACGCGCGAGAGTTTTCAGGTTCTCTGCGGGATGATGCGTTCCACTGCGCAGCTTCATATTCGCCTGCTCCGCAGCGAGGGTAAGCTCGAAAATGTGGGAAAACTGAGCCAACCGATTTATGTGCCTTGTACGGGGTATTACGGTAGAGACGAGTAGGTTACGGTAAAACTTAGGCGTTTTGAGTAGGTGGAAGCAGATTTTGCTTCCACCTTTTTGGGTTGCTTCCACAGCGGGGCAAATGCCGATGGATAGGGGGATGCAGGAGGTGGGTGGAAGTGTGGAAGCAAAGTGATGGAAAATAAATTTCTGGAGGGGATTTAGAAAAAGAAAGCAGGAAAGTAAAATTAAAGATTAAAAAAATCCCTGGCCTCAAAGAAGCCAGGGATTCTAATGTTATTTCAAGGTTTCTCTAAATAAGTCCTCCATAATAAAGGACTTATTTAGGAATACATTGATTAGCGTTTGTTTACAGTCATGCCAAGTTCGATAACACGTTCGTGCTTGTACATGTCAACAACTGTAATCTTCAATGTAGAAGGAACAGCAGCTGTCGGGTTAGTTGCCTTAGAATTTACGGTGAAACCAGTGATTTTACCTTCCTCGATGTTTACAGTGAAGTATTCATCCACTTCACCGTTGGCATTGGATACCAAGTGGGCTTCCTTAATTTCCAATGACTTTTCATAAGGTCGCTCAAAAGTGCACTATATTCACTGTCACGAGAGCTGATACCTTAATATACTTAGCATACTCTACAGTAACATCTTTACCATAAGTCAGTTCTGTGCTATAAGGTAATGTCGCAGTAGCTTTCAAACCAAGGTCATCCTTAGTAGCCCATCTCCAAGTGTATGTATCGTTGTAGATGCAATTGAATACAGTCGGGAAAGAAGCAGCGTCGATAGTGTAATTAACAAAGGCACCATCTTTCTTCTCAGAAGAAATCTTACCATAGTTGTACACTGCAGTTGTAGCATGCTGAGTCTTATTGTCAATGTACTTTTCAACTACAGACAAAGTTTCTGCACCAGTTACACCATTGTCAACAGTCTTATCACCGTTTACCATAGCAGCAGCAAATGTTATCAGATAATCCTCTGCTTCACCCTTACCGAAGTTGAATACTTGTTTCATTTCCATTGTACCTTCTATAGCCTTCTTAGCAGTCCAATCGTTAGGAATCAAGTAGCAGTTGTAAACGCTTGAGCATCCAGCTGGTTAGTCTTGATAGAGAATCCTTCCGGCAATGTAGTCGGCAATACTTTCTGTACAGAAATGGTACTTTGTGACAAGAATGTACCTTCAGCATCAAAGAATTTAACGATACCTTCGTAAACCTTGTCATTCTTCATTGTCTGGAGGTCAACTGTAGCTGTCAATTTAGCGTTTGCGATATCTTCAATCTTAGTAGCCTCAGTCTTACCGTCAGCTTTGTAGAATGTGAATACAATACCATCAAGTACATTAGCAGTTTCTGTGATATTAATCTCATCCTTAGCATAAATGCTCAAGTCGAACTTGGCAGCACCGGCAGGAACTGTGAATTTAGCCAGGCCTGCATAAGCGTAAGTAGTCGGAGCATCGACATATGCAGTCGGAGTGATTACGTATTTAGCTTCACTAGCTATTTCAGAACCATTACCAGCCTTCACCCAAACGATTACTGATTGTTCAACTCCGGTATAGTCGATAGTAACCACCTTCAAAGGTACTACTACGCCCTTGGCATAAGCACCACTAATTGTGATATCGAATTTGTTGTCTTTGCTAACAGTTTCTACACCTGCAATAGTCAAGCTCTTGATAGCAGCTTTGTCTGTTGTAGAAAGAGCCTTATTATCAATATCAACAACAACATAGCTACCCATGATAGGGCTGGTTCCTTCTTTTGAAGCAACATTGATTTGGAATGCTTCACCACTTGCTACAGGGTAACATTTCTCAGTATTAGGTGTCGCAGTAGCAGATGGATTTTCATAAGCTGTCAAATCCTTTTTAACTTCTATCGTAGATTGAATAGTTGAGTTCTTTGCAATCTCATCTGCCTTAGTATAAGTTTTCAGTGCTGATTTCGCAGTAATATCATAAGTTGATGTTACAGTTCTTGCATCCTTAGTTGCTGCAAGTGCAAATAGGACGCTCTTATCCTCACTTACTACTTTTTTACCAAAAGCTTCGAGATCAGCCTCTTTGTTCAGTTCTACTTTAACTTCGTAGAGACCGTTAGAAACAGATCTGGTCAACAAGCCGTCGTATGCTTCTGTGCTGAGTGTAATATCACTGAGAGCTTCACCCTTGCTATTGATAAGAGAGAACATCTCGTTTGTCACAACAGCATTTACGGGAGCTACAGAAATCATGAAACTAGCCGGAGTTGTGTAAATCTCATTGGCATTGATTGTGAAGCTGCCAGTAAATCCTTTACCGAATTCGTATGATTTTGCATCTTTCACGCTGGCGTTCGGATTCAGCTTAGCAGGAAGCTGTGCATAGTTCAGTTCCAGTTTCGGATTTGCTGTCTGAAGATCCAGACTTGTAATCATCTCCGTAGTCAAGCCTGTCAGTTTCGTAACCTTTTCAGTCAAGTCATTGATTGTTGCCGCAAGTTCCTTCTTTGCAGCATCGAACTTAGAATCGATAGTAGACTCCAACTGTGCCTTTACTTTGGCTACTTCATCTTGAGCAGCCTTAATTGCCTCTGTTTTTGCATTAGCAGCATCAAGAGCGGCTTGAGCGGCAGCTTTCTCAGCTTCTGTTGCAGTAGATGCAGCGTCATTAGCTTTCTTCACAGCTTCTTCTGCTGAAGTCTTTGCAGCTGCAGCTTCTGTTTTTGCGGCATCCAAGGCTGCTTGCAAAGCTGCGATTTGAGAAGTCATATCTTCCTTAGTCGCAAGCTTGTCAATTTGTCCTTGCAAATTCTCGATGTCATCATCGTAGTCCTTACAAGACGTAAACGTTCCTGCAGTGCCCACCATTAAGGCGCTGAACAGGATTACACTTAGAAACTTCTTGTTCATAATTGAAAACTTTAAATTTATAAATTTAAAAAAATAAAAAGTGAATAATATCTCATTTTGAATCCCTTTCGCATACTTGTTTTGTTACTAAGTATTCCGTTACTTCGCAGGTAATGAAATCTTGTTAATTCCATTAATAATCAAGGAATAAGGATAAAATAGGTTGGGTTTGTTCAAAATAGTAAAAATCAGCCGTTAGGATATTGGAAAGAGGATTGAAAGTCCAGAAAAGTGACAGTGGGAAAGTGATGAAATGAGGCTTTCAAAGAATGAAAGTGTGTATTTTTCAGTTCAAAAGGTTGAATGACAGTATATTGATAGCACCGATTGGAGCTCCGTAAAGACAACGCCATTCCGTTCCTCAAAACTCATTTTGAAGACTCCGGAAAATGCGCAACAAATCTATTCTATCCTATCAAAAGAAGTAACGTTTTTTATACTGTACACGCTCCGCTTCTTACAAAAGAAATTACCCTCTGGTTGGCCTCGTCAATCTTTCTGTTGCTGAAAGGCTTCAGATAGGTTTCCGTCACCGTGATGGAGGAGTGCCCCATGGCTTCCGATATGATTCCGGGGTGTATCTCGCAATGGTAAGCCATTGTAGCCCAGGTGTGTCTGGCTGCATAGGTGCTGAGTGCCGACTGCATTCCCAAGCACTGCCTGAGTACTGCCAGCCGCTGGTTGAATGCCCTGAGTGCCGACTGGTATTCCCGGTATGCGGCTTCCGATCCTTCCTCACTTTGTAATATGGGGAATAAATAAGGAGAGTCCTTGTCCTTGTTTGCTATTATTCTCACCATCTGCATGGCTTCGGGTGTGAGTGACACGGTCAGCGCCCGTCCCGTCTTCCGTCGTCTGTACGATAGTATATTTCCCTGCAGGTCCCTTTTGTGCAGGTATGCCAGATCCACAAAGGGTATGCCCCTGAGCATGAACATGAGTACGAAGAAAATCCTTGTTCTCTGCCGGGCGTTCGGGAGCGTCCCTCTTTGCAGGCTCCTTTCCGTCTCCCTTACCAGGCTGCTGATGTCGGATGCCTCGAGCGCCTTCTTCCTGTCCGCCCGTGTGCCGGTATATACATGCTCGAACAGTCTGGTACATACCGTATGTACTTTCTGTCCACTGCCCGATGATACACCGAGCGTACTGTCTTGATGTAGGTGGACACGGTGTTCCAACTGCAGTTCCTCTGCCTGAGGTAGTTTTCGAACCTCTTCAGTACGGTCGGGCTCAGCTTGCGCATGGGCATTGGTTGCCATTTGGTGAATGCCGAGAATGCATTCACCGCTGACTGGTAGATGTGCGCCGTCCCCCATCTGCCGCCTTCCCGGAGTTCCCCGATGACTGAGGAGAACATCTCTTGTAAGGTAATTTCATTTCTATTCATTTCCAATTTATTTATAAAGGGTTTGCCTTACAAGTATATACAATAAAATGAAGAAAAACAGAAGCTTATAATGTATTTCTTCATTTTAGCCAGTCTTTCAGAATGAACTCAAATATATTTCTTATATTTGCGAAAAAAGTCGCATTGAAAAAAGTCGCAATATGAATAATCCATTTAAATTCGGTACGATTGTAGACGGTGAATACTTTACGGATAGAGTAGCGGAACAAGAAAAAGTAAGAGAGATACTTGCAAGTGAGAATCACCTGATACTTATTAGTCCACGACGTTTCGGCAAGACCAGCCTCGTTCAAAAAGTGACGAAAGGATTGTCACGTCCCGTTTTTCAGTTGAACCTGCAGTTGGTAACAGACACTGCCGACTTTGCTGCACGATTATTGCGGATTGTGCTTCAACAATATCCTATGGAACGTCTGAAGCATCTTATCACTCACTTTCGTTTTATCCCCACCATTTCAACCAATCCCATGACGGATGGCATAGAAGTTTCATTTCAGCCGTCAATGGATGGTTTCATTCTGTTAGAGGATGTATTCACACTGATTGATAAACTGGGAATGAAGAATCCACACAAGAAACCGATTGTAGTACTGGACGAATTCCAAGAAATACGTACATTGGACAAGAATCTGGATAAAAAATTGCGGTCTATTCTACAGACTTACAACCATGCCAATTACATTTTCTTAGGTAGCCAGGAATCGATGATGCAGGAAATCTTCGAGAAAAAGAAATCCCCTTTCTATCATTTGGATATTTGATGAAGTTGGGTAAGATTCCTCAAGATGACTTCTATGAGTTTCTCAAGAATGGCTTTCTTCTCTTGGGTGAGGATATGGATGCTGAAACGATAGGCCGCAGCATTCTGTCGTTCACCAATTGTCATCCCTATTACACCCAGCAACTGGCTTACCAGACATGGAATAACTGGAAACAAAACGGTTACAGTGATACTTTGGTGGAAACTGCCATTACGGAGTTGACTCATGTGCACGATATGGATTATGAACGTTTATGGAGCACTTTCAATAAAACAGATAAAAAAGTTTTGATAGGCTTAACTATGCAGATGGGGACTCCGTCCAGTCTTCCTTTTCTACGAGGTGTCGGTATTGATTCTCCAAGTACTGCTTTCAGTAGTTTGAAGCGACTTGGACAACAAGGATATGTGATACGTAATGAGGGGTATGAACTGGATGATCCTTTCTTCAGAAGGTGGATTGAAGTAAAGAGAGAAGGGTGATAGAAAGAGGAAATCCTTGTTGGGTTTCGTATCATTTTAGCATATTGAGTTTTATGCTTATCATGTCTTTATATGATATTTGCATCTCCTCCGGTAGAAAAGAGAGAGTGATGAACTCCATCCATTTGGTTTCTACTTTCAAGAGTTTCTTGAAAAGGTTTTCTATTACTTTTTCGTCCAATCCCGACGCCCGCATGGACGTGACAAAGTCAGCCTTCTTCAATTTACGTTTTTTACCGTTTAGTGTAAGTGCAAGTTCTTCGGTGTCTTCAGGCATCACCAATGCGGTAGACAGCATGTCATATGCTGGTGTGAGCGTATATACCTCTTGTTGGGGACTATAAAGCGAGAAGTTCTTCAAATGCATGTCGGCATTACCGGTTATCCATGAAAAGACGACTTGCTCCCAGAAATTCACCAGGTCCAATTTGGGAGCGGATGAATATCTCAGCACTAGCTTCGCAATCTGCTCATAAGAACCTTTGTATTTTTGTTCAGTGAGTTTTTCAGAAAGTTGGCACATATCCTCCATAGCCAATTTTCCCCCTTCATTCGTGCGGTCTATGCGTCGGGTGATATAGCATAATTCACCATCCTCAAAGCGGATGAGGCTATGTGGCACAACTCGTATCTTGGCTATTTCCGCAAGATGCATTGTCAGATCCTCTAATTCGGGAAGATTACCGAACCGTTCGGTTTGCGGCTTCAAAATATAGCGCCCCCATAAGCCTACAATCGTAAATCGTCCAGGCTCGTTTTTACTTCCTTTGTTGATATCCAATGATAATTTGGCCTGCACTCCGGTCAGTGTGGTCTGACTGCGAATTACCTGCCTTGCCAAATCATAGAGATTATTGTGCGTATAAGGCAATATAGGCGCCTCTAGTGTCCCGAATATCTTTTTTGAGCAAGCCTTGTGGAAATCCTTCTCATTTCCATTCAGTTCCTTGTAACAATACAGACATCTTGCCATTCTTTAATCCTCCTCATTTATAGGTTCGACACCCACTGCACCGATACAGTCTTTACAGCACGCCAGCAACAGAGACATTCGGTCACGTGCATCTATTTTCCAGTTCTTTTCCGCAATGTCAAGCAGCCATCCTTCGGGTATCAGCCGTCGAAAAAAGGAAACAGCACTTTGTCGTGATAGGCTTTCTCTGTCAAGGGTAATGTGAGGCTGACAGCTTCTGCAACATCCGACTGCAGGAATTCCGTATCGTACTGGAAGGTATAGCCATCCTCATCCTCTGTGAGGATGCCGGCTTTTATTCCTCGGAGATTTATCAATGCCTGCTTCATCATTCGTCAGTTTTAGTTATAGGTACTGCGCCAACTTCGCTGCCGAACAAAGACAGTAGCTGGTTTACCTTGTCCAACCGCAGCGTCTGTTTGCCTTGCTCCAATTCACGGACAAAGCGCAAGCCTACTCCTGACTTTTCCGAAAGTTCCACTTGGGTCAGATTGTACTGCTTACGCATCGCTTTTACATATTTGGATAATGTTGTTTGTTCCGTATATTCCATTTTTATACCCTTTGGGGTACAAAGATAGAATATATTTTCGTTATTACACCCATAAGGGTATAAAAAGATTAAAGGAGAAAGAGATTATATCTTTTCGGGTATAAATTAGCTAGAATAAGTTTATGAATCTATCCATTTCCTGTCTACCTATTTCTGGCTTTACTCTTAAAGCCTGCCAGTCCTTCACTGCTTCAACGGCCTCTGTGATAATTCTTTCAGTGGCTTTTGGGCTAAGCATATAATCTCTTATGAGAATCACACTATATTTCTAGGCCGGCTTTGCTTGATTCTGCTGAGTACATAAGAAGATAGCTTGTTATATTGTTCAAACTCTTATAAATTCTTGTCACTTTTGCTGCGTACAACTGTCTAAATGGTGAATTGCTGAAAAAAGCAAGAGGCTGTCTCAAAATGCACTTGAGATAGCCTCTTCTATGCAAATGTTTTACTCTTCAGTTTATTCCTGATATTTCACTTTTGTTCCCAAAGCATCGTGGCGCATTTCGCGCTCACTTCGGTAAAGCTTTTCATCTTTTAAATAATAGTATTCCTGATAACCTCCAAATTCGATATTGGCATACTCTAAGTGGTCTTCGGCCTTGCAAGACTTCCATGTACCTTCATACTTCACTGAATCAGAGAAAGTGATGAGGGTGGTTGAGTCTGCACGGAGTTCAAACCTCACGCCATTTTCCGTTATGAATGTACCGGCGAAAGAATGAGTAGACTCTGTACTGTTAGTATTGGTACAAGAATATAAAAAACCGAAAGCTATTGTCAACATAGCCAAAATCGTTCGTCTCATTGTTCTTTTGTTTTTATAGAAAAGAGAGTGCTTCTTTTCCGGAAACACTCTCTTTTATTAGTTATCTGCAGTGATGATTATCTTTGAGCAGGAGTACCAGAGTTCTTCTTAACATCAACTTCGAATGTCAAAGTGAATGTCTTCCACTTGTAACCGAACTTCACAGGGATGAACAATTTGTAATCCCAGTTAACCGGAGTACCGCTGTAGTTGTTGTAAGTCAGAGTTTCATCTGCCTGGTTGTAAACAACCTTGGTATTAGAAGGCAGAGGACCGTTTGTTACACCATCAGTCGGAACCAAGTTACCGTTAACCAGTTTCAAGTTAGACTTGATTTGGTCTGTCATCCATTCGCCCGGAACTACTTCGTAGAATTCCCACAAAGCTTTCTGCAAGCCAGTAGTATTGGCTACAATATACTTCTTGCCTGATTCGTCAGCATTCCAAGAAACATAAGTGAAAGCACCCTTAACGTCAATTGTACTACCACCTACAGTTGCATCAGTAAAGTTCTCAGTTTCACCTGTAGTTACTGTCAACGGTTCGATGATAAATGCATCATATTCCTTGATAGTTGCAGTGTGGGCAGCAGCCAGCAGAGAACCAGCAGCACAAGCATCTTTGTAGCATACGTCGGCAACCAACTTGATGGGGACATACTTGCCTACGAGAGCCTTGGCAGCTTCTGTCGGAGCGTCGCCGCTACGCGGTGCGTGAGTCGGGTTTACTTCTTCCAACTTGATGTTGTAAGTGATTTCATTGGCATCCAGCTTGTTGGGAGCGTAGTTCACAATCTCAGCAGCTTTCTTGCCGTCGATGTACAGGATTGTTCCGTCAGGACTTACAGTCGCAGTCTTTTCAACAACGCTTGTACCGTTGAAATATTCGTACTTGTAAGCAGAATTGGCAGCTTCCAGTTTTTCTTTGTCGAACACGAAGCGGGCACCTTCCTCTGAATAAGCACCACCTTTCACACCCTGGTGGCCGCTGGCAGCATAAGGATACAGTCCGGAATAGAAGAACTTCTTACCGGCACGCAGTGCATCGGCATACCAGATTGCGCCGCCCAAACCGGTTGTCGGTTTAACTCCGAGGTCGTTCAGGAAACCGTTCAGCAAGTCTGTGTAGATGTTACATGTCGGGTTATTCTCTGTATTGTTAGACCATGCCGGGTTGGATTCCTCGGTATTGTAAACAATCGGGTTTACATTGAATGTGGACCATTCATTGTCGTTCTTCCAGTAGCGACCATCGTAACCCCAGAGGTTGAATACCGGCTTGTAGATAGTACGTGTCAAAGTAATCTTCAATGTAGGATATGCACCTGTAGGATCGGAGTAGTAGCAAACCTTGCTGAAGCTCATCTTTTCCTGGTTGTTCCAGTTCGGATACTTCTTAACGATGTCTGCATGAGTCAGTGTCCAGATGATGTTGTAAGATTCTACACCAGCTTCAGAGTTGGCAATCACAGAAGCCGTACCTTCGCCGGCACCCTTTGTACCATCAAATTGAGTATAAACGGCGTGGAATTCCTGTTTGGTCATACCACCTTCTTTAGCCTTGTCGTAGATGTCCTCATTCATTTCCTGAGTACCGATGCGACCGGTGTAGTTGCTGCAGTAATAGATAGAATCAGCAAAAGCATGAGACAACTCTCTCTCGCCAGCTTCTTTCACCCATTTCACTTTCAGGTAACGCATGGCAACCAAAGCATTGTTTACTGTATCCACCAGTTCCACGCGAACGATAGGCTCACGACCTACAGCTGTTGCAGAAGTACCTTCGACAGTGTAAACCTTGGAAGACATGATACCGTTTTCGTGAGAATCTAGCTTGGCAAATTTCTGCTGGTCTGTCTTGTTGGTGTTACCATCTACGCCACCCAATGTGTTATAAGGAGCAGTAGGGATGTAGAAACGGAATGTCAGACCATAATCCTTGTAGTTTGCCAGATTTGCATGGTTAGCGTGGTTAGTTTTAGCATCTTTAGCGTCTGTAACACAAACCTTCACCAATTTCTTCAAATCAAGCGGCTCGTTATAAGGTTGCTTAAAGTCTACATATTCGTTGGCTTTAGATTCGTATACGCATACAGAGTCATGATAGTGTACATAGAAGTCTTCTTTGCCGTCGTTCTGGATTTCATCGGCAAACTTACCGGTCATAGTTTTGCTAAAGTCAGTTTTGCTATTAACCAGATACGGAACCTTAACCTCTTCGTGCAGACGTACATATTCAGAGTTCACATACACCTTAGTACCTTGTTCGTCAAAAGCTTTCTTTTCAGCAGCTGTATAGTTTTCAGCAGCGATAGGAGCTTTCAAAGATGCCATGTAGAACTTTTCCTTGTCGCCGGCAGTCGTTGCAGCGATAGAACCCTTGACTGTCTTTTTGAATTTTACTGTCAGCACGTCCTTATTGATGTCGTACTTAACCGGTTGAATCGGGCTGTTAGTCTTAATATCAGCACCGGTAGCCTTGGTCATAATATTTTCAGATGTGATGCAATCAAATGAGGGCAATTCAATATCTGAAGTACGGACACCTACGCTGGGGCTTACATGGAAATAAGCCTCGTTGTAATCTGTAGAAATGGAGTTAGCTGTAGCAGCAGCATTTACGTGGTCCAAAACCGGAGTCGTAGTGTGGTCTTGAGTTGTATGCTTAGCCATAGCCTGATACTTCTGCGGGGTATATTGCAGGGTAGTCAGCGTGATGGCGGCAATACCGTTGATGTGGCTGGTAGGGATTACGGCCAGGCTGGTCAGACGATGACCAATCAGGGACATCACCTCAGCACTTACCTTGTCAATTTCAGCAGCCAAGTCCTTCAGCTTCTCGTCTGTAACGAAGTCGCCTTTCAATTCTTCTTTCAGAGCCGCAATCTTTTGGTTTACGATGTCCAAAGAAGCCAACTTGTCGATTTGGTCTTGCAGTTCTTTCTTCAGAGCTTTCAAGTCGTCATCAGAAACACCACCTTCTGCCGAACCGGCCTTGTCCAAAGCTTCCTGAGCCTTGTCCTTAGCTTCGTTGGCAGCTGTTTTAGCATCGTTGACAGCTGTCTCCAAAGTCGAAACTTTTGCAGCCAGCTCTTCAAGTGAAGCTTTCTTGTCCAGTTGTTCCTGCAAGTTCTTGATGTCGTCATCATAGTCCTTACAAGACGTGAACGTTCCTGTCGCACCTATCATCAAGGCACTGAACAGGGTCACACTTAGAAACTTTTTGTTCATAATTGAAAAACTTTAAATTTATAAATTTAAAAAATAAAAAGTGAATAATTTCTCATTTCCGGCATTCCTTTTCCCACAATGCTTTTGTTAAAAAATTCCGTTACTTCGCAGGTAATGAAATCTTGTTAATCCCGTTAATAATCAGGAATAAGGAGAAAATAGACCGGTTTTGTTTGGAATAGTAAAAAACAGTCCGTTGGGATATTGGAAAGAGGATTGGAAGTCCAGAAAGATGACAGTGGGAAAGGGATGAAATGAGGCTCTCAAAGAATAAAAGTATGTATTTTTCAGTTCAAAAGGTTGAATGACAGTCCATTGATAGCACCGATTGGAGCTCCGTAAAGACAGTACCATTCCGTTCCTCAAAACTCTGTTTGAAGATTCCGGAAAATATGCGACAAATCTATTCTATCCTATCAAAAGAAGTAACGTCTTTTATACTGTACACGCTCCGCTTCTTACAAAAGAAATTACCCTTTGATTCGCCTCGTCAATCTTTCTGTTGCTGAAAGGCTTCAGATAGGTTTCCGTCACCGTGATGGAGGAGTGTCCCATGGCTTCCGATATGATTCCGGGGTGTATCTCGCAATGGTAAGCCATTGTGGCCCAGGTGTGTCTGGCTGCATAGGTACTGAGTGCCGACTGCATTCCCAGGCACTGCCTGAGTACTGCCAGCCGCTGGTTGAATCCCCTGAGTGCCGACTGGTATTCCCGGTATGCCGCTTCCGTACCTTCCTCGCTCTGCAGAATGGGAAACAGATAGGGGGAATCGGGATTCCTGTTCGCCACCATCCTGACCATCTGCATGGCTTCGGGTGTGAGTGACACGGTCAGCGCCCGTCCCGTCTTCCGCCTTCTGTAAGACAGCACATTCCCCTGCAAGTCCCTTTTGTGCAGGTACGCCAGGTCCACGAAGGGTATGCCCCTGAGCATGAACATGAGTACGAAGAAAATCCTTGTTCTCTGCTGTGTGTTTGGGAGCGTCCCTCCTTGCAGGCTCCTTTCCGTCTCCCTTACCAGGCTGCTGATGTCTGATGCTTCGAGCGCCTTCTTCCTGTCCGCCCGTGTGCCGGTATACACATGCTCGAACAGTCTGGGTACATACCGTATGTACTTCTGTCCACCGCCCGATGATACACCGAGCGTACCGTCTTGATGTAGGTGGACACGGTGTTCCAACTGCAGTTCCTCTGCCTGAGGTAGTTTTCGAACCTCTTCAGTACGGTCGGGCTCAGCTTGCGCATGGGCATTGGTTGCCATTTGGTGAATGCCGAGAATGCATTCACCGCTGACTGGTAGATGTGCGCCGTCCCCCATCTGCCGCCTTCCCGGAGTTCCCCGATGACTGAGGAGAACATCTCTTGTAAGGTAATTTCATTTCTATTCATTTCCAATTTATTTATAAAAGGTTTATCTTACAAGTATATACAATTATAGCTGCAAATACAATGATTTCATATTCCTCATTTTTTGCAATATCAAGTGATTATTGCTGCAAGAGAAAAATGTTTAAGTCATGATAGGGATTGGATGAAGAAGGGAATAAGTAAGAGAAAAACGCTCAGGTATGTATTTCGCAGTACTTGGTATGGTACGAAGATTTAGGAGAAGAATATGCGTTGGAAGTAAAAAAGAATATAAATTATAGAAATAGATGGCATGTGATAAACAAGACTTCATTGTATTAGAATTCCAGTTTTTCTAATATCACAATAAAGAGGATTGTCCATATCTTCTGTAAGTAGGACTGGCTCTATAAGGTTACTTATCTTGCGTCTAAGTTTCCACAATAGAGGAGTATCTTTAAAATAATCGTCATCCAGGCGTTCTACTATCACAGCAATATCTATATCGCTGTCTGCTCTATAATTTCCTTTACTGTACGAACCATAAAGATAAAGGGCCTTTAATGGACTTCTCCGCTACCATTTCCTTATAGCGTTTGGCAAGGTTTATAGCTTGTTCTTTATCCATAATTGCAACTCTTTAGTTTGGCTCAAAAGTTCAGCACAGTATTCTTTGGTTAAGCTCTTCATTAATCTTTCTTTATAAGAGGGGTAACGGGCTTCTATATTAAGAGGTTCAAGTTTGTCTATAAAGTCTAACTGCTCCTCCGACAATTGCTTGTCCAATCCCGTTCTCTCCGCAAGTCTGGATAGTGAATGTATCTTTAGAGGAACTTCCATTAAGCAATTAGTCCAATATGCTTTGAGAATTTTCTCTATTGTTTGATGGCACATGAACCGACATAGAGATAACGGCCTGTAAGCAGCATTGCATTCGCTGTTTCCAAATCATAATCTGACATCTCAATCCAATAAGGTTACTTTACTATCCATATTTCGAGTCTTTAGGTAAGCACTCAATTTAGGGCATCCCCCTTCGAAAGGGCACTTTTCAGTGCCCTAAACCGAGTTTTGTTAATTAATTAGTCTTGAATTTAACATTGGCTGGTAGCCAAAGTGATTTTGTCAGGAACCA
>ENA-OQCX01000792-OQCX01000792.1-human-gut-metagenome-genome-assembly--contig:-NODE-792-length-15910-cov-1.485396_pt1 | contig 15910 bp, 19 predicted proteins | sample MGYA00242762_ERZ504587 | MGnify/ENA primary metagenome ERZ504587 (study PRJEB26092, sample SAMD00036337) | human gut metagenome | host: Homo sapiens | study: EMG produced TPA metagenomics assembly of... | reverse complement strand
CCTCGGCTTGCTTGTTCAGAGCCTCCTCTCGCCGTTTCAATTCGGCGTCGTTCTCCTTGGCGTCGATCTGCTCGGTGGGCGCGACTGCAGCAGACGGGACCGTTCCCGCCGGTTTCGAAGCATTCGAGGAACCCGCTCCCACGCCGAGTGCAAACACCATGAGGAAGGCAAACGCGTAGATCAGCACTTGAATCGTTTGCGTTTCTGCGGGGGAGCGGCTTGTGCGGCGACTTGCATGCCCGTGGCCGGACCATTGGGCATGGTTGCTGTCGGCATGTGTTGAGGTTGTGGCCGATCCGTTCGCCCGGTTCGGCCGAATGGCATACGCTTGTCGTCTGGCTCTCGCTCTCGTTCGCCTCATTCTTGACTTGGCAGCGACATGATTGACTGTCGCCAGTCGTTCTTTGGCGCTTTCTTCTTGCCGTTGAACATGACAGCACCTCGCTTCGTTGCGGGTCCGCGACATCGTCGTCGCAGATTACTCCAGCTGCTGGAACCTTCTCAAGATTACGGTTCCAATTCTACCGCTGGAATCGCAGAGGATTCCCGATTCTCCCGCATGGCCCCAAAACTGCTCGCGTGGTAAACGAAACAGCATGAAGTGTTTGTGGAAATGAAGTTGGCGCGCCTAAATTGCCTGTTTGAGATACCGTTCTCTATATTGGCGCTTTTGTCGGTGCTGTAAGCGCTCCTTGAGACTGGGCTTGCAAGACGACCACCCTGGCGGCGCTTCGGTTGCTGTTATGAGGCTGCACTCTCGGCAACGGCGATGTTGGAGCTCACTCGATGATCTTTGCGGCAGGCTGTTTGCAAACACGGCACATTTACCTCGCCTACATGGTCGCAGTGAGACCGAACTCTCCAATTGCGCACTACAAGATATCCGCTGTAGACTCCGCATCTTTGATCTCAACCCGCGCCGAATAGCTATTCCAGAACAAATACCAAGGCACGTTCAGTATCCGCACGTTGCTCATAATGTCAGACGTTCCCAGAGCATAGCGCCATACTGGCAGAGGGATTTCTCTTTCTCTACAGGATATTCGATTGGGAATGACTGTAATCGTGCATTGGCACCATCGCTACCGCACTTTGGTGCGATTCCCGGAAACTCCTCACAGAGAGTGTTCTTCTGCGCCACAAAGATGTGAAGATGCTTGGTGATTTTTGCGGGGAATCCGCACAATGTTTCGCAGTCGCAAACGATTGATATCATATAAAAGTTGATATTCGATGGGAAACGTTGAGGTTGAAGCGAAAGCCTAGAGATAGTTCTGACTTGAGCGGTGCCTCTATGCTTGAATGGAAAGCGTTATACATGGCCGAGAACGAGGTAAACCGCTACTCGCAGAGTCAATCGCAAACTCCAGTGCCTGCGCATGAAGCATGACCATTGTCGATTTACTGAGTATTTGCGCAAACATATCATTACGATTGCCGTCACCTTTGTGGTGATACTTGGTGTGGATATACTCTATACAGCTATGTCTCCGGTGGCGTATACGACCACCACGCAGCTGTTTGCGACGTATAACAGTTCCAATGATTCCGCGAACTCCTCTGAGCAGTACAGCGGCAGTTCATATATCATGAGTCAGATTAAGTCGTACCCTGATTTGGCGAAAACACAATCGGTATTGCAGCCGGTTGTGGACGAGCTTAAATTGGATACAACGCCTATCTCACTTGCGTCGCAGATTACCGTAACGAATCCTACGAACACAGCATTTGTGAATATCGCTGTAACTGATGCCGATCCTTCGACCGCCGCCCGCATCGCAAACGGTGTGGCTGCCTCGCTCAGCAATGTTGTAGAGAAATCCCTGTACACTGCCGGGTCCAATTCCGCAGTGAAGCTTTCCATTGTGCAGCCGGCTCAGGTTCCCACGAAGCAGAGCTCCCCGAAGTGGAGTCTCAACATTCTGGTCGGCGTGCTAGGTGGTTTGATTATTGGCATATTGGCGGCATTGCTGAAGGATGTGCTTTCCAAGAAAATCCAGGACGAGAGTGATGTAACGGATATTGTCGACGCGCCGATAATCGGTCGCGTGGTGAAGGATGATATTCTTGCTGGCAGTTCTCCGGTTGTAGTCAGTGAGCCAGGGAGTCCGATTGCTGAAGACTTCCGCCGTATCCGCACCAATCTTTCGTTCTCCACTCCGGTGGAAGGTACGATTGCCGTCTTGTGGTTGTTACATCGGCAGGTGCTTCCGAAGGCAAAACCACCATTTCGGTGAACATCGCCGCCGCTCTCGCTGAGGATGGTCCACGCGTATTACTCATTGATGCGGATCTACGTCACCCCTCCGTCGCGCATAAGATCGATATCGATGGCTCTGCTGGCTTGACCCATGTGCTTTCTGGCCAAGCGGCAGTCAAAGATGTGATTCAGCGCTACTGGAAGCCGAATCTGCACATCATACCGGCTGGCCCGAAGCCACCGAACGCGTCGACGTTGCTGAACTCTCCTCTGATGACTACTTTGGTGGCCAATGCGATGCAGCAGTATGATTACATCATCATCGACACCGCTCCAATGGTCGTGGCGAACGATGCCGTGATCTTCATGAAGCAGGGGTGGCACGTTGGAGATGGTGTGCCGCCGAGATCAGACGCTCAAGCGTGATCTGCACGAGATCGCAGATGAACTGGAGACTCTGGACATGCCTGTCACGGGAGTCATTATCAACTGCGCTAAGGAAAATAAGAAGGCACTTGAGAATAGTAACTATTACTATTATTCGAATAGTAGTCCTGCTGAAAAAAATAGAAAAAATCGTAAATCGTAAAATAATGTATAACATAGCACCGCGTGCCTTTTGGCGTGCGGTGCTTATCATTGTCGGGGGCGCGTATGGCATCGCATCGAGTATCACGGACTAATGTCAAGAGGCATCATCGCGTATGGCCTTGGGTGTTGAGTATTGTCGGTCTGTTTGTCGCAGTTCTTGTTCTATTTGGAATCGCGGGGTTCAATGTATATAGCAGTCGAAGGAGGTGCAGGCGCATGAGAGTCGGGCGTTGTCTATGATCTCTGACTTCTCTACGAAGATAGACGATGCCAATGTGCAGAAGGTCAAAGACCAGCTCCCGCAGATTCAGCAAGAGACCAGCCAAGCCTCTGCCATCGCCAATGGTGCTTGGTGGAATATAGCCAATAAGATTCCTTATTTCGGTAGTAATGTCTCTACCGTGCAAGGTATGACCAACGTGATCGATGATTTAATGCATCAATCGGTGCCGCAATTCATGGATGTCGTTACTAACCTGCAGCATGCGAATCTCTCCTCAACTGACGATGGCATCAATCTTCGACCAATCATCGACTGCCAGCAAGGCATGCAGAAAGCCAATGAATCCTTACAACACCAAGTGGGTGCATACAATGCACTACCGCAGCCCAATATTGATATCGTTCGTTCGGCTTATGCCCAAGGCTCGGACAAATTGAACGCGCTGGCCACCCGTGTTGATGCGTTGTCTAGCACGTTCCGCATGCTTCCCGGATTCCTGGGCAATGGTCAAACCCGCACCTATGCTGTGATGTCAATGACCACTTCCGAAATGCGTTCATCTGGTGGTCTCATTGGTTCTGTGGGTGAGCTCACCGCTGACAATGGCAGTGTTCACGTTGGTGAATTCAAGCGAATAAGGATTATTTGCCGTATGGCATTGGTGATCACTCTGCCGATATGGCGCGTGTTTTCTCGGATGAGGGTCCTCTTCACATGTCATTCGATATCCGTGACACGGCGGTTTTCCCTGACACTGAACGAGCTGCTCTGGCCATGCAATCGATTTGGGAATCGTACTCCATGGGGACAGCAAAAGCCGTTGAGCGGTGTAATCATGGTCGACCCGGTGTTCGTTCAGGAAATGGTGGCGATCAACGGGCCGGTCACGCTCGCAGATGGGACGACTCTGAATGGTGACAATACTGCAGAGTACTTCCTCAATACGGTGTATAAACAATACGAAGCATCACAGACAGACGCTGTGTTCGGGGAAACCACAGGAAACGTCATAGCTGGCATGTTCAAGAGCCTGAATCTCGGCAAACTCGTTAAAATCGGCGAAACTATGGGCACGATGCTCGGGAGCGCCATTTCACGATGTTCTCCTTCGATGCGAACCTTGAGAAGGAAATCCAAGCTGCAGGATTCACCGGTGAGACGCCAAATGATCCGCAGAATCCTTCGGTTGGAATCTACCTGACCGAGCAGAATCCGTCGAAGATGGGCTGGTATATCAAGCGTACCGCCACCATCGAGAAAACCCGCTGCGATGCCAGTGGTGCAACATATCACGTTGAATACACGCTCAACAACACGATGAAGGTGAGCGACGTGGCAAATCTACCGCCATATATCACCGGTGTTGATGCGCCAAATAGGGGCAAAGGTATCGAGAAGATTCTGTTCTACTCTGCCGGCGGTCGCATCAACAACATCAGCCAACTTAACGGAGCGGTGAATGCCGTGCAAAAGACAACCATGAACGGCAAGGAGCTGTATAAGACCGTCGTGGAGATTCTGCCGGAGCAAAGTGTGACGTACTCCTTTGATGTCACGGTATCCCCACAGGCACAATCTGCACTGACCATTGATCAGACACCATTGGGATGGAAAGACACGGGTATCACCGTCAAAGAGCCGAAGTGCTCAGCAAAAGCAAACTGACACGATGATCTGAACAGGAAATGACCGGAGCCACGAAAGCTCCGGCCATTTCGTTAGTTATTGGAATCGGCATAGACAGCTGTCTTATTCAGTCGCATGCCCCGCACGTGAAGGCTCCAACGCCTGCGCGATATCCGCGATCGCATATCCAATCTGATCGTGCGCCACTTGGAACGCCGCAAACTCCTTGCGGTAGGGGTCTGCGATATCTTCCGCCTCCGGCAGTGCTCGCCGTGCCATCGATGCGTTGCACATCACCTCACGCATGCGGTCCTCAACATTGGAGCCATGCAGCAGATTGTTCTGCCGAAGTACCGGCACAGGTTGGCGAAATCGCTGAGCAGGAAGGTCTTCGACCGCACGCGCGGTGCAAGTGCGACAATCTTTCGGCGCTGATGTTCGGTGAAGCATAGAATCAAATCACTCGACATCGCCAATTGGGGCGTGAGCCGCTTCGAACGGAATTGGCTCGAATCGATGCCGTCGAGTGCCATGAGTTTCGCGCTCGATGGGTCGATTGGGCTGTCGACGAGCCCCTGTGTTCCTGCGCTGTCGGTTTCGATGCCATTCGTATGGAAGAAATGCGGGAACAACAGTTCGCCCATGGGTGAGCGGCAGATATTGCCCGTGCATACAAACAGCACCTTCATCGCGTATGCCTTTCTCGTTGCTCTCCGGGTTGCGGTGTACGCATCACTGGGTATTCACCGCAGTCCATTCAATCATTCAATCAATAGCATCATAATAGAGCGCGCTGCTACGAATATGCGCGCCGTTAACGATTTTCAAATGAATTTCACAGGCATTGTGCCATGTGTGTGCGTTATGGTGGGAGTATGAGTATTCCGCTGATTCTCGCTTCGAAGTCCAAACCGCGCCGTGATCTGTTGTTCCATGCCGGCATTTGCCCCACCATTCGCGTCTCGCATGTGGACGAACCCGGGGTGATTGCGAAGGCGCTGTGGTGCCGGTGTGAGTGTTGACGATTTGCCGATCGCCACGAAGGTCATGGTGCTTGCCCAAGCGAAGGCGAACGCGGTATACCAGGCCTACAAAGATGTCGCAGAGGTATCCACGAATGCTCATGGTGACGAGGTGACCGGATTCCCATTGGAGCTGCGCAGTCGACTGCAGATTCCGCTCATACGGATGACGCCCAGACTCGTGATTTCTCGGGCGTGCAGTTCCCCACTCGAACACAGCCGATCCAAGACACTGTTGTTGAAACGCACGGGTTGACGAATGCGAAAGTCGGCCCGCTGATTCTCGGCTGCGATTCGATGTTCCTGCTCGACGGCAAAGCGTATGGCAAACCACATACCGAACAGATTGCGCGCGAACGGCTTGAACTGATGAGTGGTGCGAGCGGCGAACTGTTCACTGGCCATTGCCTGATCGATTTCGCCAGTGGTCGCATGGTGACTGGTGTGAGCCGCGCGGTGATTCATTTCGCGGAATTCTCGGATTTGATGATCGACCGCTATATTGCGACGGGGGAGCCGCTCGAGGTGGCAGGCTCCTTCACCCTTGACGGATTTGGCGGCGCCTACATCGACAGCATAGAGGGAGATCCGAGCGGCATCATTGGTTTGAGTCTGCCACTCGCCCGTGAGCTCGTGCAGGAACTCGGCATCGATTGGACGACCTGTGGAACGTGGCGCGTGATGAACAATTCCCTCAGCCGCTGTCGTCGGTCAAGGCATTGCCTCCGAAGGAGAATGTGCATCAGCCTGGTGACGGTTGGGTGGATTGTGCATGCGGGCGTAAGCATTGGGGTACCAATGGTGCAGCCGGTGTGTTGCTTGCCCGTCGTGATCAGGAAACCGGCGAGGTGACGCATATCGTCATGCAGCATCGCGCGACTTGGAGTGCCGAGGGTGGTACATGGGGTATTCCTGGCGGTGCGATTGCCGATGGCGAGAGCCCGATTGAGGGTGCGCTTCGCGAGGCATACGAGGAGGCGAACATCACTCCTGCCGATATCGAAGTGGTGGCTCATATTGCGAGGACCACGGCCCATGGGCATACACCACGGTGTTCGCGTTCGAGAAGCCGGGCCATGAGGTGTATCCGCGCGCCAATGACGTGAGAGTATGGAGATCGAGTGGGTACCGATTGCCGAGGTGCCCAACCTGAAGCTGCTCACCGCAATGCGAGCTGACTGGCCGCGCTTCGAGAAGCGGTTGAATGAGATTGCCTCCACATACAAGGGCAGATAATTCGCGTGTATATGCAATGGCTGCACCTGCGCAGGTGCAGCCCATTGCCATATACACGGGAAAGAGTCGAGATTATCGCTTGCCCACGTACAGCTGGTTGTCGATCTGTTCCTTGAACACCTGGTTCACCTTCGGCCGTACGACCTTCATCGATGGCGTCAAGCACTTGTTATCCTGCGAGAACGTGGTGGGCAGCACGATGAATTTTCGTACCGATTCGGCTCGTGAGACGTTCGTGTTGGCGCGGTCGACATATTTCTGAATCTCGGCGGCGACTTCAGGCAGACCAGCAGCCTGTTCGATGGTGAGGTCGGCGGGGAGTTCTGGGTGGGCAGCCAGCTGGCGAGTCCTTCCTGATCCAATGTGATCACGGCGCGACGAACGGGCGATTGTCACCCACACTACGGCGTGCTCGACGATTGGGCAGGTCGAGATCTCCTGTTCCATCGGGATGGGGGAGACGTTCTTGCCGCCGGCGGTGATGATGATGTCTTTGGCACGACCGGTCAATGTGATATGCCCCTCGTCGTCAATCGAAGCCAGATCGCCGGTCTTGAGCCAGCCGTCCTCGGCAAAGGTCTCGGTTGTCTTCTCGGGCAGGTTATGGTAGCCAAGGAACACGTTCTGGCCTTTCACCTCGAGTTCGCCGGTGGGTGAGATACGCACCGAGGAGCCGGGCACAGGCTGTCCGACGGTGCCTATCACGTTATCGTGCACGCGGGTGAAGGCGAATGGGGCGGCGGTTTCGGTCAGGCCGTAGCCCTGGATCATCGTCAAACCGATGCCGTTGAAGAAGGTGGCGAGTTTACGGTCGAGCGGTGCGCCGCCGCAGGCCAGATATTTGATGCGTGGGCCGAATGCGCTGCGGATCGTCGAATACACGAGCTTCTCATACATCGCATGCTCCGCCTTCTGCTTGGGCGTCGGTGCGATGCCGGCCTGCTCCATCTCGGTCCATTCGCGGGCGAACTCGACGGATTTGGCGAAGAGACGGCCTTTCCAGCCGGTGCCTGCCTTGCGCGATGCCGCATTGTAGACCTTCTCGAACACGCGCGGCACGGCGAGCACGAAGGTGGGTTCGAACACCTGCATGTCGTGGGGCAGCGTTTTCGTGCTCGGCAGATACCCGATCACACCGGCATCGGAGGTGAAGGCGAAATACTGGATGAACCGTGCGAAGCAGTGGGCGAGTGGCAAGAACAGCAGCAGGCGTGAATTGCCTTCGAGTACTTCGGGCACGCAGTCGGCGGCCGCGCGGGTGATGCTCACGAGTTCCTGTGCGAGAGTTCGGCGCCTTTCGGAGTGCCGGTGGAACCGGAGGTGTAGACGATCGTCGCCAGATCATCGGCGTTCACGCTTGCAATGCGCTCGTCGAGTTCCTCCGAGGAGACCATCACACCAAGACCTTCCAGCGCTTCCACGGCATTCGCGTCGAGCATCAGAATGCGTTCCAATGACGGGCAGTGGTCGAGCACCGAATCCAAGCGGTCGAAGCGCTCCTGATTGTCGCAATCGCCAGTTTCACGTTCGAATCGTTGAGAATGCGTTCGGCCTGCGCCGCGGAATCGGTGTCGTAAATCGCACGGTCACCGCACCGACTGCAGCGAGGGCGAAATCAAGCAGACCCCATTCGACGCGCGTGGCGGAGAAGATCGTCACGGCATCGCCCTTCTTGATGCCGAATGCAATCAGACCCTTGGCGATGGCACGAACGCGGTCATTGAACTGCCCGGCAGTGAGCTTGCTCCACGGCGCCGTCGGCTCCTTGTTCTCGGTGAGCGGGGAGTCCTCGCCGGAACGTGCAATGCGGTCGGTGAGCAAAGAGTAGATGGTCTCGTCATTGCGCACGGTGAGCGCAGGACCCGGCGTCGTGTATTCGGTGAGCATATGCCTTATTTCCTTGTCTTGGCAAATAACAAACAATCTGCATGAATTGCTGAGCAAATCCTCAAGCATTCTAAGTTACGCTGGCGTAGCAAATCTTTGTGAGCTCCGACAACGCATGGCGAAATTGATTGTCAGATTCACACAATCAGCTGTTTTTCGCGCCGGGGTCTGTTGCAAACGCGATTCGGCTGCTAGATTGGCACATGGTTTTCTCAAGTCGAAATGTGAACTGGAGTGTCGGATGTTCGATAAGCGCCTGTTTCCCCTCGCTCCCGGCGTGCGTGGGCTCATCGTGGCGAAAGTGGTGTGCCTGTGGGTCGGTCTGCTCGCCGACATTGCGTTGTCTGTCACTGCTGTGTCGTTGATGGGCGCAGTGCTGGGCCGCAATACCGCATATACGTTCACTGTGGTGTCGCTGGGGTGGTACGCGCTCGCATTCGCAGTCATCGCGTTCATACGACTTCCTTGCCCACTATCTCGGTTCACGGTTCGGCACCGAGGCGGCCGAGCGTGTCAAACTCGGCTTGCGCAATGCGTTGTATCGCAAGCTGCTCGTGCTCGGCCCGTCGTATCGTCAGCAGGCGAGCACGGCGAGCATTGTGCAGCTCGCCGGTGAAGGCGTGGACCAGGTGCAGAGTTTCTACGAGAAGTTCGTGCCGCAGCTGTTCTACGCTGTACTCGCCCCGCTTACGTTGTTTGCCGTGCTTGCGCCGATCAATATGCCCACAGCCGTCGTGCTGCTCGTTTGTGCGCCGCTCATCGTGATCATCGTCGGCATGGTCGCCATGCGCGCGTCCCGCGTGTTCAAGAAATACTGGGGCAAGTACACCGATATGGGCTCCGCGTTCCTCGACAATCTGCAGGGGCTGGAGACGCTGAAGACCTTCGATGCCGACGAGTCGGCCGCCAGGAAGATGCACGAGGAGGCCGAGAATTTCCGTGTGATGACGATGCGCGTGCTGCAGATCCAGCTACGCTCGCTCACCGCCATGGATGTCGTTGCCTATGGCGGTGCGGCGGCTGGCATCGGCGTGGCAATCTGGCAGCTCACGCATAGTGGTGTCACGATGTTCCGCACCACCTTCGTGCCACTGGATATGTTCGCCGGACCGCAGCTCGGCTCGCCGGGCATGTTGCTCATCGTGCTGCTCTCCGCATCGTTCTTCCTGCCGTTGCGCCAGCTCGGTTCATTCTTCCACGTGGCGATGAACGGCATGACTTCCAGCAAGAAGATCTTCGCGTTGCTCGACGCACCAGCTCCGCATCATGGTGAGCAGACGCTCCCCGCCGGGCCGATTTCCGTGCATGCACATAATCTGGGCTTCTTCTATGGAGACGACGAAGCAGATGCCCAACCGGCATTGCGCAAGGTCTCGCTTGACATTCCGGCACATTCGCTGACCGCCATTGTCGGTGAATCCGGATCCGGCAAGTCCACGCTCGCCGCGCTCATCGCCGGCGAACTCGAAGGGTACAGTGGCTCATTGGCCTCGAAGTGGATGGTGAATCCGTCGAAGTGGCTGATCTATCCGAATCCGCACTGATGGCTGCCGTCTCCTTCGTCGGTGCGCGCAGCCATCTGTTCGTGGGGACGTTGCGCGACAATCTGATCATGCGAATCCGCAAGCCACCGACGAGCAACTGCATCACGCGTTGCGACTCGCGCATATCGATGATTTCGTACGCGAGCAGCCGGCAGGGCTTGGTATGCCAATCGATCCGGCGAATCTCTCCGGCGGCCAACGTCAGCGCATCGCTGTGGCACGCGCGCTGCTGCATGAGGCGCCGATCATGATTTTCGATGAGGCGACCAGCAGTGTCGACGCCGAATCCGAGGCGCTCATCATGCAGACAATCCACGAGCTCGCGCAGTCGAAGACGGTGATCGTCGTCACACATAGACTCGCCGACACGGTGGACGCGGATATGATTGCCGTCTTCGACCACGGCAGCTGCGTGGAAACCGGCGACTCTAGCACATTGATGCTGCGGATGGCCGCTATGCGCGCATGTTCCACGCCCAGGCCACCGTCGAACAAGTGCATCGGCGTACGGAAGGCGGCGGCATACGCTACGCGCACACGCAGAACGAAGTGGGCGGCGACATGCCGAAGCGTGTTGCGGAATCTGCTGGGAAACGGAACGCTGCGCTTTCCGGCATTGATATGGCTGCCGACGATGCGATGACGACCGTGCAGGTGATTCGCCGTCTGCTCGCACAGGTGGTTCATTGCGTCCGTTGATGGTGTTGGCATGCTGCTTTGGTGTGCTCGGCCACTTGGCGGCCACGTTCATGCCGGTGTTTGGCATCATGGCGGCGTGCGCGGCGTTTGGTCACCCGGTGTGGGGTTTGTCTGTCGGCTGGGCCGTGACCCTGATGGTGGTGTGTGCGGCGATCCGCGGCATCATGGCCTACTGCGAGCAGTACATGAACCACAATCTGGCGTTCCGTCTGCTCGCATTGTTCCGTGAACGTGCGTTCGACGCATTGCGCAGACTCGCTCCGGCTGCGCTTGCGAACCGTGGCAACGGCGATATGATCTCGCTGATCACCACCGACGTGGAATTGCTTGAGATCTTCTTCGCCCACACGATCTCGCCGACGATTATCGCGCTCTCGACGACCGTGCTTTATACGGTGGCGTTGCTGTTCCTGAGCCCCTGGTTTGCATTGTTGCTGGTGATCGCGCATCTGCTGCTCGGCGTGCTGATGCGCGTCTGTTCGCTGCCGCGCTCCGTGGTGTGGGTTCAAAACTGCGCAAGGACAGCGCTGCGCTTGACGATCAAGTGCTCGATGACATGCATGGGCTTGACCAGATCATTCGCTTTGATTGTGGTGACGACCGGCTGAAGCGGATTGATGCGTGGTCGAGGTCATTGTGGCGCCAGCGCACGAGATTGAGTGCGCGGAACGGTGCATTCAGCGGCTACGACAGCATGATCGTGATTGTGGTGACGGCCGTGGCGGCATTGCTGGCGTTGACATTGAGCTTGGCAACACGAGTGCTGCTGCAAATATCGCCGCATTCGTGCTCGTGGTGAGTTCCTTCGGCCCCACGCTCGCACTGAGCGCGTTGCCGGCGAATCTGACGCAGACCTTCGCCTCCGCACGCAGACTGTTCTCGGTGCTCGACGCCGAACCTGCAGTGGAAGAGCGGGGAACCGAGCAATGCGCATACGACGGCATGTCGTTGGACGGGGTGACGTTCGGCTATGGTGACGGTGCGCCGGTGTTGCGTGATGTCACGATGGATATCCCGCTCTCCGGGATCCTCGGTATTCAGGGACCGTCTGGACGTGGCAAGTCCACATTGCTCAAGTTGCTGATGCGCTACTGGGACCCACAACAAGGCACCGTGTCAATGTCCGGGCATGCTTTGCCTGCCATCGATGCGCATACGCGTAGGCGGTTGCAGACGATGATGAGCCAGGAGACGTACCTGTTCGATGACACGATTGCCGGCAACCTGCGCATCGCCAACCGGAGGCGAGCGATGACGAATTGCACAGGCTCTGGAGCAGGCATCCATCGCTGCTTTGGTGGATGATCTTCCTGAGGGCATGGAGACGCGTGTGGGCGAACTCGGTGATCGGCTTTCGGAAGGTGAACGACAGCGCCTCGGCCTGGCCCGCATGTTCCTGCGCGATGCGAGCCTCTACCTGTTCGACGAGCCGACCAGTCGCTGGATTCACTCAACGAGGCCTATATCCTGCAGTCGATCAACGCTCTGGTCGAAGAGCGTGATGCGGCTGTTGTGCTTGTTTCTCACCGAGCTTCGACGATGCGGATCGCTGATGGAATTCATAAAGCATGAAAATCCGATTTATGTAAATTAAATAAATTCTCTGCTATTTTCCAGAAATTTTATTATTGCTGACGACTACTTCAAATTATCGGCAAGAAGAAGTTTCCTTGATTATATATGAGAGCGAGGTTCATTAGACGATAGAGTTGAAGAACGTATTGTTTTCAAAAATTGGTATAAATACTGTCTCTAAATTATCTCCAAATATATAGAGAAGGAACGCATTGACGACACCAAATACTAGCAAAAGAAGTGGAATGATGAATCTGAGAATCGCGTCGTTCGTGGAGTTGATTGTCTCGCCTGAAATGATGTTGAGGATAATCATATAGAAGATTAGCGAGAGCCCAGTTTGCATTCGATAAATTTCGGGAGTGTAATTTATCGTAATTGGAAGAATGCATAGAGTTAATATAGTAATTTTGAAATAGAATATGTATTCTTTCTTTTGCACTCCTGTCATTTTCATGCTGCTTAGATTAGTAATCAGTAGAACCGCCAATGATGTAATGAAAAAAATAGCAACACGCAGCAAAGCGAGAGGTAAATGAAGATCACGAGTCAGATCGTAGGCCGCAGTGGTGTAAGCGTTAATTCGGTCATTGGAGCCGAATAAACCCGACAGACCCGAGATAAAGCGTGGGGTCATTATGGCTGAGAACAGCAGACAGAACACAAATGTGAAAATCGCTGCCCACTTGGTATTAAGCTTCTTTGCCACGAGAATGATAATCCAGAAGAACGCTGCAGTATGTACCATTGTTGCGATAAAGATGCATAGGCAATACAGGATATCGTTCTTGGTCAGGAATCTTCCTTGATTGTCGCCATTCTGTACGTCGTCCAGTAAGAAGCCCATGCCGAAGATGAAAACTGAAGTTGCCAAACAATTCCGCATCTGGGCTACGTCAATAGGGAAAGGATACACCGCATAAAGCAGCAGAGTCAATATCGGGCATGCAGCAAATCGAAGAATTGTGCAGCTGATTAAGGTCAGCACTATGAAGGCAGAAACGCATTTAAATGCCTGATACGTTAATCCCAAAGCATTGCATGTTTTGATAAGCGCCATATACAGATATTCAGTGTTATCTTCCCATAATTGATATTCGTCATAACGGCTTTGATAAATCTGTTCATCTGCATTCCCTGTAGTAAAAGAGGCAATAAGCCAAAGGAATACTATGCAAACAAAGTACAGAATATAACTTTTTCTTTTAAAGAAGGAGATAGACAATAATATGAAATAACTAACAGCTTGAATCATGGTGATCCTAAAAAATCGGGCGCAAGACTACTCTATGATGTCTGGTTGAGCTACGGACGCTATGCGTACGGCGTGCAATATGAATTGCACAGTTAGTCCTTTCGTCAGAGAAGCACCGGAGGTGCTGAAAGTAGACGTATCTACATTCTTAAACATGTACTACCGATAACCGGGTATAAGAAAATCTATTTGTATCCGTTGACCCACCCCCGAGCAATTTGTTTAAGCTTAGCTTTTTTATCCTCTTCAAAAAAAAGTACCTGAAGAAGATTTCTCATGTTTCGAGCATTACCTCGAAGAGCATGCAGATACAACCTGTTTTTCAATGGATAATATATGTTGTTCTTGGAAATGTAGTAGTACCTAAATGCGGAATGCTCGGAATAGGGGATTCCAAGAAGTTTGTTTTTCTTAACCTCTCCAATGGAGTGTTCCAGTACTGCTTCTCTCGTCTGAATGATTACATATCCAGTTTTACGTATACGATAGCAGAAATCGAAATCGACGCTATCGATAAACAACTTCTCGTCAAAACCTCCGATTTTTTCCCAAGCAGAGAGACGAGTGCATGAGCCAGATGTGATGCATGTTCGCACTTCCCCGTATGTACCTGCGGGTTTGTGTCCGATAATGCCCCGATCACGATCTTGTATAACTGGAGCAACGATAGCGATTCTGGAATTCATTGAGAAAAACTGTGAAAGCGTCGAACAAAAATCTGGAGGACATTCCGAGTCTTGATCCAAGGTGAGCATCCAGGAATAGCCATCGCCCTTTCCGGCTAGTGCAATTTGATTTAGCGCAGTTGCAATGCCTTCATTCTGCGCATTGGGAATCAATTTGCAATGATGGGCGTCAGCGAGGGGTCGGATATCTTCTAGATTACGAGAACCATTGTCGACAATAATCACTAAGTCGACCTGCGCGCAAATAGCCTCGATGTTCTTGCGGAGTAATTCAATGTCTGGATTGAAAGTAACTATTCCTGCAAATAGGTTTTGTTCTGGCAGTTGTATCATTCATTATGTTCCTTTGCTGCCTCCGTTATGGTCGGAGCAACCCATTGAGAGGGTATGTTTTCAATCCTGCACGTGTGCCCTTTATGATTGCGGATAGCACCTGTCCTTTATGCCGGGCTCGAAGAAGGTTGGCAAATTAAAGCAAAATATAAAACCTAAATAAACCTTTGCAATTGTAGTTGATGTAACCAACCGGTCCGTATTTTTTTTAGCTTACGATTCACGTATATAATATTGCGATTAGTATAGTACACTCTAAGTGGACTTACATATTTATTATATGAAAATTTTGCAATATTCTTATTATGCAATAAATTACTGAGGCCAATCCAAAATTGTTGTTTTCGAGAAGATTTGGGGACGATTTTTCCGAATTCTTGATCCAGCACCCATTTATTGGCGCGTTTGATGGTGTAGCCGGACGCTATAAGTCTTCTGCAGAAATCATCATCTACAAGATCGATGAATAGCCACTCATCAAATCCGCAACGCATTCCCACGCTTTTGTGGATGTGCAGCTTGAAGAGGTGATGCATTTAGTAATTTTAATAACGTTATTATCATCAGCCGTCTTCATATAAGCTCGACGCTTGTCAATAACTTGGGGGCAAAATATGGCTGTCTTGTCCCTATCCTTCTCAATAAGGCGGCGGAAATCGTCCACCATGCCGTCAGGGACAATAGAATCCTGATCCATTGTCAACACCCATTCATGTCCATCCTTCATGGCGCATTCCATGATGCGATTTAGAGCGTAGGCAATTCCTTTGTTTGCATTTTCTGAGAGATATGTGATTCTAGCATCCTCGGCAAGCGGAACATCCACAGTACCATTGTTGAAAACATAAACATGGTCAGTCTGCTCAAGAATGGCAGCGATGCATTGCTGAACTCTATTAATATCCTCTGGGTTGAACAGCACTACGCCAGCGGCAACGGAAGCTTTCAATGTAGTTTCTCCATACGAACTCGGGATAATGAATTATCGGATTGTCTAGCTGGTTCTTCAATCGAACTAGGAGAGGATTATCCG
>ENA-OQCX01000791-OQCX01000791.1-human-gut-metagenome-genome-assembly--contig:-NODE-791-length-15919-cov-2.113412_pt1 | contig 15919 bp, 31 predicted proteins | sample MGYA00242762_ERZ504587 | MGnify/ENA primary metagenome ERZ504587 (study PRJEB26092, sample SAMD00036337) | human gut metagenome | host: Homo sapiens | study: EMG produced TPA metagenomics assembly of... | reverse complement strand
CAAGGATATCCTGACCGAGGCCGCCGCCGACGTGTACGAGCTGCTGGACACCGGCCTTGGCCGCTGCCGGATGTGCGTAGCCGCCCCGGCGGGCTACCGGGACGACCCCAGCCGCCCGGTGCGGGTAGCCACCAAGTTCGTCAACATTGCAAAGCGCTACTACGCCTCCATGGGGCGGGATATCGATATCATCAAGCTGAACGGCTCCATTGAGCTGGCACCCATCCTTGGGCTTTCGGATGTCATTGTGGACATCGTGGAGACCGGCACCACCTGCGGGAGAACGGCTTGCAGGTGGTCACCGAGTTCATGCCCATCTCGGCGCGGTTTATCGCCAACAAGGCCAGCTACCAGTTCAAGCACCGGCAGATGGACACCATGCTGGAAAAGCTGCGCGACACCTTGCACAAGCAGGAGGAAGAGAAATGATCAAGCTGTATAATTTTGACGAGCTGAAACCGGAGGAAATTCTGAACCGGGATATCCGCGCCGAGAAGAATGTGGAGGACGTGGTGGACGCCATCATTGCGGACGTGCGCGCCCGGGGCGACGACGCCCTGAAGGACTACGCCCTGAAATTTGACGGTGCGGCAATCGAAAATTTACAGGTGACGCAGGCCGAGATCGACGAAGCCTTTGCGGGTATGGACCCGTATTTCCTCGAGACCCTGCGGCAGGCGGCGGAGAACATCGAGCAGTTCCACCGCCAGCAGGTGCACAAGAATTTTGTGATGAACGACCGCCCCGGCATTGTACTGGGGCAGAAATATACTCCCATTGAAAAAGCGGGCGTCTATGTTCCCGGCGGCACGGCGGCGTACCCTTCCACCGTGCTCATGGACGTCATCCCCGCCAAGGTGGCAGGGGTGTCCGAGATCGTCATGACCACTCCCGCCGGGAAGGACGGCAAGGTGAACCCGGTCATTCTGGCCGCTGCCGCCACCGCCGGAGTGACCAAAATTTTCAAGACCGGCGGCGCACAGGCCGTGGCGGCGCTGGCTTACGGCACCCAGAGCATTCCGGCGGTGGATAAGATCGTGGGCCCCGGCAACATCTACGTTGCCACCGCCAAGCGCAAGGTGTTTGGCAAGGTGGGCATTGATATGATCGCAGGCCCCAGCGAGATTCTGGTGCTGGCAGACGGCAGCTGCAATCCCGCGTGGGTGGCGGCAGACCTGTTAAGTCAGGCCGAGCACGATAAACTGGCAAGCCCGGTGCTTGTCACCGACAGCGCAGACCTTGCCAAGCGGTACAGGCAGAGCTGGAAGTACAAATTCCGCAGCTGCCCCGCGCCGCCATTGCCCGTGCCAGCGTGGACGACAACGGCAAGATCATCCTCTGCACCGACCTGCACAAGGCCATCGAGCCTGCAACATCATCGCACCGGAGCACTTGGAGGTCTGCGTGGAGGACCTTCGGGGTGCTGAACGAGATCCGCAACGCGGGCAGCATCTTCCTTGGCCGCAACGTGCCGGAGGCGCTGGGCGATTACTTTGCAGGCCCCAACCACACCCTGCCCACCAGCGGCACCGCACGCTTTTCCAGCCCGCTGGGCGTGGACGATTTTGTCAAGAAGTCCAGCTTCATCTACTACACCCGGGACGCGCTGGAAACCGTTGCACCCCGCATTGCAGACTTTGCCGAGCGCGAGGTCTGCACGCCCACGCCCGCAGCGTGACCATCCGGTATGAGAAGTAAGAGGAAACCATTATGAGTCGTTTTCTTTCCCCTGCCCTGTCCGCTGTCACCCCCTACACGCCCGGGGAGCAGCCGCAGGATCAGCAGTACATCAAACTGAATACCAACGAAAGCCCCTATCTGCCGTCGCCCCGGGTGGTGGCAGCCGTGAGCGAAGCGAGGTGGAAAAGCTGCGCCTTTACTCCGACCCCGCCTGTGCCCAGCTGCTGCGCACGGCGGCGGCGCATTTCGGCTTGCAGCTTCCCAGGTCATGCCCGGCAACGGCAGCGACGAGAACCTGTTCTTTGCGCTGCGGGCTTTCTGTGACGAAAATCACCCGCTGGCCTTTGCGGACATCACCTACGGCTGCTACGGCGTGTGGTGCGGCCTGCTGCACATCCCCACCCATATCATCCCCTTAAAAGAGGACTTCACCCTTGACCCCGCCGATTACCACGGCCTGCACGAGACCATCGTCATTGCAAACCCCAACGCTCCCACCGGGCTGTGCCTGCCCCGGGATGCCATCGAGGGCATTTTGCGATTGAACCCGGACAGCGTGGTCATTGTGGACGAAGCCTATGTAGACTTTGGCGGCGAGAGCTGTGTGCCGCTTATCGACCAATACGAAAACCTGCTGGTGGTGCAGACCTTCTCGAAATCCCGGCAGCTGGCGGGTGCGCGGCTGGGGCTTGCCATGGGCAACGCGGCACTGATCGCTGACCTGAACCGGGTCAAGTTCAGCCTGAACCCCTACAACATCAACCGCCTGACCCTGAAAGCCGGGCAGGCTGCGCTGGAAGATACCGCCTACTTTGATAAAACCCGCGCTGCCATTATGGACACCCGCGCATGGACGATGCAGCAGCTGACTGACCGGGGCTTTACCGTGCTGGACAGCTGCACAAACTTTGTATTTGCCAGCACAGATCGGATAAACGGCGGTGCGCTATACAAAAGTTAAAGGAAAACGGCATTCTGGTGCGGCATTTTGATGCACCGCGCATTGAAAACTGGCTGCGCATCACCATCGGCACGCCGGAGCAGATGCAGGCGCTGATGGACGCTGTGGACAAAATACTGGAGGTGTGACAATGGCAGAGCGCATGGTAACGCTGGAACGCAACACCAACGAGACCCAGATCGAGCTGACCCTTGATCTGGACGGCACCGGCCGCTACGAGATCGACACCGGGTGCGGCTTTCTGAACCACATGCTGGAGCTGTTTGCCCGGCACGGACGGTTTGATCTGGTGCTCACCTGCCACGGTGATGTGCAGGTGGACTACCACCACACCACCGAGGACGTGGGCATTGCGCTGGGACAGGCCTTTGCCCGGGCGCTGGGCGAGATGCGCGGCATCTGCCGCTACGGCAGCTTTTACCTGCCCATGGACGAGGCGCTGGTGCTGTGCGCGGTGGATCTTTCCGGGCGCTGCACCTGAACTGGGACATCCGCTGCCAGACCGAAAAGGTGGGCGATTTTGACGTGGAGTGTGCCAAGGAGTTCTGGTACGGCTTTGCCCGCAGCGTGCCCGCCACCGTCCATTTTGTGCAGTTTGCGGGCGAGAACACCCATCACATTCTGGAAGCCTGCTTCAAGGGCGCGGGGCACGCATTAGCCGAGGCCGTGCGCATCGACGCGGCACACCGGGACGAGATTCCCTCCACGAAAGGACTGCTGGTATGATCGCCATTCTTGATTACGGCGTGGGCAACCTGTTCAGCTGCGTTCCAGCTTGCAGCAGCTGGGGCTGCAGGCGGTGGTCACCGCCGATGCCGATGTCCTCCGCGCCGCCGACCGGCTTATCCTGCCGGGGGTGGGCGCATTCGGGGATGCCATGGCAAAGCTTACCGCCACCGGCCTTGTGCCGGTGCTGAAGGAGCAGGCGGAAGAGAAGCCTTTGCTGGGCATCTGCCTTGGGATGCAGCTGCTGTTTGAAAAAAGCTACGAATACGGCGAGCACGCCGGGCTGGGCTTTATCAAAGGCGAGGTCTGCCCGCTGGGGCCCGACCTCGCGGACAAAAGTCTGAAAGTACCGCAGATGGGTTGGAATGCCTTGCACATCGTAAAGGACGACCCCCTGTTCCGCTACATCCGCGAGGGCGAGTATGTGTACTACGTCCACAGCTACTACGGCAAAAACTGCGCCGAAAGCACCCTTGCCGTCAGCGATTATTCCATCCCGGTCACCGGCGCGGTGCGGGCGGGGCGGGTATACGGCACCCAGTTCCACCCGGAAAAGAGCGGCGACACCGGTCTGCGGATCCTCAAGGCGTTCAGCGAATTGTAAGCGGGCGAGGACGCTAAAGGAGAAAACCATGCAATTATTTCCAGCCATTGACCTGCGCGGCGGGCAGGTGGTGCGCCTGACACAGGCGACTACGACCGCATGACCGTTTACGGGCAGGACCCCTGCGCACAGGCACGCAGCTTTGTGGCCGCCGGGGCAAAAAATCTTCATGTGGTGGACTTGGACGGTGCCAAGGACGGCACCCTTTCCAACTACGATACCATTGCCGCGCTGGCAAAGCAGGGCGGTTTGTACATCGAGGTAGGCGGCGGCATCCGCACCGAGGAGCGCATTGAAAAATACCTTTCCCTCGGGGTGGGGCGCTGCATTCTGGGCAGCGTGGCGGTGACGGATTTTGCCTTTACCGCCCGGATGCTGCAAAAATACGGTGACAAAATTGCCGTGGGCGTGGACGCCAAGGACGGCTATGTTGCCATCCACGGCTGGAAGGAGGTCAGCGCCGAGCCGGGCGTGGCTTTCTGCAAGCGGCTGGCAGAGGCCGGCTGCACCGCCATCATCTACACCGACATTGCCTGTGACGGCGCGATGCAGGGCACAAACCTGAGCCTTTACCGTCAGCTGGCGGCGGAGGTGCCGGGGTGGCCTTTACCGCCAGCGGCGGCATCTCCTCCGAGGCAGAGCTGCTGGAATTGCAGCAGATGGGCACGCAGCGGCGATTCTGGCAAAAGCCTGTACACCGGCGCGCTGGACCTTGCCCGCTGCGTGCAGCTGGTGCAGGACTGAGAAAGAGGGAGCTTTATGATAACCAAACGCATCATCCCCTGTCTGGACGTGCGCGACGGCCGGGTGGTCAAGGCACAAACTTTGAGGGCATCAAGGACGTGGCCGACCCGGTGGAGATGGCACGGCTGTACAACGCCGCCGGGGCAGACGAGCTGGTGTTTTACGATATCACCGCCAGCTTTGAGGGACGCGCCCTCTTTACCGACATCCTGACCCGGGTGGCGGGAGAAATTTTTATCCCCCTGACCGTGGGCGCGGCATCAACACGCTGGAGGATTTTGACCGGGTGCTGAAATGCGGCGCGGATAAGGTAAGCGTCAACTCCGGCGCGCTGAAAGACCCCGGGCTGATCCCCGCGCCGCGCAGCGCTACGGCGACCAGTGCGTGGTGCTTTCCGCAGATGTGAAGCGTGTGAACGGACAGTTCCGGGTGTTCGCCAAGGGCGGGCGTGAGGATACCGGCCGGGATGCGCTGGACTGGATCAGCTGGTGCGCTGCCCACGGCGCGGGCGAAATATGCCTGAACAGCATCGACACCGACGGCGTGCGCAACGGCTTCGACCTTGAAATGCTGGACGCATTGGCGCCCGGGTGAACATCCCCATCATTGCCAGCGGCGGCGCGGGCAAAAAAGAGGATTTTCTGGAGCTGTTCCACCACAAGGGCATCGACGCCGGGCTGGCGGCAGCATCTTCCACCAGAAGCTGCTGGGTATCCGGGAGCTGAAGGAATACCTGAACGCAAACGGCGTGGAGATGCGGCTGTAAAAAACACAAAAACACCTTGCATTTTTATCTTGAATACGATAAAATACACAGTATCCCCATCCGGAGGGAGAACCGTCATGGAACTGAAATTTGATGAAAAAAGGCCTGATCCCCGCCATCGTGCAGGATCACTACACAAAGCAGGTGCTCACCCTTGCCTACATGAACGCCGAAACACTGGCGCTGACCATTGCCGAGGGGCGCACCGTGTTCTGGAGCCGCAGCCGTCAGGAGATCTGGCGCAAGGGCGAAGACCAGCGGCAATGTGCAGCGGGTAGTGTCCATTACCGCCGACTGCGATGCCGATGCGCTGGTGGTAGAGGTCGTGAAAGATGGCCCCGCCTGTCACACCGGAGCGGAAAGCTGCTTTTTCAATGAAGTATACGTCTCCCCGGAGTTGAAGCAGTTCAGCTGGCAGGGGCTGTATAACCTCATCAAGGGCCGCAAGGATACCCCCACCGCAGGCAGCTACACCACCTACCTGTTTGAAAAAGGCAAGGAGAAGATCCTAAAAAAGGTGGGCGAGGAATGCACCGAGGTCATCATTGCGGGCGAAAAAGAGGACAAGGCCGAGACGGTCTACGAGATCAGCGACCTTGCCTATCATGTACTGGTGCTGATGGTCAGCGCGGGCATCACCGTTGAGGATGTGACCCGGGAGCTGGAAAAGCGCCATGTCATCGACCACAAGGTCAAGCAGGAAAGGATGCAGTGAGAAGCCTATGGCAGATTACAGAAAGTCCAGCGTACATTGCCACTCTACTGTGTGACGGCAAGAACACCCTGCAGGAGATGGCGGGTGCCGCCTGTGCGCAGGGGCTGACCACCCTTGGTTTCAGCGGCCACAGCTACACAACGCCCGACCGCGAATACTGCATGACCCCCGGCCGCACCGCGCAGTACCGCGCCACCATTGCCAAGCTGAAAAACGAGTACCGGGGCAAGGTGGACATCCTGTGCGGCATCGAGTGGGACCTGCTGAGCGAGGGCACGCCCAAGGGCTTTGATTACTGGATCGGCAGCGCGCACCATCTGTACGGCAAAAATACCGGCAAATACTACGAGATCGATTTCCGCCCCGAGGATCTGCGGGACTGCATCAACAACGATTTTGACGGTGACCCGCTGGCAGCGGTAGAAGCCTATTTTGCCGAGGTGGAGAAGATCGCCGCCAAAAAGCCGGATATTCTGGGACATATCGACCTTGTCAAAAAGCTGAACGCGGACGGCAGCTTTTTTGACGAGGAATCTCCCCGCTACAAGGCAGCGGCGCTCAAGGCGCTGCACGCCGCCCGGGAGAACGACTGCATTCTGGAGGTAAACACCGGCGGCGTATACCGGGGCTACCGCAAGGACTTCTACCCCGGCGCATGGCTGCTGGGCGAGTGGAACAAGCTGGGCGGCAGGGTGATCATCACCGCCGATGCCCACGACACCGCCGCGCTGACCTTCGGCTTTGACGAAGCCGCCGCCGCCATCAAGGCCGCAGGCTTTACCGCCCTGACTGTGCTGACCGTCAACGGGTTTGAGCAGCAGGAGTTATAAAAAAGTAGTTGCGAAACGCCTACGGTGTTTGCAACTACACAAATAAAATTTTTTTAAATCGTTTTACCGCAAAAGAGGCCACTGCACACAAAAATGTGCAACGGCCTCCTTTTTGCGCGAAGAAAGGAACCCTATGACCCAGACGCGACCCCTGAAAACAAACCTCTTTAACCGGAATGCAGACCTGCTGCACGGGCCTATTTTCAAGAACCTTTTTCTGTTCATGCTGCCCATTCTGGTGTCCAATTTATTCCAGCAGCTGTATAATACCGTGGATACCATGATCGTGGGCAACGTGCTGGGCGATACCGCACTGGCCGCCATCGGCTCCTGCGGGTCCATCTACGAGCTGCTGGTGGGCTTTGGCATCGGCATCGGCAACGGGCTTTCCATCGTGGCTGCGCGCTCCTACGGGGCACAGGACGAGGATCTGCTCAAAAGGACGGTGGCCGGTTCGCTGGTCATCGGGCTTTGCGCAAGCTTTGTCATTACCACGGCGGGCTTTTTCGGCCTGCGGCCGCTGTTGCAGCTGCTGGACACCCCCGCCGAAATTTTAGAGGACGCCTACCGGTATATCATCGTCATCGACTTGGGCGTGCTGGTGATGTTCCTTTATAACCTGTGCGCCGGACTGTTGCGCGCCATCGGCAACAGCGTGATGCCGCTGGTGTTTTTGCTTATCAGCTCGGGGCTGAACGTGGCGCTGGACCTGTGGTTCATTGCCGGGCTGGGCATGGGCGTGCAGGGCGCGGCGGTGGCTACCGTCATCGCGCAGGGCATCTCGGTAGTGCTGTGCATTCTGTATGTGATGCGCCGCGTGCCGCTGCTGCTGCCGCCCGCAAGCACTGGGCGGTGGGACAGCATTTGTACTGGGAGCTGTTCAGTCAGAGCATCTCCATGGCTGATGAGCAGCATCGTGTCTGCGGGGTCGGTGGTGCTGCAATACGGCATCAACGGCTGGGCACGTTGACCATTGCAGGGCACACCGCCGCGCGCAAGCTGTTCTCCTTTACCAGTATGCCGCTGATCTCCATGGCAAACGCCGGCTCCACCTTTGTCTCCCAGAACCGGGGTGCAGCCAGCCGGAGCGAGTGCGCAAAGGGATGCGCACCATGTACCTGTGCTCGGTGGTCATCATGGCGGCAGAGGTGGTGCTGATGCAGCTTTTTGCCCGGCAGCTGGTGCAGCTGATCTCCGGTTCCTCCGCGCCCCTCGTGCTGGAAAACGGCGCACGGTATCTGATGTGGAACGCGCCGTTCTACGCGGTGCTGGGGGTGCTGCTGTGCACCCGGTACGCCCTGCAGAGCCTTGGGCAGAAGGTGCTGCCGCTGTTTTCCAGCGTCATTGAGCTGGTGGGCAAGGTGATCTTTGTGCTGGTGTTCATCCCGCGCTACGCCTACAACGCCGTCATCCTGTGCGAGCCCATCATCTGGTGCTTCATGGCGGCATATCTCGTGGCAGTGTACCGCCGCGACGCCTTTGTGTATCCGAGGAAGAAAACCATCTGAATGCGCGCCGCGTCCGCTTTGCGCATATTCAGCGGAAAATATATTTTGAATTTTGGGGTTCTGAAAAGTCTGCGGACTTTTCAGAACCCCTTTTTCACAGAAGGGAACCATAAAACACCCCCGGACAGTACGCAGAGCTGTCCGGGGGTGTTGTGTTATGATTTATGATACTTTTACCATACGGAAGGTCTTTCCGCGCTTAATGCAGTCCAGCAGCAGGTCGTATTCTGCGGGCACCTCGCCGATGACGTTTACCTTTTCGTCTGCGGGCAGGTCAGCGCGCACAAGCTGGATCTCGCCGGAATAGCTCCGTAGCCGATGTTATCCATGGTCACGCAGCGGCGGCGGCGTTCCACACAGTTGTCCGGCTGCACGGTGCTGCCAAAGCAGGAGTAGAGCCGGGATTCCTGATACCGCACAAGCCCCTTGGGCGAATCCGGGCGGCAGGTAAAGGTGCGGTCGTACAGCGTCTCATAGCCGGGGCGCAGGCGACCGGCAGGCAGAGCTCGCCGGTGGTGCAGAAAGTGCCGGCGATACTCCTCTCCCGCGCGCTCGACTCCGGGTCGCCGCAAAAATGCCGTCCAGCCCATAGTTCAGCGCCAAGTCCGCAAAGGCCGCCGAGGGGGCAGCGGTGCGGTGGGCTTCCAGTGTGGGCAGACCCGCGTACAGCGGCCCGCGCAGCAGGCGTCGCCGGGGATAAAGCCGTACACCTGCAAGCCCTCCGCCTGCAAAGCTGCGGTGCTCTCGCGCAGAAATTCCGGGTCAAGGCCGGTCTCCGGGCGGGGGTAGAAGTTGTGCATAGCGATGACCGTACCGCCGCCCGCCGCCAACTGCCGTGCCACCTCCGGGGTGGTGGTGGAGGCATTGACGGCAACGGGCAGCTGCTGCGCAAGGGCACACATCTCCTCCAGCGAGAAGCCGTAGTCCAGCCGCAGACCCCACAGGTGCAGCCGCTTTGCCAGCGCGGTCAGGTCGGCACAGCCGAACTGCCGGATGTCTTTTCCGACACATCTGCCAGAATGCGCCAGCCTTGTGCGGAGAGAAAATCGCACATTTCCTGCACGCGGGCGCAGTAAGCGGCATCAAATTCTTCGCTGATATGCAGTGAGATAAAAACAGGCGCGCCGCCTGCCGCAAAAGCGGAAAGCGACGCACGCTGTTCCTCAAACTGCGTCAGATACACTGACCGTCCGAGTGTTTTAAGCATTGGCAACGTCCTCAACAGAGACCATTGCGTTGGTCACGATAAAGCCCATGATGTAGCAGATGACCAGACCCACTGCGTAGCAGCCAACGGAAGCAGCCACACCGTGAGGGCCGGCGGTCATGACGAACAGAGCCAGCAGACCGGAGGGCCCCAAGCGGTAGCAGCCACCTGCATGGCCATGACGAAGGCACCGCCGAAGCCGGCACCCAGACCGGCGCTGATGAAGGGCTTGCCCATAGGCAGGGTGACACCGTAGATCAGCGGCTCGCCGATGCCCAGCAGACCTGCGGGCAGTGCGCCGGTGATAACGTTCTTCAGGCGGGTGTTGCCGCACTTCTTAGCCTTGAAGTAGATAGCGACAGCAGCGCCAACCTGACCGGCACCGGCCATAGCCAGAGCGGGGTACAGGGTAACGTAGCCAAAGCTCTCCAGCTGCACGGAGTACAGAGCAACCAGACCATGGTGCATGCCCATAGCGACCATGGGCAGGAACAGAGCGGTGGAAATATAACCGGCAATGATGCGCACGATCAGGATATCGCTCATGCACAGCTTTTCAACCACCCAGCACAGCGCGGTGGAAACATAGCCGGTAGCGGGCATGATGATCAGGATATAGGGCACGAGGCACAGGATCATGGTAATCAGCGGGGTGAACACGATGTCCAGAGATTCGGGCATCCACTTGCGCACCCAGCGCTCGATCTTGACAAGGCACCATGCGCCCAGCACAACGGCCAGCACGCCGCCGCGGCCTGCACGCAGGATGGAATCCAGCGGCACAGCCTCGTTGAACAGACCCAGAATGGAAGAGATCTTGTTGATGCCCTCCAGACCGGTGATCATGCCCAGCATACCGCCCAGAATGGGGGTGCCGCCGAACTTTTCGGCTGCGCGGTAGCCGACCCATGCGGTCAGGTAGCCCAGGAAGCAGGTGTTCATCAGACCCAGCAGGGTGCTGATAAGAGCCAGTGCGGGGATGTCGGCGTAGTTCGGCACCACCTGACCGATCAGGGAGTTGATGCCGGCGCACAGACCGGAAGCCACAACGCCCGGGATCAGGGGGATAAAGATATCGCCGAAGGTCTTGAACAGCTCCTTGACCTTGCTCTGCTTCTGGCCGGCCTTGACTGCGGCCTTGTTGGTCTGCCAGTCGTTGGCGGTGGAAGCGGCGGCGTCCGCCGGGATGCCCATGTCGCGGCAGATATCTGCGCACTTGCGGCACTTGCCGGGGCCGACCACGATCTCCACATAGCCGGTACGGTCATGCACGATGCCCATCACGCCCTCGATGGCCTTCAGGCCCTCGTCGTCGATCTTGGCGTCATCTTTAACGCGCACCCGCAGACGGGTCATGCAGTTGGTTGCGGTGAGAACGTTGCTCTTTCCGCCGACCTTCTCCAGCGCCGCGCGGACCAGTTCTTCATTCGTCATAAGTGGGTCCTCCTTTAAAACAGGTGTATATCCGATGCGGCCTTTGCCGCTAAGGAACTTAGAGATATCTTACAGCACTTCCAGCCGGATGGCCTCCCGCACATGGCCGCGGGCCTTTTCCAGCCGCCGGGCGGCTTCTGCGGCATCGCAGTCTGCCAGCAGCATGGTGATGGCAGTCTTTACGCTGCCGCCTGCTGCATCAATGGCGGCGCGGGCTTTTTCCCGCTCCACGCCGGTGGCGTCAATGACGATATTCTCGGCGCGGGGTGTGCAGCTTTTCGTTGGTCTGCTGCACGTCCACCATCAGGTTCTGGTAGGCCTTGCCGGTGCGCACCATAGAGCCGGTGGAGATCATGTTCAGGATCAGCTTCTGTGCTGTGCCGGACTTGAGCCGGGTGGAACCGGTCAATACCTCGGGGCCGCAATTCACCTCAATGGCAAGCTCTGCGGCCTTGCCGATGGCGCTGCGATATTGCAGGCAATGGCGGCAGTGTGGCAGCCCACGCTCTTGGCGTAGTCCAGACCGCCCAGCACATAGGGCGTGCGGCCGGAAGCGGCAATGCCCACCACAAAGTCATTCGCGGTCAGGCCGTGGGCTTTCAGATCCTCAACAGCCAGCTCCCGGCTGTCCTCTGCGCCCTCCACAGCCTCGATAAAGGCTTTTTCGCCGCCGGCGATGAGCCCTACCACCATCTCCTTCGGCACACCAAAGGTGGGCGGGCACTCAGCGGCATCCAGCACGCCCAAGCGGCCGGAGGTACCGGCGCCATATAGAACAGCCGTCCGCCCTTTTCAAAGGCTTCTGCCGCCCATGTCACCGCCTGCGCGATCTGCGGCAGGCACTTGGCAATGGCCAGCGGTACCCGGGCGTCCTCCTCGTTCATGACAGTCACGATCTCCAGCGGGGACATCTGGTCCAGCTGCATCGTGCGCGGGTTGCGGGTCTCGGTGGTCATCCCACTCAGATTCAAACCCATATCCTGCACCTCCAGTTTCCGCCGCACCCCTTGCGGCGTGATTGTGACTAAAGTATAAACTTTTTCAAACAAAATGTCCACAAAAAGACTATTTTGTGGTACAATGTTTTATGCAAGCATTATTTTTGAAATTTTTGCTTACAAGTACGACTTTTTTGTGCAGCTTGTTCAATCCATCCTGAAATACAACAGAGGTATCTATATGCAGAACGTTCTTTTACGCCTGCGGGAGGTGCAGCCCTCCCTCAGCAGCACCGAGCGGCAGATCGCGCAGTTCATTCTGGAAAACCCGGACGAGACCACCACCCTTACCATCCGGGATCTGGCGCGGCGCTCCTTCTCCTCCCCTTCCAGCGTGGTGCGCATCTGCCGGGTGATCGGCTTTCAGGGCTACAAAGAACTGCGCCACGCCCTGACGCTGGAGCTTGCCACCCTTGGCGAGAACGGCAGCCACCGGGAAAAGGACATCACCCCGCAGGACAGCCTGCAGGAGATCGTGGACAAGGTGACCCACAAGAACATCCAGAGCCTGCTGGACACCCAGCGGCTGCTTTTGCTGGACGAGCTGGAGCAGTGCGTGGAGCTGATCGCCAACGCCCGCACGGTACTGTTGTTCGGCATCGGTTCCTCGCTGTGCGTGGCAAAGGACACCTACCTGAAATTCCTGCGGCTGGACAAGCCTGCGTGGTCAACGAGGACTCCCACTCGCAGCTTTTGCAGCACGCAACGCCACTGCGCAGGATGTGGGCATCGTGTTCTCCTACTCCGGGCAGACCATGGAGATGATCCAGTGCATCAAGGAGATGAAGGCGGGCGGCGCACCGGTCATCGCGGTGACCCGCTACTACCCCTCCGAGGTGGCACAGCTGGCCGACCATGTGCTGTATGTGGCCGCCAACGAGAGCCTGTTCCGCAACGGCGCCATGTCCTCCCGCCTTTCCCAGCTGAACGTAATGGATATCCTGTACACCGCCTACGCCAGCCGCAACCACGAGGACACCATGCGCCGTCTGGCCAAGACTCATATCTATAAGCCCGGTGACCCGGAGGTGCTCACCCAGCCGTAAAGCGGAAGCCGCGCCGCAGGGTGCAATAACCAAAGCCCCCGCTGACAGAGCAGGCCGGGGGGCAAGGAAGTATCTCCGGGAATATCACATGGTAAACTGGATGGCGCAGAAGGCAGCATAGATGCACAGCAGAATAATGCCCTGTGCACGGGACAGCCTGCCGCGCTTCAGCGCGGGAAGGGTCATGATCATCATGACAGCCAGCATGACCGGGATCTCCAGTACAAGGCTGGAATTGATGCCGAACAGGGTGGAACTCTGCGGCACGGTGAAGGGTGCCAGCGTGACGGACACGCCGCTGACCAGCACCAGATTGAACACGTTTGCGCCCACGATGTTGCCAAGGGACAGGTCGCTACAACCCTTGACCAGCGAGGTGATGGCGGTGACCAGCTCCGGCAGAGAGGTGCCCAGCGCCACAAAGGTCAGCGCGATGACCGACTCCGGCACGCCCAGTGCCTGTGCGATGAGGGTGCCGTTATCCACCAGCAGGTTTGCGCCCAGTGCGATCAGCACAGCGCCCAGCACCAGCAGCACCAGCGTTTTGGTAAGGGACATCTCTTCCCCGGCATTTTCGGCCTCGGCCTCCGCTTCGGCGGCGGCAGGGGCTTTTTTCATCTGCAATACGTTTGCCACCATGTAAGCCACGAACATGGCCAGCATCACAAAGCCCAGCGGGCGGGTGAACTCGCCCATGGCGTAGGCAGCCACGCAGTAGATGGCGGCTGCGGCAAAGAAGAAGGCTACCGGCACCCGCAGGTCTTGGGGTCTACCTTGCCCGGACGGACGGCGATGGTGATGGCGGCGATCAGGCAGAGTTGCAGATGACCGAGCCGATGGCGTTGCCGTAGGCGATCTCCCCATGGCCGGACACGGCGGACATGGTGGACACCATGACCTCCGGCAGGGTGGTGCCGATGGACACCACCGTTGCGCCGATGAGCAGCTCCGGCAGGTGGAACCGCCGTGCCAGTGCCGAAGCACCGTCCACGAACCAGTCGCCGCCCTTGATCAGGAACAGCAGACCGATGATAAATAGCAATACAGGAACCAGCATAATTTTTCTCCTCTGATTTTTCGCGGGGCGTGAACCACAGAACCGGGAACGGATCGCTCCATCCCCGGTTCTGCACAAGATCGGTCAGTTGGCGTTATTTCTGCATGATATGGATGGCAAAACCGCCGTACTCGCCTCAAGATACACATTCTTGATGCGGCCGTCCTCAAAATAGGCGGCAGTCTCCATGCGGAAGCGGAAGCCATTTTCCTCCAGCTCCTCCATCGCAGCCTTCAGGTCGGGGGTGCGCATTGCGATGTGGCCGTTCCTTGCCAGAAAGGGGCTCTTCATGGCACTCGAAATAGTTGCCGGCAAACTCGGACTTCTGTCCGTGGCGGGGCTCCAAGTTGAACAGCTTGCACAGCAGCAGCGCCAGTTGCTCGGCCTCGCCTGCGTTGTCGGTGTTGATGCCGACATGCTCCAGCTCAAACGTATTTTTCATTTGGTGTTTCTCCTGTTACTTCATGGGGAAGATCAGCACAGCGCCCACCGTCAGCGCCAGCAGACGGATGAAGTACTGCGGAATGGTGAACTTCCAGAACTCGGTGATCTTGTAGTCGCCGGCACCCATGATCATGGCGGGCATACCGTCAATGGGCAGGAAGTGTCCGCACCAGCCGGAGACCACGATAGCGGCAGCGGCTGCGGTGGGGTCCAGACCCAGATTGACGCAGGTGGCAATGGCCATGGGAGCAAAGACGTACACGGTGCCGATGGTGGAACCGGTCAGGGTGGCCAGCACACTGGTCAGGATGCAGAAGGCGAAGATCAGCACGAAGGGGTTGACGTTGGTGCCCAGCATCTTGGCAACGGTCTCGCCGACCAGACTGGTCAGGCCGGTGTTGCCCAGAGCATCGGCGATGCCGATGACGCCTGCGGACATCAGGATGATGGGTGCGCTGATGGAGTTGCGGATCTCGTTGAAGTCCATGACGCCGGAGATCAGGATGATGCCCACGGCCAGACCGGTGATGGCGTAGCTGCGTCACCGATCTTGCTCTGCAGGATCATGCCCACAACGGCGAGCACAAAGCTGAAGTAGGTGATGAGCTCCTGATTCTTGGTCAGAGCGACCTTCTGCTCACCGGCGTGGAGAGCCTCTTCCTTGGCCTCGGCAATGGGGTGATCCGGCAGGATCTTGTAGGCCAGGATGCACCACACCAGGAAGCCGATGGACAGGCACAGGTTGACCAGAGAGAACTTGACCAGATTGACGTTTGCCGCAACGCCTGCGCTTTCCAGAACGGCGATCACGATGCCGTACTGCAGAGCGGTGTTGAAGGGCAGCAGCGGGTGGTTTGCTGCAAAGCCCGCAGGCATCAGAACTGGACGGGGCAGGCTGCTTGGAGTAGGGCAGAGTGGACAGCAGGCCGATGACCAGCACATAGTAGGCGGTAGAACCGGTGCCGAACAGGCTGCAGCCCAGCATAACGATGAGGATCAGCAGGACGTAGGCCTTAAAGCCGCCCTTGCTGGCCATGTTGAACATGGTCTGCTTGAACTTGACGATGAAGCTGGTCTTCTGCAGGGCCGCAATGATGGCCATGAAGGATGCCAGCATGACGATGGTGGGGTTTGCGAAGCCGCCGAAGGCGGTCTTGATGTCGGTAACGCCGAACACCACCAGCAGCAGGCAGCGGCCG
>ENA-OQCX01000790-OQCX01000790.1-human-gut-metagenome-genome-assembly--contig:-NODE-790-length-15928-cov-3.654073_pt1 | contig 15928 bp, 18 predicted proteins | sample MGYA00242762_ERZ504587 | MGnify/ENA primary metagenome ERZ504587 (study PRJEB26092, sample SAMD00036337) | human gut metagenome | host: Homo sapiens | study: EMG produced TPA metagenomics assembly of... | reverse complement strand
AGAGCAGTCTGCGAATGAGACCAAGCCCACCATTATGAAATAGTGAGGTTTAGAGCGTAATAAAAAGCCGCTCTCCGTCCCAAGTACACTCCTGAATCACAGCGCGAGCAATCGCGTTTTTTTCTTTGTCGTCGAAGCCATCCAGGCCATGAATCAGCTTCGCGATTTCCGCAGCCGTGGCCTTGGCATCCTTCGCACTGGCAGCAGCCCGGTGGCTTTCCATCTCGGCCAGTGAGGCTTCACGCTTCAGAGCACCCAGCTCAACGTCCAGGCGTTCCATTTCCGCGATGATATATTTTGATGCAGCGGAATCCTCGGCCAGAGCTAACGATGCAGCCAGGCGGCCGATCTTACGCTCACAGGCAGACACGCGAGCCTGCGCAGCCTTCAGATCAGGAACATCGGCCGGAGTTTCCGCTTTGACGAATTTCTGAATCAAGGCAGGATCCGCAGTGATGCCGCGGAATAGCTCCAGGACTTCCTCATCCAGCAGATCGCATTTGATCTGCCCCATGTCGCAGGCATCCACACCCTGCCTCATTCGCTTCCTGCAGTAGTACCAGGAAGAACAGGTACCGTCGACCTTTTTCTTTCTGGAGACCTGCATCAGGTTTCCGCACTTGCACCGGAGCACGCCCTTCAGGAGAGGCACCGGCCACTTTGCATCCTTGATGCATTTATTCTGAGTAAACCGGGACTGCACCGCGAGCCATTTCTCGGCAGGCATGAAGGTTTGTGCTTTCCAAGACACACGGTCCACTTCTCCGGCGGCTGCGCCTGGTGTTTTTGTTTTTCTCCGTCGACCGGCCATAGATGATCACGCCGACGGATCCGTCCCACATTTCACGCGGGGAGCCAGGATCCATGATGCAGCCCTTCGCGGCATAGAAGTCGTACACTTCCGGAGTCGCTTCGACACAATATGGCATGGTCAGCATTTTATGCAGCTGCGTGGTCGAGAAGAACTTCCCGCTCTGTGTCCGGATGCCTTGGTTTTTGAATCGCGTCTCCATCCCCTGCAAGCTGCAGTTATAAGCCAGGAAGGTATCAAAGATCTGCGTCACGTAGCGAGCCCCGTCCGGATCCACCTCAATGGAGCAGTGCTTCTTCCCATTCACAACAATATGCTTCCTGACGTAGCCAACCGGAGGATTACCGCCAGTCCAGTATCCCTTTTTAGCAAGGCCTAGCATATTATCCGTAACACGGGCCGCGATGGTTTCACGCTCCATCTGAGCGAAGACCACCGTGACATACATCATGGCGCGCCCGATCGGCGTCGTGGTGTCGATGTTTTCCTTTATTGAGATGAACATCACGCCATGCTCCTCCAGGAGCGCGTAGATATTCGCAAAGTCCCGGACGTCCCTGGAAAGACGATCCAGCTGATAGACTACCAGGACGTCGCAGAAGCCACCCTTTATAAAAGACAGCATACGCTGCAGATCCGGCCGGACGTATTCGCACCAGTGAAGTCTTCATCAGAGAACTGCTGCCAGGAATCCACCTGGCCGGAAAACTTCGACTCGCAGTATTCCCGGTTCATCCGGAACTGATTATCGATTGAATCTGATTTATCAGAAAATACGGATTTTCGTCCGTAGGAAAAGAACCTCATCGTCTCACCTCCCAAAAAAGAGTATAAAAAATAAACCCTTGCGGATTTACGGAAACGGCTGTAAAATAAGATTTGATGATTTACGTCAAATTATGCAGCTTCCGCAAGGAAGAACAGGTCGCCTGGTGTTCGCAGCACTGGGCGATTTTTTTATTTACATTTCTTAATTAACGCACGCAATCCGGGGAGAGTCTCCACGAATTCATCCTCCAGATCTGAAACAGATAACCAGGAAGACAAAAGCAATTTGTGGTCAATTAAAAATTGAAGTATTGGCCGCGGCAGGCCCCGGTCTGGAAACAGCGGCTTCTCGTCAAGAGCGTGCTGGATCAGAGCTGACGCATCAGCGCGATACATCCCGTCAAGCATCGGAACTCCTAACTTTTTCATAAGCTCAAGCTGAGCCTCCGTAACTTCTGGCATTTCCAGTTCATGGGTAAACGGAGGAAGCAAGCCTGTGCGCGCTTCCACATCGGAGATCGCCTCCCAGGAGCCACAAAGAGCGCGCCTCGTGTTGCGTCTTCTGGTCCCTGGGTTTTTTCCGGTTATTTTATACCGAAGGATGCGATCATTCGGCAGCTTCACGATTGGAGCCGCAGGTTCGGCTTCGGCTTGCCGCGAGAAAATTCTGCTGAAGAATCCCACGACTATGCCTCCTTTTTACCTGCCCCTTCGTCGTTTCCACCACTGGAGAGAGACGATTCTGCCGCCGCTTTTTTCTGAAGTTCAAGCTGCTGCCGGTACGCTTCGACTTCCGCATCGATGTCGATATCAGGAACCGAAGATCCAGGAGCGGCGTCGGCGGTACCAGAAACGCCAGAGTCTCCGATCGCAGAGCACACATCCATAATAAAATCAAACACATTGTCGCGCTCTTCGCGTTTTAGTTTCAAATATTTTTCAAGGAATATGTACTCGCCGTGGCTCAGGTTGAATTTATCAGCCAGAGAATCTAACTCGTCGCACGGTTCCGGGTTAAACATTTCACCGGTCCCATTTCGGAGCCATTCCTCATTGACATTAAATTCTTTACAAATAAGAGAGATCACCGGAGCCGACGGATTACGTCGTCCACTTTCATATCCAGTAATCGTATTCTGAACAGAACCAATTCTGGTAGCGAACGCTTCCTGCGTCAAATCAAGCGATTTTCTTACTTTTTTTATTCGATCGCCAATGTTCATTTTCTCACCTCCACACCTGAATTATAAGCTAAAAATAGCGCACTGTCAACAAAAAATCGCAAAGGCAACAAAAAAGTATTGACAGATACCGCGCTGACAATATATAATAATCGCAGAGACAACAAAACAACGCACCAAACGGAAGGAGGAAACACCATGGCAAAAGCTAAGAGATACACAGCCGAGCAGCTCAGAGACGCTGAGAAGATGGCAGCAACCCTCGCGAACGTTCCGGAGGAAAAGAGAACCCTCGTCATAATGATGACAAACTCATTCATGGCCGGAATGGAAGCACAGAAAGCCATTGACGATACAGCCAAAGCAGCAGCGCTGGCATAGACACACAACTGAATAAGAAGCAAGAGGAAGCATGACACCTCAATAAAAACTGTCTGGTCTGGCGGAGCCGATGCAATAAATCCGCTCGGCGGATAACCGGAGCCTGCGGCCAACCGTCGTAATTGGGAGAGGTAGCGTGAGCCCAAGTAAAACAATGGCGGCTAGGAGGCAGATGAGAACACCAGGAGAGAGAACATCCGGAGCATGGACTGGTGGGTGCGCAATACACCCGGATGGCGGCGATGAAACAGACCGCACTGCAGGCAACAGCTATACGGCTACCCCACACAATACTCAGGGAGCAAACAGCGGACAGGTTCTTCTTCAAACCTATGGAGAACCTGTCACAGACTGCCGGGCCCAGCCAAGCCTAGAGAGCAATATAAACAGCTCCGGAAGTCAACTACTAAATTAAAGAATTTATAAGAAGGAAGTGAGTAAGATGCAGAGGTATCAGACAGAGGATGAACACCGGAAAGCAATGAGAGCTAAGATCAATAAAACAATAAAGAGAGGAAGACGCCGGAAACGAATCATCCGAAGATTGAAGAAGGCAGTGCCAGGAATCTGCATCGGAGTATTTATCGCAGGCATGGGAGCCTGGTGCATAGCAGCTCCACTCCCGGATCCAGACGACTATGAGCCTAGGGGAAGTGCGGGAGATGAAGTTGTGGATATGCTTCAGGCGATTATATGTACTATATAACAATTATATATATAACGTATATAAGGATGGAAAATATAGATTAGAGGGAAGGCATAGGAACGATATGAACATTAAGTATAGGTTATTGTGTAAAAGGTTAATAGAGGAAAGGAAGAGAGTAGGTGTCATTCAATATTATAATGTACTGTTCATAATGGAGTTATTGTCAGATAAAGACATATGGTTTTTAGAACAGTGGGTGAACGGTATAAATAACATATATATGAAGGATATACATAACTGGTGTAGAATGCATTTTGTTAAATATCACACTGTATTTGTTTACAGGAAAGAGTATCCGGTAAAAGCAAATATTTGGAATGGATATTCATATATAAGGTGGCGGATGGAGCGGATGATGAATTTGGAATAAGATAAAATAGTGCTTGCATGAAAGGGAGTCTTAGAGTAGGGTATTCTTTTGAAGTATGGACAGAACGAAGGCTGAAGGCTCTGCGCTATTCGTTTGGCAGAGCCTGAGTATTGTCCTGATCCGTAGAAAATAAATCTAACTGACCTTCTGGAGTGGAACTTTGACCGGATTCATCTTCAGTTGATTGTTCTCTTTTTTTGGGTGTTTTATGAGTGTATAATTTCTCAAAAGGAAGTGAATACTTGGATTTTTTATTGTATTCTAGTAAAAGAGCTTCTGCAAACCCTAATGAACCGGCACGACGTTCTCTGGCAGTACGACTGATTTCTCTGACAGAGACACGTCCTACTTTTTCTTTAAATGTGTCATCTTTCATTGTTTCTCCATAAGCATTATCCAGACGGGCAATAGCATTAAGCATATTGGAGCTAAAGGACATAGGCGCGCCTTCCCATGTGGCAACGCAAAGGCGTAAAACACGATCAAGAGTGTGAAAACCATATTTTTCATAGATATTAATTAAAGTGGATACAGCACATATACCTCCGGGGCGAGAGGAAGAAGTAATAGAGAGATCATATGATTCAACAAGGTCACGAATAATAAGTTCTCTATCATTACCAGCTTCAATATTAGCCATGAATATTTCATAAGGTAGTAACGATTTGACATATTTCATCTGATTTGCAAAAATATCTGCTTCTTGAGTGTAAACAAGATCATCATAAACCATGCACCAGACAGGAGTTTCTCTTGATCCAGAGACGAGAGCGACAATTTCTATAGTGTGTTGTCCGTTGAACACATAATTTATCCCATCACGTCTACTTACTTTTACAGGGTTTATCTGATAAAGGTCAAAATTAGCTGCAGCACGCTGAACGTGTTTGATAGAAAGATTACGTTGGTAATCTTGATTTGAACATAAATTTTTAATAGGTATTTGCTCAAAATGCACTTGGGGAACAAACTTTTGTAAATCTTCGGTATTTCCATCCATAATTATATTTCCTCCAATTTTTTCAAAATATTATTTGTGGTTGATATTAGGCACATAAGCTGATATTTAAGCTTATATTTTGCTGTATCAGATGCAATTTTAAAATCTGAAACTTTTAATACTCTTTCGATAGAACTGTTCCATGAGGGAATCGTCAACGTAAGACTTGCAATTTCCGCATCTGGATCAAATTGTGGCAGATTGCGTATAGATGGAATAGAAACGGAAGATTCTTTCTTTAATATCGGTTTGGCGTAATTATTCCACAGTAATTCCCTTTTCATATCATGATAACTGAGATGTTCTATCTTTTCGGCAAGAAGGTAGTTATTTAGACTTAAAAGCTGCTCTTTTGATAATCCTGAAAGTTCAATAATATTAGCTTGGGAAATCCAAAGCTGACCAGAACGAACTCGTTTGACAAGATCCGGAACTTTTTCATCAATTATATCTAGTGCACTACTGTAAGCAGAATATTTGTAAACGGTAGCCATTGCTACATTACATTCTTCGGATATTTTTTTTGCTGCGATGCTTGCACCGGAAATATGAGATTTATTCGTAGATGAAAGTTGTCTTGAAACTAAAATTTTTTCAGCATCATATTTTTTCCCAATCAGGTATTTTTTATTGATATTGGTTAAATCCTCTCGTTTAAGTTGGTCAGTACATATCCATGAAATTACATCTTCTTTACTGGAAAAATGGAGTCTTTTTATTCGGAAAGGAATACTGTGTTTACGAAATAATTCATATGCTTCTATACCATTAATGACAATACCATTCCATGTGCAGATGGGGGTGTGATAGGAATGACATAATATCTGTTGCTCAAGTTGTTTATAATCTTTTTCACTGAGATATTGATACAAATTGGTGAATTCTAGTTTTGTTTTTAATGTATATATACTATAATTGCGCATACTCATCTCCCATTATTTCTGATTTGAATTCTGTTTGTGGCAGTTTTGTGATGATGTTATCCATGGAAAATAGAGCTATTTTCTTATCTGGGTAAATATTGCCTTCTAAACGAAAAATGTTAAATTTCTCCCAAGAAAGGTTAAGCTGGGAAAGTGAATATAGTAATTCTCGGCTGTACAATTCATAACTGTTACCATTGATGACAAAATAATCCTTAACTTTATGTGCCAATTTATCCTCTGCACAACTAGCCTTTATACCTATCATTTTTGATCAGGATTAACAAGAAGTTGAATATATTCTGGGTTACCAATTTGACGGAGTGTATTGCGGTGGATTCGTATACGATTCTTTTTAAAGTCAATACATATTAGTGGATGGGAAGAGTGTTTGTTGTTCATAGGATTTTTCCTCACTTTCTGCTGTTGATGGTTCTTTTGCTTTTTCTATGGATTTATCAGTTGCCTTCTTCTTTTCTTGTATGTCAAATACTGCGTAGCCTTCAAATATATTGACTTGCATTGATTTCTGATGTTCTTCCACTGGAATACCGAATTGATTCTTCATTCTTCAGGATAAGAAGGTGTCCTAGCAGTGGTTACAGTTCCATTGTCTTTTAGTGTACGAGGAAATATTTCAGGTGAAGTTAAATCGAAAATGAACAGTATTTCATTGCCAGAACGAATTAATTTGCCGAGAATCTTGTACCGATAATTAGGATTCCAATCCATGAGAGATATCACTTTAGCAAAGAAAATTCGACAGGTGATTTGTTTTGGCGAACGCTTTTTTCCAGAGGAACACCAACGAAAAGAGTCTTTTTCTTCTTCTCGACAGGGACGGACAGCCAGTTTTTTTTCAATGGGATTGACTAATATTTGCACATATTCGACATCGGGTAGCTTTTTTATGCAGGCGGTATTTACAGATACCTTGTAGTTATTAAACGTAAACGAAGGTTCGTAAATATGAGCGAAGAATTCGCCACGTACAACTTGATAACCGTCATAGCTGAAAGAATCATCGTCAATGACTTCCATTTGATTTGAGGGGCTGGGTGCGACTGTTATTGGCATAGGTGTGTTGATTTTCATCATATCAGAAGGTTCTGTAGTCATATTCCATTGATTTATAGGTTGCTCGCTCATTGGGTGTCTCCTTTAATTTCTGTAATAATATTCTTTATATTTTGTATAATGGTTTCTTTGGGAGTGGTTTGTAGCTCGGGTTCTTTATAAGGTTTACTTTCTGAAGCAGTTTGCCAGTTTTTGTCCACTGTAAATTCTGTTAATTCTGGCGCTTGAGACTGAGTATAGTAATTATTACCGAAGCTATTCATCCAGTCGGCAGGATAAGCTAACACACTCTTAGAATCAGATATTGTATCAGGCGTGTTGTTATTGGGGGCGGATACTTCGTTGGTACTTGTCGGGATTCGTATTTCTGTATCGTCCATGTTGAAAATAAGGACATTTTCATTATCTTTTTGGTGGGCAACTCCTAATATTCTATATTTGCATTTTTTGTCCCACTTAAATATCTCGTATAATGTTGGCAAAAATGCAGCACCGGAAATTGGTTTTGGAATAAGTTGACCATCTTTGAGACGTGACCACTGCACTTTATTTTTTGTTTCAGAGGAACATGGTCGAATAGCAAGTAGTTTTGAGCTCGGGTGTATTAGCATTTCGACAAATTTTATGTTTGGAAATTTCCGTATAGCATCTTTGTTAAAAGAGATCTGTTTATATGAAAAAGAAACAGAAATCCGACCAACCGAGGAGAAAAATTGTCCTCTAGCAACTTCATAGTCTCTTAAATCGAAGGAACCGGCGGAAGCAGTAATTGTATCAGGTGCATTCATATTTGCCGGTTTAAGGACGCTTTGAGATGCTTCAAAGTAGTCTCTGGATTTAAATCCAGACCATCTTGGATTAATGCTTATAAATCCACTTAGAGAGCCTTCTTGTATCACATGTAATTCTGGTAAAATCTCTTTATTTCCATATTTCGCATTTGTAATTAATTTTTGAACAGCTATGAAATCATCTCGGGAGATAATAGCTTCATGATGTCCGACTTTTCTGTATTGATTACGGTCTTGATTGTTTTTCCTTGATTTATGGTCAAGATAATTCGGAGTCCATGTTTTTCTCGCCAGAACATCCCCACAATGGCGTTCATTTTGAAGGATTTGTAGTATGGTACTGGATGACCAGACATCATTATTCTTTTTTGTTTTACAACCGAGTTCTGTCAAAGAATCAGCAATTTGTTGAGTACTACTTCCATTAAGATACATATAAAAAATAAGCTGCACAATTTTAGCTTCATGTGGATTGATTACAAGATCTCCATTTTCGTCTTGGTCATATCCGAGCAGAGGAGGTGTAAGGAATATTCCCCGACGAAAACGCATTTCAATGGAAGAATTCATAATTTCACTTTTGGTATGACTTTCTTCCTGCGCAAGTGTTGACATGAATGACAGAATCATTTCGCTTTTGGGATCAAGAGTATTTAAATGCTCTGTTTCAAAAAATACACCGACGGGTGGACGGAGTGAAGAAAGCTCTCGTACATATCGGATACAGTCAACAACGTTTCTTGCAAATCGGGATACACTTTTTGTTATGATTAAATCAATTTTTCCGCCTTCACAATCTTCAATCATTTTTTTGAATGCATCTCTATGTTGAAGCGAAGTGCCGGAAATGCCTTCGTCGGCATATATTTCTACAAGCATCCAATTCGGATTTTTATTTACTACATCCTGATAATGATTTTTCTGTAATTCATATGAGGATGTTTGGCGTGGATCATCCGTAGATACCCTTGCATATACAGCTACTCGTAGTTTTTTTTCTGTTTTAAAAATATCCTCTGGTGGAAGTGCCGGAATTACTTCCAGTTCTTCTGGATCAATACCTTTGTATCTTTGCCGGATTCTGGCTTTCTGTTCATCAATATTACTGCTTCGTTCTTCACTTTCTTTCATCAATAGCGACATCCTTTATAGTTGATATAACTATCATAGAATTTTTGGATTGAAAAAGACATAAACCATCGGTTAAGTGATTAACGGATGGTTTATGTAGAAATAGATATTTGATTGTTATTGAATGATTTAATAATCATTCGGGTTATCAGCATCGTAATTGTGTTTTGAGGATAGATGCCAATCATTGATTCGTAAAATGTTTTTTATGGCTGAAAGAACCTCGAATATGTAACGTTTTTCAGTGCTGGTACAATCTGCCATTAATAAATCAATGTCAGTTTGATATTCCGTAGGATTGTATAACAAGTTCCCATAGAGTAATTCATCAATAGTAATTTCAAGTGCGTTGCTAATTTTGATTAAAGATTCTAAACTGGGTTTACGCTTGGCATTTTCAATATAGCTTATATAAACAGTAGAAAGATCAGCAATTTCAGCCAGCTCCTCGGCAGATAATCCTCGTTGTTTGCGGGTTTCTCTTATACGTTTGCCTATAAGTGCATAATTTATTTCCATGTCCTCACCTCCTTTCCATCACAACTTGACTTTCTTGTGTTGTAGATAGAAAATGGTGAGCTATACAACAGCAATTGGTTGTATAAAGAGAAGTATATCATATGTATATAGCAAAAAGAAGATTGTCGATTGATGGGAGAAAAAGGCGATAAGTTGTAATTGAACAACAGCGAAAAAAGGGTTATCATTTATGTATTAAAAATTATGTCTGGGAGGAAAATACATGGCAGATAAAGAGGAAATCAAAACACTGGAGGAATTAGAGGAAAAAGGAAGAGTACTGCGGGAGTACAAAGAAAAATTCCGGCAGATGTGCCAAGAGAATAAAATGATAAAGGGTTCGACAGTGCTGAAACTATATGATAAAATTGAAGAAATACAAAGAGAATATGAGCATTTAGATAATAAGCTGACATTAATGGAATACAACTTTATATAGTTCTATTTTTTTTGTTTTAATACTACTGTTTCCCTTAGTAAATACTTGTAAGATACATCTCTAATAATTTTGCGGATTTCTAGTTACAATTAAGGTAACTACTATCGGAAAGAGGTGTATTTACTTGCGTACAGAGGATTATATTGCGGACAATATTATAGCTTTATGTAAAAAACGTGATATGAGTAAATATCGGCTGTCACAATTGACTGGTATATCTCAATCTTCGATTGGAAAAATTATTGCTAAAGAAAGTTTACCAACTATGCCTACTGTAGAAAAGATATGTGATGCACTGGGAGTAACAATGGCACAATTCTTTGCCGGAATGGATGTTCCAGTAAGCTTATCAGAATCACAACAAGAGGTTCTGAATATTTGGAATAATCTTGATGAAAAAGAACAGAATGTAGTGATACAAATGCTCCGGGGACTTCAAAAATAAAGGAAACAGTTGTAACGAAAATGTTGACTGTTTCTTTTTTATGGAGTTGAGAGATTATGGTGATTGAAAAGAAATATTATGATATTGCACAGCATGAATTGGAAGAAATGCAAAGAGAAATTAATGAAGAAAAAGCGCAAATGTCAGAAGAAGAGATACTAGAGGATAAAAAATGGCATGATGAACAATTGGAAACAATTATTAAAAAGGCAGAAGCTCATATGCGTCGTTTTAAGAAAGTTCCAGATCCTCAAAAAGTAGTGAAATTCACTTTTTTACAAAAAGATGCATTGGAAATTGCACGAAATATGCAGATGAATATAAAAACTGAGCGTAAAGAAGATGATTTATGGGGGACGATAGAAATGTCATTTAATAATATGTGGTTTTTAGATTCGGCTCCTAGTGAATGGAAAGATATTTGGAATAACTTGCTGAAAGAAGCTCAGAGAGTGTATATAGAAGCAAAAGATAACATGATTATGTATCAATATTATTATGATTTGGCGGTAGAAGTTCCTTGTGTGCAGACACAATACAAATAATGATATATGAATGCTGTTCTGTAATAATTTTATGATATACTGTGGATATGATATGTAAAAATAGTCGGAGAAAGATTTGTGAATGCACGATTATTTAGGAGGAAAAAAGCATGACAGATGCAGAACAAAGAGAGGCTGCCCGTCAATTTGTAAACCGATGGATGGGAAAAGGGAAAGAAGATGAAGATGGACGTTCTTATTGGATTGATTTATTGACGAATGTTTTGGGAATGGATAATGTGACAGAACGTTTGAACTTTGAAAAGAAAGTTGTAATTGATGGAAATACAAAACGTATTGATGTGTATATTCCTGAAACACGAGTAATTATTGAACAGAAGAGTCTTGGAAAAGCATTGGATCAGAAAATCAGGAATTCAGGAGATGTTGATCTTACTCCATTTGAACAGGCAGACAGATATAATGGAAAGCTGACTTTTGATGAAAGAGCTCGGTGGATTGTTACGTCAAATTTTGCTGAAATTTGGATTTATGATATGAACCAGAAACAGCCAGAACCGACAAAGATTGCTTTAGATGAATTACAAAGCAAATATCCATTGTTGGACTTCTTGGTGAAAAAGGAAGTAAAGACAATATCGCATGAAATGGAAGTATCAATAAAAGCAGGAGGTATTGTTGGGCTTATTTATGATGCGTTTTTAAAACAATATCGTATACCAGATATTAAGGAAAAGGATGAAACACTTGAGCAGAGAGAAAAAAGAGAGCATAAACTAAAGAGCCTGAATGCTTTATGTGTGCGAATTGTTTTTTGCTTGTATGCAGAAGATGCTGGTATTTTTGGAAAGAGAAATATGTTCCATGATTATTTGGAAACATATGAAGTAAAGGATTGCCGGAGAGCTATAATAGAATTATTTAAGATATTGGATACACCTGTATCAGAGCGAGACGAGTATTTAGAGGAAGAACTTGCTCAGTTCCCGTATGTAAATGGTGGGTTATTTGCTGATGAAACTATTGAGATACCACCTTTTACAGAGAAAATTAAAGAATTACTTCTTACAAAAGCGTCAGAAGATTTTGACTGGAGTGATATTTCTCCAACTATATTTGGAGCGGTATTTGAATCTACATTAAATCCTGAGACCAGACGTTCAGGAGGAATGCATTATACATCTATTGAAAATATTCATAAAGTTATTAGTCCTCTTTTTTTGGAAGATTTGCAGAAGGAATTTGATAGTATTAGAGCAATTCAAGTGAAGCGTACCAGAGATAAAAAATTGGAAGAATTCCAAAATAAATTGGCATCACTTACATTTTTTGATCCTGCGTGTGGTTCCGGAAATTTCCTTACAGAAACATACCTGTCGCTTCGTCGTTTGGAGAATGAGGTGATAAAGGAAAAAGTTGGCGGACAAATGACATTGGTAGAGGTAAATAATCCAATTAGAGTTTCTATTCAGCAATTTTATGGAATAGAGATTAACGATTTTGCAGTTACAGTTGCGAAAACGGCTTTATGGATTGCAGAATCTCAAATGTTGGAAGAAACGAAAAATATTGTGTATGGATTTAATGACGATTTTCTTCCTTTAAAGACATATGTAAATATTACAGAAGGAAATGCATTAAGAATTGATTGGAATGATGTAATTCCTGCAGAAAAATTATCGTTTATAATGGGAAATCCGCCATTTGTAGGAGCACGTTGGATGGCGTCGGAGCAGAAGGAAGATGTTGAGAAGATATTTGAAGGATGGAAGAGTATAGGAAATCTTGATTATGTTAGTTGCTGGTATAAAAAAGCGGCTGACTATATGGGAAATTATAATATCAGAGCAGCATTGGTATCAACTAATTCAATTACACAGGGAGAAAGTGTTTCGATTCTCTGGAAACCGCTTTTTGAATCAGGTGTACACATTGATTTTGCATACAGAACATTTATATGGGATAGTGAAGCGTCAATAAAAGCGCATGTTCATTGTGTAATTGTTGGCTTTAGCAGAGCTGTAAATAATAAGCAGAAAATAATTTATTCAGGTGAGAACGCAATTCCGGCGAATAATATTAATGGATATTTGCTTGATGCAGAAAATATATTCATTGAAAAAAGAATGAAGCATTGTGTAATGTTCCTGAAATAGCATTAGGTGGGCAAGCAATTGATGGTGGATTTTTAATATTGACGGAAGAGGAAAAGGAAGAGTTTTTGGAAAAAGAACCACAGGCTTCTCCGTTTTTTAGACATTATATGATGGGAAAAGATTTTATTGATCGAAAGCCGAGATATTGTATTTGGCTTGTTGGAGCTGATCCTGGATTATTAAAAAAATGTCCGATGATATTAGAACGAGTGAATAAAGTACGTGAATTTAGACTTAGTAGTACAAGAGCGAACACAAAAAAAGCGGCTGAGAATCCAACTTTATTTGCATCAATACTTGAACATAAAAATCAATATATTGCGATTCCCAAAGTTTCTTCTCAGAATCGTAGATATATTCCAATGGATTATTTAGATGGTGAAATTATTCCGGGAGACAAATTATTCACTATGCCCAATGCATCATTTTATGAATTTGGTGTATTGATGTCGAATGTTCACATGGCATGGATGCGAGCAGTGTGTGGAAGATTAAAAAGTGATTATAGTTATTCAAACACAATAGTGTATAACAATTTTCCGTGGCCTGTAGTAACGGAGAAGAATCGGGAACAAATTGAAAAATCGGCACAGGAAATTTTGAAAGCAAGAACATTATATCCTAGTAGTAATCTTGCGGCTTTATATGATCCTTTAACAATGCCAGCCGAGTTACGACGAGCACATACTGCAAATGATAAAGCTGTTATGGCTGCGTATGGCTTTAGTACAAAAATGACGGAAGCAGATTGTGTGGGAGAGTTGATGAAATTATACCAGAAAATGCAATGATAAAAGTTTATAGAGCTGTTTTTTGCTCAAAGTAAAATATTTGAAAACATAGAATATTCCAAATCCATAAAAGATGAATGAAAACCAATATGGGAATTTTACATGTGTTACAAAATTTGTAAAATTTTCATATTGGTTTTTTGTAATCTGTAAAAATTATAAATTTGGATATCGAGTAAGGTTTCGGATTTTTGATTTTTATGTATTTTTCAATTTTGGATATGGCTCCGAAATTGGCAATTTTGCGGAAGTGTATCCACACTTCCTGTCCTTGCTATTTTTTAATCACATGGTGATTTCACAGGGATATAGGCTGTTTAGCCTATTTTTTCTCCCTGTGCTGTGACCGAAGAAATTCGAGGAACCAATTATATATTTATGCTGAATGTGAGGAACTGGGGAGCACAATCCTCAGCAAGATTCCAACATCCGAAAAATGCCGTATTGCTAAAATAGCGATATGGTATTACCGGGGTGGATCTTGCTCTAATGTGTACAGTAACCTCGGCATAAATAGAAAGAATGGGTTTGGGGAATCCCCAGCAAGATAAAAACCTGATGAAAGAACATTTGTCGGAAAGACAATATTGTTAAACACAGGTGGATCTTGCTCTGGGGTAAGAAAGAAGTATCTTTATATTATCAAAATGATATTTGGAGTTTATGTTGTTGGAAAGTCGTAAGCAGGAAGATAACTTCAAGTTGTTGGTGCAAATATAATGAATAGAAGTGTCCGGTACATTTTTGGTGATGGGTATTTTGGTGGAATCCATTTTTATTTATTTTGAATAATAAAATTTTGAATCTGCAGCCGATTCTGCCTGCCGGACAATGTTTTTAGATATCTGTAAACGTCACGGACTGGAACTTGATGAAGAACCATCGTATGATGGAAGAAGTATTTGGAAACACGATAGAAGCAAACGCTGTACTTATCGTCTTGTCTGGCAGGGAAGATTATTAGGCATTAACCAGAGAGATATCGGCAGAGAAAACAGAAGTGATAGACAATGATATTTGTTAGATATGCTTCTTGTCGTTGGCTGTATCATATTAAAACGCTTTTTACGTTAAAAAAGTGCTGTGATCACAAGGCTTTTTTCAAGCAAAAATGAAAAGGCTATATATAGGTAGCCTGTGAAACTGGAAGTGCCCATTTTGGGCTGATTTAAAGAATAATGTTCTGACAGAGACCAATGGAATGACTCTCTGCTGGGGCTCCAAAAGAAAGGAAAAATGATTATGGAAAAAATGATGAATATAAAAACAGAGGGTAACACATTTACAAAGAAAATCGGGCAGACAGTCTATGTTGTCCGTTATCATTTCAATGAAAATGCAAAGGAAACAATGCAGGAGAAGATTAACCGGATGCTGGTTACAGAAGCAAGTCGACAGGCAGTATATTAAAATTAGGTGGATGTAATTGAAGAAAAAATATGATATCATGTGAGTAACAAATCGGTATTTATAAAGGAGAATATTGATGAAACTATTTTTATGTTCGCACTTTTCAAGTGTAGGAAGTCTGATAAAAGAAGAAATTGAAAATAAGAAAGTCGCATTTATTCCAACAGCTTCGTTGCGTGAAGGCTACACCGGTTATGTCGGCTCGGCTCGAAAATTATTCAAAAAGTTGGGAGCAATCGTAACTGAAATTGATATTTCAACGGAGGCTTATTCAACGATACAGTCTGTTTTTGAAGATGCAGATGTGATATATTTTACCGGCGGAAATTCTTTCTTTCTTATGGACCAACTCCGTAAAACAAGAACTGATGGGTTGCTGAAAAAGGAATTGGTAAATGGAAAATTGATGATCGGCGAGTCGGCAGGCGCAATTATATGCGCTCCAAGCATCCAATATATCGAGCAAATGGATGAAAAGCCGGAGGACTACTCACAAGAAGATGATGCAGGGCTTGATTTG
>ENA-OQCX01000789-OQCX01000789.1-human-gut-metagenome-genome-assembly--contig:-NODE-789-length-15933-cov-1.472352_pt1 | contig 15933 bp, 26 predicted proteins | sample MGYA00242762_ERZ504587 | MGnify/ENA primary metagenome ERZ504587 (study PRJEB26092, sample SAMD00036337) | human gut metagenome | host: Homo sapiens | study: EMG produced TPA metagenomics assembly of... | reverse complement strand
CTTCAAAATTTGTACTGTGAAGCTTCGGCATCATAGTCTGCACCTGTGCACTGTAGAGCATTCCCATCAGGATCGTCTCAATCACATCATCATAATGATGTCCCAGTGCGATTTTGTTGCAGCCCATCTGCTGTGCAAAATTATAAAGATATCCACTCTCATCCTTGCACAGATATAACACGGTGATTTTCGATCTCAAATACCGATTCAAAAATATTGGATTCAAAAATCTGGATCGGAATCTTCATCTTCCTTGCGTTTTCTTCAATAACCTTCCTGTTCTCCGGACTGTATCCCGGATCCATCACCAGGAACTTTACTTCAAAGTTAAACTTGTTGTGACGCTTTAATTCCTGGAAAAGCTTTGCCATCAGCTTGAATCTTTTCCACCGGAAATACATACTGCGATTCGGTCACCTTCTTTGACCAGTTCATATTCTCTGACAGCTTTTGTAAATTTGGACCAGATCTTCTTTTTGAACTTCTTGCGGATACTAAGCTCCACATGTTCACAGACATCATCTGCTTCCTTTTTCTTCATATCTGCCATCAGCCATCCTACATAACCGCCCTTCAGGCTGTATGCTTCATATCCCTGATCCTGCAGTTCTTCTGCGATATCCCTGCTGATCTGTCCTCTGCTGCAGCAGATAATGATCTTCTTTTCCTTATCTTCCGGCGGATTCTCCATCAGTGCATCTGCTGAGCTTGCCACTGAATTCGGCAGGATTCCATGGGCGCGCTCAATCTCGCCACGGATATCAAAAAGCTCGTAGGACTCTGCAGGAAGCGTTTCCATTTCCTCGATCGTAATATCTATACTCATTGATTTTCTCCTTGTAAAAAGAATGTATCCTGACACATAATCCTCTTTATTGAACAGAAAGTTCCATCTGGATTGTTGTCAAATAAAAAATACGCGTGTATCGGTACATATCATAGCATAATCTGTTCATCTGGTCAAAGGGAGATCCATCCGAAAATACCGGATTTCCGCTTATCGCACAGCATTTTCAACACTCCTGACTGCCGCAATTCCTTTCGGAAATGCAAGACTGACAAACAGTGAATAGTACCAGCCAAATCCGGCATTTTCCATCATAATCCCATATGCCATGCTTACTAAAATGTAGCTGCACATGATCGGAATGGATTTCAGAAAAGCATTTTTTCTGATCTGTGCCTTTGTCATAGTGTTTTCTCCTTAAAATTTTCTGTGCACATCGAAAAAGACGAAGGTTTCGAAAAACCTCCGTCCAAAATTCCTGTATGTATAATATTTATTTGCCCTGAACCGCTGCAAATCCACCTTCAAGATCTGCGATGATATCATCGATATGTTCTGTACCGATAGAAAGACGGATTGTGTTCGGTTTGATTCCCTGATCAAGCAGTTCTTCTTCTGTCAGCTGAGAATGTGTTGTTGTTGCCGGATGGATAACAAGGCTCTTAACATCCGCAACATTTGCAAGCAGCGAAAAGATCTTCAGGTTGTCGATGAACTTGTGAGCTTCTTCCTGTCCGCCTTTGATCTCGAATGTGAAGATAGATGCTCCACCATTCGGGAAATATTTTCATAAAGTGCATGATCCGGATGATTCGGCAGTGACGGATGGTTCACATGCTCTACCATTGGATGGTTAGAGAGGTATTCTACTACTTTCTTTGTATTTTCTACATGACGGTCAATTCTAAGTGACAGTGTCTCTGTTCCCTGCAGCAGAAGGAATGCGTTAAATGGAGAAATTGTTGCTCCCATATCACGAAGAAGGATTGCACGGATGTAAGTTACAAATGCTGCCGGACCTGCTGCATCTACGAAAGATACTCCGTGGTAGCTTGGGTTTGCATCTGCGATTGCCGGGTATTTTCCACTTGCTTTCCAGTCAAATTTACCGGAATCTACGATGATTCCACCAAGAGTTGTTCCGTGTCCACCGATGAATTTGGTAGCAGAATGTACAACGATGTCTGCTCCGTGTTCGATCGGACGGATCAAATATGGTGTTCCGAATGTGTTGTCGATTACAAGCGGAAGTCCATGCTTGTGTGCAATTTCAGCGATTGCATCGATATCCGGGATATCACTGTTCGGATTACCAAGAGTTTCAAGATAGATGGCTCTTGTGTTATCCTGAATTGCATCTTCTACTTCTTTCAAGTTATGTGCATCTACAAATGTAGTTGTGATTCCGTAATGTGTCAGTGTGTGTTCAAGAAGGTTGAAGCTTCCACCGTAGATTGTCTTCTGCGCTACGATATGTCCGCCATCTGCTGCAAGTGCTTCGATGGTATATGTAATTGCAGCTGCTCCGGATGCTGTTGCAAGAGCTGCCACACCACCTTCAAGTGCTGCGATTCTCTTTTCAAATACGTCCTGTGTAGAGTTTGTCAGACGTCCGTAAATGTTACCTGCATCTGCAAGTCCGAATCTTGCTGCTGCATGTGCAGAGTTCTTAAATACATAAGATGTTGTCTGGTAAATCGGTACTGCTCTGGCATCAGATGCCGGATCTGGTTCTTCCTGTCCTACGTGAAGCTGAAGTGTTTCAAATTTATAATCGCTCATATTTTTCTACCTCTCTTTTCTACTGTCTGATGTATCGTGATCTCTATAGTGATCTTTCAAATTTGATAGTTGCATTATATCCACTTTTACCTACTTTGTCAATAGGTTAATAGGGAATTATTTTAAAAACATTTAATTTCAATATGTTTTATCTGTTTTTCTTCTATCAATATAAAAAGACGCTTTTGGCGTCTTTTCTGTATAATAACATCCACTACTGCTCATCGGTGATCAGCCCGGCGATCAGTTCTGCTCCTGTCACAAGATCTTTGATTGTCGTATATTCATTTACCGAATGTGCCTGGTACATTCCATTTGACAGCACCAGTCCAGGAATCCCGTTCTTCGCAAAGCTGTTGTTATCACTTCCGCCAAATGTCTCTACAAGATTTCCTGCAAGTCCCAGCTCTTTGCTTACTCTTTCAAACCGTTTTACCGGCACACTGTCTTTTGCTGTCTCATAAGCGATCAGATGAACTTCGCAGGTAAGTTCTGATTCAGCTCCATGTTTTTCAGCCACCTTTTTGAATGTATTTCCCACTTCTTCTACACAACGAGTCGCTTTTTCATGAGAATAGCTCCGGATTTCTCCCTTTACAATACATTTTTCTGGAACAATGTTCGTTCCGCTCCCACCTTCGATCAATCCGATATTGCAGGTTGTCTCTTCATCCACATGTCCCTGACTGATCTGCGTGATCGCTTCGGATGCAATAGCGATCGCATGAACGCCGTGCTCCGGATCAAATCCGGCGTGGGATGCCTTCCCGGTTACTACCACCTGATAAGAAATCAGAGACGGTGCTTTATATGCCGCGCTTCCAACCGGTCCGCTGATATCCAGTACATACGCTTCTTTTGCACGAACCTTTGAAAAATCAAATACGCTGCTGCCCTTGATATAAAGCTCTTCTGCAATTGCAAAAAGAATCTCGATATCCCGGTGTGGTACTCCCGCTTCTTTTACACTGCGGATTCCTTCCAGAATCTCCACAAGTCCTGCCACATCATCAGCTCCAAGAACTGCTTTTCCTGCGGAACGGATCACACCGTCTTCTCCGATGATCCTTTCTTGCCTTTGGACGGCTCAACCGTATCCATATGGCCGGACAAAAGGACCGGATCTCCCGGAAGATCTCCCGGAAGATATGCATATAAGTTTCCGGCATTTCCTCCGAAATGTTCTCCGGCATTGTCTTCCTCTACTTCAAAACCAAGTTCTTTTAATTTCACGATCAGCCGGTCTGCCATCTGACGCTCCCCAAAGCTTGGTGCATCGATCGCAGTCAGTTCCTGAAATTCATCGACTGCCCGCTGTTCATTTACCTTTATTTTACTCATTTCTGCCACTTCCTTATCTGCACGGTCATATTCCATCTGCCGGCTATCTGTCCGCTAATACACCTTCGGTCACAGATATCTTCCGCTTTATACACAATTCTATTTGATTTATTTTAATACAGCTTCCAGATCTGCGATCAGATCCTCTGCTCCCTCAATTCCAACAGACAATCTCAGAATCCTGTCTGTAATTCCGTTCCGGTCAAGCTCTTCTTTGGAAAGATCCGCATGCGGTCTGGGTGATCGGATAAGTGATCAGAGTCTCAGTTCCTCCTAGGCTTTCCGCAAACTGGATCAGTTTTACATTTTCCAGAATGTGATATGCTATCTCTTTGGAATCTACTTCAAAGGTCAGGATCGAACCAAATCCTCTTGCCTGCTTTTTCATCAGTTCGTAACCCGGATGTGATTCAAGCCCCGGATAAAGCACCCTTGTCACATACTCCTGCTTCTCCAGAAAATGTGCGATCTTCAGTGCATTTTCCTGTGCCCTCTCCATACGGACTCCAAGCGTCTTGATCCCTCTGAGGATCAGCCAGCTGTCCATCGGTGCAAGGGTTGCTCCTGTCGTCTTGATGATAAAACGAAGCTGTTCCTGAATGTCCTCGCGGTTTGTTATCAGAAAACCTGCAAGTGTGTCATTATGTCCACCCAGATATTTTGTCCCGCTATGCACAACAATGTCAGCACCAAGCTTCAGCGGATTCTGGAAATATGGTGATAAAAAGGTATTGTCCACGATCAGAAGAAGATCATGTTTTTTTGCTTTCTTTGCAAGCTCTTCCAGATCGGATACACGCATCATCGGATTGGTCGGTGTCTCTGCATAAATTGCTTTTGTGTTATCCTGGATATAATCCTCTACATCCACACTGCTTAAATCCACGCTGGTAAATGTCAGTCCATTTTCACATTGATGCTGTGAAACAGACGGACGCTTCCTCCATAAAGATCCTCATCAATGATGATGTGATCGCCCGGTTTGAAAATCTCCATCAGAGCTGTGATTGCTGCCATTCCTGTCGAAAATGCCAGTGCATCGATCCCTTCTTCCAACGATGCTACGATCTTCTCAAGATGTTCTCTCGTCGGATTCTGTAATCTGGAATAGTCATAACCACTTCCTCCGCCTACTCTGTCTCTTGCAAATGTTGCAGACTGATAGATTGGATAACTGATCGCCCCATATATTTCATCCTTATTATCGTCAGCCAGATGCTGACATCGTGTATCAATTCCGTACTTCATTCTTGTCTATCTCTCCTGTTTCTATAATCAATGTCGCTATTTACTGTACAATATCTTTCTGCCAAAATCCAGTTTTCTTTTCATAAATTTACGCAAGTTCTTTCTCCGTCATCACACATTCAAACTCTCCGGAGCCGCTTACCTGTGAAAAATCTGCGGTATAGCCGAGCTTTTCATAGAATCCAAGTGCCGCTTTTCTGGAATTGATATAGATTTTTGTCACACCTTTTTCGCGCATCCAGTTTTCCGCCTCAATGATCCTGCCTGTCCGTAATGTTTTCCCCTATAGGATTCCAGTGTTGCCACGCGCTCAATTTTTCCGGTATGTTCATCCAGATAATGCAGCCTGCAGGTGGATACCGGATAAATTCCGTCCATCACCAGAATATATTCATCTTCCGGTGTGTCATCTGAAAATTCTCCCTCAAGCGGGATCTTAAATCCCAGGCACATTGCCTGTGTCCGCACATAGTGTACGCCGCTCTCTGCCATTCTTCTGTCACTCTGACTGCTTTCATCATCATTCCCCGCTTTCTTTATTTTCCGGATAATTTTTCTCTTCCGTGTGGTGTCAGCCACAGAGATTCATCCGGTCCGTTCGGCACGATCGCAAATTCATTGGATGGGCAGCAATCAATATGATAATGCTTCTTGATCGCCGCAAAATTCGTTGTGTCGCCAAATCCCGGTGTCTGATACAAATCTCTTGCATATGCCCACAGATTCGGATAATCGCGGAGAAGCTTTTTATTCAGACGAAATACCGGATAATATGCACAGTCAAATCGTACCAGTGTCACATAAAGACGCACATCAGATTCAGTCAGTCTGTCACCAAATAAGTACCTCTGGTTTGCAAGCCTTTCTTCCAACCAGTCCAGACGGTTAAATACCATATTGTAAGCACGGTCATAAGCCTTCTGTTTTCTTGCAAATCCGGCTTTATAGACACCATTATTTACCTCACGGAAAATGATATCATTCAGCTTATCGATCTCTTCTCTTAAATCTTCCGGATAAAGATCCGGTGCTCCCTCTTTGTGATAAGGCTTCCATGCCGTCTCAAAGTAAAGTGTCAGGTTGAAATAATCATTATTTACCACCTTACCGGACGGGATATCTACAAGTGCCGGTACGGTAAAGCGTCCGGTATAATCCGGATCTGCTGTAAGATATGCCTCACTGATATAGTGGATTCCAAGAACCGGATCCACATCTCCTTCGTCCAGTGTAAATGCCCAGTCACTTCTCGGCACATCCGGTCTCTTTGGATCTGCGGTTCCAAGACTGATCACATCCTCCAATCCCAGAAGTCTTCTTACAATCACACTACGGTGCGCCCACGGGCATACCGGCGCCCACAAAAGGCGATAACGTCCCGGCTCTACCGGAAGCTTTCCTTCTCCCTCGCCAAACGGTGTCTCAAACTGATTCTTCTGGCGGTTGAAATTTCCTTCACTGTCTACTTCTTTATTTACCCATTCTGTCGATGTATTTTCTCTCATAATCCTTTCCCTTTCCTACGCTGTCTAATTCTGTTTTTCCTGCTCTTGTCTGATACTCATTGCTTTCGCTCCCTTCTTTTATCCTGTTGGAAAAAATCGACTGATCCCTCAGCCGATTTTGTTTTTCTCTTAAATTGAATAATCCGGTTCTTCCATCCGGTTGATCTTTGTAAAGAACTCTTTGACACGTTCGTTCTTTGGATTTCCAAACACTTCTCTCGGCGTTCCGTCTTCCAGGATCTTTCCTCCGTCCAGGAAGATCACTCTGGTTGCAACGTTTCGTACAAAGCTCATCTCATGGGACACCAGAAGCATTGTATATCCTTCATTTGCCGCTTTTTTGATCGTATCCAGAACTTCTCCGACAAGCTCCGGATCCAGTGCAGATGTCGGCTCATCCAGAAGTAACAGCTTTGGCTCCATCGCAAGTGCTCTTGCGATTGCCACCCTCTGCTGCTGACCACCTGACATATGTCTCGGATAATGGTTTGCGTGATCCAGAAGACCTACATTTTTAAGCTGCTCTCTCGCAATCCTTTCTGCTTCCTCTTTTTTCATCTTCTTTACCACGATCAGCCCCTCCATTACATTCTGAAGTGCTGTCTTCTTTGAAAAAAGATTGAAATTCTGAAAAACCATGCCAGTCTTTTTCCGAAGCTCTGTCAGATCTTTGCCATGAATATGTGCAAGATCCTGTGTCTCACCGTCAATCGTTATGGTTCCGGTTTCCGGTTTTTCCAGTCTGTCCACACATCTTAAAAATGTGGATTTTCCTGTTCCAGAAGGTCCGATGATCGCTACGACATCTCCCTGATTGATGGTAAGGTCGATCCCATCAAGAACCTTATTATTTTTAAATGTTTTTGATATATTTTTGATTTCGATCATACCTTATTCCACCTCTGTATCTCTGATATCTAAAAGTGCCGGTGCATCTTCGGTACCCGGAGCTTTTTCTCAAGATAGCTGATCACTCTCTCAAGTACGAAAGTAATTACCCAGTAAATAATTGCCAGTGAGATATACACTTCAAAGTAACGGTAATTTCTTCCCGCAAGAATCTTCCTTCTGCGGTCATCTCCACTACGGAACAGACAAATGCAAGAGAAGTTCCTTTGATCAGTCCGATAAATGCATTTCCAAGGGATGGGAGTGCTACCACGATTGCCTCCGGAAGGATGATCCTTATCAATGCCTGGAAATAATTCATTCCTAAAGCGCTTGCTGCCTCAACCTGTCCTTTATCTACTGATTCAAGGGACGCACGGATGATCTCTGCGTTAAATGCAGATTCATTGAGTGCCAGAGCAACGAATGCATATACGATTGGTGCGACTCCATTGACATTGTAGTTGGTTCCACATTTAAAGTTGATATATTTCAGGAGCATCGGAATACCGAAATAGGTCACATATAACTGAACCAGGACCGGCGTTCCGCGGATAACCGAGATATAGATACTTACCAGCTGTTTCAGTACCGGTACCTTTTTAATCTTCACAAGTGCAAGGAGCAGTCCCAGGATGAGACTGGCGATCAATTGCTGTGACAGCCAGTTCCATTGTGACCGGAAGATATTTTAAAAGTAGCGGTATCTGTGTAAATACCAGTTTTCCATCAAATAATTTACCCATTAGTTAATCGTCTCCTCGAACTTATCATCCTCCGGTGCAGTATCCTGACCATACCATTTTTTACTGATCTCAGTCAGGGTTCCGTCTTCCTTCAGCTCCTTCAGCGCTTTGTCTACCTGTTCTCTTAAATCTTTCTGATCCTGTGGGAAAATATAATATGCATAAGAGTTTTCTGCAATCATTTTTGCTTCATCTTCCGGAATATCATTTTTCTGCACATCATAGTTAAATTCTTCCATGTAAGAGTTGTACATTGCCAGATCGATGATCGTAAAATCCTGCGATCCGTCTGCTACATGCTGTAAAAATACAGATGTATCTGCATCCGAGTAAGTAATATTGATCGCTTTATCCGGATTCTTTTCATTCCATGCTTCTACTGCATTGGATACGCTGATTCCTGTACCACCTTCAAAAGAAAGTCCTGCTGCATCTTCAAATGATTTGATCTCTTTTCCACCTTTCTTTGTTACGAATACATAGCTGATCTTGTCATATGGATAAGAGTAAAGATAACTTGCTCCACGGTCTTCGTTGTAAGAGAAGTTGTTGACTCCGATCTGATAATTTCCACTGTTCAGTCCGGAAAGTACAGATCCAAAATCAGTCACTTCGTATTCCAGTTCATAATCCGGAAGTTTATCAAAAACTGCATTCAGTACATCCACATCGTATCCTGCCGGCTTGTCATCATCGCTACATAGACATATGGTTTTGCGTTTGCTCCGGTTGCTGCTTTGATTACTGTCTTTCCACTGTCTGAAGAGCTGTCCTTTGAAGCGCTTCCTGAAGAAGATCCGCATCCTGTAGCCAGGACTCCTGCTGCCAGTGTAACTGCTAAAATGCTTGCCAACTTTTTCATAATATTTTTCCTCGTCTTTCGTTTGTTATTTTTCTGCTTTAAATTTGTGTGCCGGATCTTTACTGAGTGATTCTCTTCCTGTCGGTGTCTTCCAGATAGTATCCCAGTCTGTTTCCTGCACCACGATATCATAGTATGTATTTTCCCAATACTCTTCATCTGCTTCATTCAGATCAACAGATGCCGCAAAATCCTTAAAATATGTGTTATGTCTGAATGCCGGGATCTGATATAGATCTCTTGCATATCCCCACAGATTCGGGTAATCTACCAGACGGTGTTTGCAAGGTCCGATATTTCTTGAATAAGACACATCCAGTCTTGCGATGGTTGTATAAAGACGGATATCACTGTCTGTCACATAATCTCCGAATAAGAATCTCTTGTCTGCAAGTCTTTCCTCCATTGCATCAAGCCCTGTGAAAAATGTCTCATATCCATCGGCAAATGCCTGTAAGGATTCAGCGAACTGCGCTCGATAAACAGCGTTGTTTACATTTTCAAAGAGCCATTTGTTCAGCTTATCGATCTCCGGTCTTAATTCTTCCGGGTAAAGATCCGGCGCTCCCTTTTTGTGGAACGGCCTGAACGCTGTTTCCAGATGATTTGTAAGCCAGTGGTAATCATTATTTACCACTTTCTTTGTCTTATAATCTACAAATGCCGGAACGGTTGTACGTCCTGTGTATTCTTCATCCGCATTGTAGTAAAGCTCACTTAAGAACTGTGCGCCCGTTTCCGGATTGATATGATCCGGGGAATTTACAAATTCCCATCCAAGATTCTCTTCCCGGTCTGTCCAGTCTACGATCTCAACTTTCACTGCATCCTCAAGCCCGAGAAGCTCTCTTGCGATCGCTGCCCGATTGGACAGTTGCATCCTTTTGCCCAGAAAAGAATATATCTGTCTTTTTCTACCGGATTTTTCCCTTCTCCAAAACCTTCCGTGAAGCGGTTGGGCTGACGATGGAATTTCCATATTCATCAATTTCCTGTGCAGTTTCTCTCGGTCTACTCTGATCTGTCTTCCATTTACATCTACATATTCGAAATCTGCCATAATTCGTTCCTCCTACTGTTCTTCTGCCTTAAATTTATTGCCCGGATTGCTGCTTAAATGTGCACGGTCCATGCGGTGCACCCCAGTAATGCATCAAAATTGATCTCATCCAGAAATCTTGCATTGAAAGATTCAAAAAATAATGCGCCGACCTTCTTGTTGTTTGGATTTGCGAAATCCTTAAAGTAGGTGTTGTTTCTGAATGCCGGAATCTGATACAGATCTCTTGCATATCCCCACAGATTCGGATAATCGATCAGGCGGTGTTTGGTATGTCCAAGCTGCCAGGTGTAACGAATATCCAGTCTCGCCAGCGTCACATACAGTCTCACATCACTGTCTGTCACATAATCTCCAAAGAGAAATCTCTGATTTTCCAGACGTTTTTCCAGAATATCCATTGCTGCATAAAAAGAATTATAGGCATCCCAGTAAGCTTCCTTTGATCTTGCAAGGGTTGCTTTATAAACTCCATTATTAATGTTATCAAAGAGCCAGTCATTCATCTCATCGATATCTTTTCTGAGTTCTTCCGGATAAAGATCCGGTGCTCCTTTTTGTGGAACGGTTTAAAATCTACTTCAAAATATTGGTAAGCCAGGTGTAATCGTTATTTACAACTTTTCCTGTCTTTGTATCGATCAGAGCCGGTACCGTTGTTCTTCCTGTGTAATCATCATCTGCTTTGTAATAAGCTTCACTTAAGAACTGGATTCCAAGGACCGGATCGATATGATCTTTGTCGTATACGAATTCCCATCCAAGATTCTTCTCATGCTTTGCATGATCAACCATGTTGACACTGATTGCATCTTCCAGTCCAAGAAGTTCTCTTACGATCGAAGCTCTGTTAGACCAGTGGCAAAGCTTTGCCCATACCAGATGGTATCTGCCTTTTTCTACCGGATTTTTTCCTTCTCCAAATCCTTCTGTAAAATGATTTGGCTGGCGGACAAAATATCCATTCTCATCTATCTCCGATACAACTTCCTGCGGACGTACACGGATCTTTCTTCCATCTACTACTTCATAATCAAATTCTGCCATTATTTCTTCCTCCGTTCATATTTATCAGTACTTGTTATTTTGTATAACCTTTATTTCCTATCAATTTAGTTGGTATAATACCATCTATTACCTACTAAGTCAATATGTTATTTTATTTTTTGTTTTTTCCTTGAACACATATACCCTACGGTATAATAGGTAAAAAGGTATACCAGTTCATAAAACTCTTCTGGTGCTGCTAATTGTACATATAAAAAAAATGGGGGAAAACTAATTATGATTTCTACAAAAGGAACGTTACGCACTCCGCGTGATGATTGATCTCGCCCAGCATAAGGACGAAGAATATGTTCCGCTTAACGAGATCGCAATCCGCCAGGAAATTTCCGAAAAATACCTGGAAATTGTCCTGAAAATTCTTGTAAAGAAGAAACTCTTAAAAGGACGCCGTGGCAAAGGGGGCGGATACCAGCTTACCAGGGAACCTTCTGAATACACTATCGGCGAGATTCTTGAACTTGCGGAAGGCAATCTTGCTACAGTCGCCTGCCTGGTTCCAGGTGCCGAGGTCTGCAGCCGTGAAGAGCAGTGCATTACGCTTCCTTTGTGGAAGAAATTTGATGGAATGGTACATGATTTCTTCTACGAGATTACATTGGAAGATGTGTTAAACGGAAATATTTAAGGAGATTTTTTATGAATACTTCGAATTTTGAATGGCCAGTTGATAAAAAGCCACTGTATTCCCTGCTTTCGATCCGCCTCCGCGGTCTGATTGACGGAATCCCTCACCAGATCTCAAATCTGGCAAATGCATCGGCCTTCTCGGTGATGCGCTTCTGAATATCAACTGGGTTGGTTTTTATCTGATGAGAGAAGGCAGCTCGTCCTTGGTCCTTTCCAGGGCAAACCTGCCTGTATTGAAATTGAAATCGGTAAAGGTGTCTGCGGAACCGCTGTGGCAAACGATCAGGTTATGCTGGTAAAGGATGTCCACCAGTTCCCGGGACATATCGCCTGCGACAGCGCCTCTAATTCCGAGATCGTGATTCCGCTTCATAAAGGAAATGAAATCGTTGGCGTTCTGGATATCGACAGCCCTGTTCTCGCCCGTTTTGATGAAGAAGATCAGGAAGCTGGAACACTTTGTCAGAATCCTAGAATCTATTTTTGACAGATAAGCTGTTCTTCCAGATAGCTTACGATCACCTCAGCTGCATATCCATGTGACTTTTCCCCCGGATGCCGGAGAGAACCCACTTTTTCCTCCGGCGTATCCGGGAGTTCTAAAAATCCATAAATCTTTTCATAGCGTGATGGCACATTATGATCCGGATTATTATCACATCCTGACAAAACTCCCCATCCTCTCTGCGAAACAGCCCGGAATTCTACTATTTTCTACACTTGACATTTTCCTTTTCTGCTTATACATTATTACATTAGCAAAACTATTTTTATTTGGAGAGATTAAGATGAATGAATTATTAAAAAAGATCCGCCTAAAAGATGCTTCCGCATTTACACATAGTGGAAAATTCCACGCAGATGATGTATTTTCCTCTGCATTGTTATTATATTTAAATCCGGAAATTACAATCCTTCGTGGTAATAAAGTACCCGAAGACTTTGACGGCATCCATATTCGACATTGGGCGCGGCAGATATGACCATCACCAGAAAGACAGTCGCATCCGTGAAAATGGCATCCCTTACGCGGCATTCGGCCTTCTCTGGGAAGAACTTGGTACCGAAATCCTGGGGGAAGAGCTTGCTGCTAAGTTTGACGAAGCTTTTGTCCAGCCACTGGATAATAATGATAATACCGGTGAAAAAAATGAACTGGCTTCACTGATTGGAAGCTTCAATCCTTCCTGGGACGAAGATGGCGGAACCGATGAACCTTTTTCCGTGCAGTCAGTGTTGCCGGAATGATCCTTGACAATAAATTTGCCCGTTACCTTGGAAATGAACGTGCTGACAAGCGGATCGAAGAAATTCTCGAAACACAAAATCCTGAAGCTGATTCCCGTATTCTGGTCCTTCCTGAATTCATTCCATGCCAGAAACGTCTTTCCGAAACAGATATCGCTTTCGTTATTTTTCCATCCAACCGCGGTGGTTACTGTATCCAGCCTCAGAAAAAAGAATATTCCCTGAATTATAAATGCAGTTTCCATCTGAATGGCTCGGTCTGGAAATGAAGAACTCCAGAAAGAAACCGGTCTTTCGAGTGCTTCTTTCTGTCACAAGGGCGGCTTTTTGATGACTACAGCTACTTTAGAAGATGCACGAAAAGCATGTCAGATCAGTCTGGATACCTTTACTGACGAGATTACCCTTGTAAATCTCAGTTCCGACACTTCTACAGACACACTTTTAATGAAACTGCCAGAACTCACGCATGTAAAAATTATCCACAAACCTCTGCCTGATCTCCCTGCTTTAGATATCAATGGAATTTATGCTGAAAATAGAAATGAAAAAAAACAGAGTGGAAAAAAATATATCAAAGATCTGGTAAAAAGATCTGCTGAAAACGAAAACCGGAAGCTGTCTATGTCGATGGAGATATGTTTTCTATTTACCCGGTCGTGCATCAGCTTCGCAAAAAGCATATCCCGGTTCTTACTTCTGTTACAAAAAACGGTGAAAAACTTATTATCCGTATCCCATCCGGTTCCTGATTTTTTATTATCAGGAATTTGATGATCTGAAAGTGTCAAAAAGAATGTGCCATAACACATTCTTTTTGACAAATGAGAGCTTAATTATCCCAGTATAATTTTCGCTTTTATCATCCAGTCCATCCACAAACCTTCTTTTAAATACAAGGAATTCTTCCAGATCCATCAGGATATGGTACAGCATCGCACGGCTCTCAAATTCCTCTCTGGTCTTTGGAAGTGAATTGTTTCTGATAATCGCAAAAAGTTCATGTAGTTCATCCAACTGAGCTGTCGGAACTGTATGTTCCTTCACACATACCAGCATATCAAATACATAACTCGAAATGATCATTGCCTCATCTGGCATATGTCTGATTTTCTTCATCTCATAATGTAAGTTATGGATCACGTTGCACTGCTTCATACGCATTTCAAAATAATCGATATAGTATCCCGGATGTGACTGAAACGTATTATCCTGATATTCATAGGCATCCTGGATAAAGCCCTGAACCTCTTTTTCCAACGCACAGATATCATCCCATACATTTCTCTGCATTTCCTTATTCGCCAGATATGCCGAAATCTCTCCAAGTATCATCTGCAGACGCTCTTCCGTATATCGCATATTTTCGACCAACGCCTTGCGCTGACTTCCATAATCATAAAACAAGTTCAGGACCAGTGCCATCGTAATTCCGATCAATACCAGCATAAATTCATTTGCAATAAAATCAAATTCAAAATCTCTGACTTCCAGAAAATGCATTCCGATCAGTGCATTTACGGAAATCGTCGCTCCCCATCCAAGCATCTCTGCGATAATAACCACAAAAAACACATAAATACCATATGCCATCCATTCTGATTCTACTGCCGAGAATATAATAAGCGCCATAAGTACTGAAATTATAAATGTTACAACCCTCGCTACCGATAATTTGACAGTTTTCCACTTTGTAGTCACCATCGTAAGAAGTGCAACACTCCCTGCCGCCAGTGAATACTTCAGTCCAAACAGATTGGCTATGTAAATCGCCAGACTGCTTCCTATCGCAATTTTTAGTGCCTGCATCCCAATCTTTTTACTTTTCATTGTTCCTCCTGAAATTTCATGCGTATATCCCCACAAATTCTGTACACTTGATTTTGTATCCATATTTATGATACCGAGAGCAGGATAACTATGTCAAATATTTTCTTACTTCTATCATACCTGCTCCACTCCAAAAATAATTTTGAATTGTTATTTTCGATTTTTTCAATAAGCTCTGGATTATCTTCACCATCAACCATACCGTCAAAAATCATGAGTACTTTTTTCGTTTTTCACATCATAATAGTATTGTGTATCATTAGCTGTGTTCCTTTTTTCGTCTGCCACTTTGATGCATACACAGTCATATATAATGCATTCAGAACCGACTGATCATACTGAACCATACACATCCATGTCACGCTCATATTACAAATATCCAAAATAATCCCTGTAATCATTATTATACCGATTAACAGACTAATAAACCACCTTTTTTTATCTTTACTCTCCTATAATGGTCTCATAAATTTAGACACTTTTTCGGACGGATTATAATGAATCTGATATACTAAAATCAGTATGGAAGAAAGAATTTTTTGAATAATGCAGCCGTTGTATTCGACGATAAGCGTGAAGAAAATCTCAAAGAAAAACTCGCCGAAGAACGAAAAGAAAAAGCTGCATATACTCTGTATTGGGAGAGACAAAATCGGACATGATTTTAGAAATTATTTTTTGAAGTGCAAAAAAACATAAAAAAAGATGCCAGGATTTCTCCTGACACCATAGTGACTGAACCAATATTCATGAGCTTTCATTTTATCATCTCCCCTTGTTTATTTAAATATGAAACTTTTGATGAAATATACAACTTGAAGTTAGCGATTTCTTTTCCGGTATTCTCTGTCCCACGGATTTCCTCATGATAGAAATAATCTACGATCACCGGATGTCCCCTGCGGGACTCTGCCATAAGGGCATTTTCATTATCCACAAAG
>ENA-OQCX01000788-OQCX01000788.1-human-gut-metagenome-genome-assembly--contig:-NODE-788-length-15949-cov-2.497472_pt1 | contig 15949 bp, 19 predicted proteins | sample MGYA00242762_ERZ504587 | MGnify/ENA primary metagenome ERZ504587 (study PRJEB26092, sample SAMD00036337) | human gut metagenome | host: Homo sapiens | study: EMG produced TPA metagenomics assembly of... | reverse complement strand
AAATTTTCTTTCATTTAAAGAAAGAACAGAAATTGATTTAACTGCATCTAAGTATTCTATTCTTGGAAAAACAAACGTATATAAAAGCGAAATTCTTAAAGGCGCACTGTTTATTGGACCAAATGCTTCTGGAAAATCAAATGCATTGAAAGGTCTTTCATTTATTATAAAAATGATAAAAGGGGAAGGAGTATCGTTCAATAGATATCGTTGCCTTTTTTCAGATAATCCTATTATTACAATCGAATATGAATTTATATTTGAAAGCAAAAAAGTTGAATATGTGATTGAATATAACATCCAGACGAATAGTATTTCGGAAAATCTGAAAATAGACGAGATTACCGTTTTAAAAAGGACGGGAAATACAGGAGAATTAAGAATTGGTCAAAGTGTAACAACAGATGATCAGGTTGACAGTGAAACATTATTCTTACGAACTGCGTCATTTAATACAGGCCGCTTCCCGCAGGAACCTACATTGAGAAAACTTATGGATTTCTTTACAAAATTCAATATATTGTTGATGAAGTATAATTGGGATGCGAGGGTAGGAAGTACGATAACCAGATATGCAGAGGAGTTGGCGTTGAAAAATAAATAAATACCTTACTGCGATTTAAAGTTATGATTTTTCTATGGAATATGGTTCTGAAAGTGAGGGAGCAGGATTGAAACTGACCCTTGGTGCTGACAATAAAATGGTTTTCCTGAAAAGAAAGAGTTTTCCTTTTCCAAATGTACTTATTAACGAATCTCAGGCAATCAGGTATTTGCCGATTTACTGCCTCATTTAATTAGAGTGATAGAAAATGCCGGGATGCTGATTGTTGATGAATTTGGCAATAGCTTTCACAATAAATTAGCGGAAAAAATTATTAGTTTTTTTATGGAAAATGCAAAAAACTCTCAGATATTCATTACATCTCATCATACAAATCTGATTTCAAATTCAGTATTCCGTCCGGATCAGATTAACCTGATTACTTTTCTTAATACGTCAGGAAGTAATGTGAAACGACTTTCACAGTTTAAGCCAAGGGAAGCACAAAATTTGGAAAAAATGTATCTGGGTGGTATGTTCGAGGGTTTACCAATATATGAAGAAGTATAGAATTGATAAGACGAAGAATATTGGAAATGTGATTTTTGTTGTTGAGGGAGGAAGACCGGAAACGGGTGGTACAGAACTCAGGCTATTGAAAAAAATATTCGCAGATATTTTGGAATATGAAGTTCAGGAACTAAGACGAGGCAGTGAGGAATTTATTGGGTATGGACAAAATCCGAACTTCCGTGTATTTGCGCTAAATTTACCCAAAAATCAATTAACGCAATTAACAGAGGAGGCAATGGACGAGTTATTCTGCAAATTAAGAGAAGAATTTCATATCAAACCAGAAGATTGTCCTATTTTCTATTTATATGACAGAGATGTGCTCAGCTATCAACGAAATGAGTTACGCAAGAAATATGTTAAAAAATATACAGATCCTTATGGTACTGAATCCGGAGATCAAGGACAGCTGTTATTAAGTTATCCTGCAATAGAAGCTTATCTTCTGTCATGCGTGAAAGACAATACTATTGAAATGTCATTTAAACTGGGAAAGGATGCAAAAGCGGCTCTTGCAAGAGAAATATGTACTGCAGACTGTGAAGACAAAACAGAGCTGCATTTAAAAACAATCAATCTGGTATTCTCGAACGAAACAGAGGAAATGGAAAGGTGGCTCATTCATTCCATTAATGAAATGGATAATGGATTAGAAGCATTAGGCATTCACCCATATGATTTGGATGATTTGGCACCAACATTATTGGAAGTATATGATAATCAACAACAAAAATACATGGGAGAGAACACATTTTCACTTCTTTCACTTGTTGGATTGGCATTGCTCGAATTAGGGGTTATTACTGAGGTGGAAGAAGAGGAATAGTAATTATACCAATTCAACAATATGCAATAACAGAAAACACTCCACTGCCGATAAAAAAGGCAGCTTTTCCCTATATCTACACGCCATAGGTATCGAAAATCTATGGCTTTTTTTAGGCCCATTTCTGAAGGAGTACCGGAAATTAAACCGGCAAAAGTAAAAATAAAGATGGAGTTTCAGAGTGAAAGTGATGGAGTACTACTCTGAGTGAAATCTACATAACATGATCCACTTGAAAAATCACCTGTTCTTTTTGAAAATATAAAATTTTGTGCATGTTTTGTATTATATCTTTTATGTAAATTCAGTATAAACAGAGTTATTATAATGACGTAAAATCCAAAAAATCAGAGAAAATTGTTGAGGTACATAGCATGAAATCTAAGTACATGGCAGTAATACCGTTTTTGTTTGCTTTTGGGGTATTACTGATATCAGGATGTTCAATTACAACACAGAAAAGTACATCTTCACAGGAAAATATGCCAGAGATAATCATTGGAAGTGACGATTTTCCACCTTTTAATTATTCCGATGAAAATGGAGAGCCGGCAGGGATTGATGTTGACATTGCAAATGAAGCTCTGGGACGCCTTGGTTATAAGCCGGTATTTACAAAGATTGTATGGGATGATAAAGATAAAGATCTGGAAAATAAGGAGATAGACTGTTTATGGGGGTGCTTTTCCATGGATGGCCGGGAGAATGATTATAAGTGGGCAGGTCCATATATGGTGAGCCGGCAGGTCGTCGCAGTCAATGAAAACAGTAATATAAAGAAGCTTAGTGATCTGTCGGGAAAAGTAATCGCAGTACAGGCTTCCACAAAGCCTGAGGATATCTTTCTTAACAGGATGAATCCTGCTATTCCATTGGTAAAAGATGTGTATAGCTTAGAAAACCGAAAACTGCTTTTTACCTCTCTTGGAAAAGGTTATGTTGATGCCATAGCAGCTCATGAAACCTCCGTACAATAGTATATAAAAGATTACGGGGCAAAGATAAGAATCCTGGACGAAGCTATCCTGACTACAGGAATTGGAGTAGCTTTTCCTGAAAACACGGATAGTGAACTTCCGGAAAAACTCACAGAAGTCTTTAAAGAAATGAGAAAAGATGGAAGTGAAGAGAAAATTCTAAAAAAATATCTTCCCGAAACCAGTGGATATCTGGAGGTGGACAAAATTGAAAATAACTAAACTGTCCAGACGGCAGACTCAAATCATCATTATTACTACAGGACTGCTTCTGTTTCTGATAACTATAGTTTATTCTGTAAAAACCGATATAAAGCAGTTGCCAGGCAAATGGACGAGACTCTGAAATATGTGAAAGAACAATGTTATATTTATAACAGATATAATGAAGCATCCCAAACAAAAGGTTTAATACGTGCAATTGAAAATGCTCAGCAGGTTAATCGTAATCTGACGTATACAAAGGATGAAGTTACGAAGGATAAGCTGAAAACATATGCAGAGGAGCAGAAACTTACCGGAATTATTATACTTGATGCAAACGGAAAGGTAAAATGTGAATACAGTACAGACGATCTTAATTCCTGGGCTTTACAGGATGAGATTCAAAAGAAAACCATACTTGATGTAGCAGCACATCCCCGGAAAACATACGCTGCAAGTATCGTTCTTGAGGATGGGTCACAGGTGGATCTGGCTGCATATGGACGCTCTGACGAAAAAGGCATAATTATCACTTTTTATCATACATCAGCTGAGTATGCCAGAAACTATAATCTTACGGTCCAGAGCCTTCTTAGTGGCTATGATACATATTCCAGCGGAATGATCGTTGTAACAAATGGAAAAAATGTGGTTGCTTCAAATGACGAAGATCTGATCGGACAGAGCTCTGGAGATATTAATATTATCCAACAGGTAAAACAGAAACCAGCTAACAAACTGGTTCGTGTATCAGACAAAAAATGCAGATATATTGGCAGAATGACTAAGGGACGCGATTACTATGTTTATATGTTTATAGATGAGCAGATGGCGTTTGCTTCTGTTTTTAAAAACCTGTTGGTCGTGTTGCTGTTGTATATATTTGTGGCTGCTTCCGTATTTGCCTTCCGCAGGAGATCAAAAGCACAATTGTTGAAGATTCAGATGATGCAGGAAGAAGCTTATAAGCAGAAACTTTTGCAAGAAGCTCAAAGAGCTGATATGGCAAATAATGCAAAAACAGAATTTCTGCAGCGAATGAGTCATGATATCCGAACTCCTATTAACGGAATCCGTGGCATGATCGAAGTGGCTGATTATTATAAAGATGATTAAAAAAGCAAGATGAGTGCCGCAGGAAAATATGGGATGCTTCAGGATACCTCTTGGAGCTTATTAATGAAGTGCTTGATATGAGCAAATTAGAGTCAGAGGAAATCGTGCTGGAAAATAAGGATTTTGATATTAACAAACTACTGCACGAAATAAGAGAAGTGATAGAAAAACAGGTATATGAACGTGGAATCAGCTTATCTGAAAAAGAATACAATCTGGAATACAGATATTTGAATGGGAGTCCGGTCCATTTAAAAAGAATCCTTATGAATATCATAAGTAATGCTGTCAAGTATAACAAAGAAAAAGGAGAGATACTGCTCAGCTATTATGAAACACAGGTGGATGACAGGCATATACTGTTTGAGTTTCACTGCAAGGATACCGGAGTTGGAATGAGTAAAGAATTTCAGAATCATATTTTCGAACCATTTACTCAGGAAACAGGCGGTGCAAGATCTGTTTATGGAGGAACAGGACTTGGTATGCCAATTACAAAAAAACTGGTAGAGAAAATGGGCGGTACAATTAAGTTTAAAAGTGAGAAAAATGTAGGAACCACATTCATGGTACAGCTTCCATTCCTTATTTCTGCTGATATGAAGCAGTCAGAAAGGCAGGAAGACGATGTATCAATTGAAGGTATGAGAATCCTTTTGGCCGAAGATAATGAATTGAACATGGAAATTGCGGAATTCCTTCTGACAAATGCAGGAGCAGAAATTATAAAGGCTTCAAACGGTAAAGAAGCTGTTGAAGCATTTGAAAAATCAGGTGTTGGTGAGATCAATGTAATTCTGATGGATATTATGATGCCAGTTATGGATGGCCTGGAAGCTACCAGAGAAATACGCACAATGAACAGAAGTGATGCATCTGCTGTTGTGATTATAGCCATGACAGCAAATGCCTTTGCAGAAGACAAGAGTAAAGCGTTGAAAGCCGGAATGGACGAATATCTTACCAAACCACTGGAGTCAGAAAAACTGATTCGTGCCTTAAGTAGATATAAACACAATTAACAGTAACGTTCTTATTAGCTTGATTCAGCCATAGAAACAGGGTGTGGTACGAAATATTATGCGTAAATTTATAAAATGGAACAGTAATTCAGACAAAGAGGGGGCATATCAATTGGACAATGATATGCCCCTCTGCCGATGTTTGTTAACTGATGCATTTTGTTTATATATTCCCTTATTTTGTACATGGACTCTTTTATATGGAAGGTGTATAGTGGATGAAAACTATATGATAAAGATTATGGAGGCATAAGATCATGGCTAACTTGATAAATTTTGTTACGCTGTTGAATGGAAAATTTGATAATAAGGATCAATTTGAGAAAATAAGTAAGACAAATCCACAGTATCCATATGCAAAGCACATCAATACAATATGTAATTCAAAAATCGCAAATCTCCCAAATGGTTTCGAAGGCGTATTTATGATTGAAGAGAGTTATTATTCTGTACAGGGGACTACCCGCTCTTCTTCACATTTGTTTCTTTTTATGGAAGAAAACAATTCAATAAAACTTATTTCTTATGAGATACCGGAAGGATATGATAAAAAGAATTTTACTTACAAAATCTTCAAAGGTGCCGACTATGATCAGCTAAAGTGTTCTGCAAAATTTACTCCTGCATTTTTCAGAAAATCAGGTGATACATGGGAAGGCGGAAGTGTAAGTATGTTTTCTCCCGTATTGAAATTTTCTCTGCATGAAAAGTTCACTGAAAATCAATTGGAAGTATCAGAGTCCATGGAAGTAAATGGGAAAAGAACTTTTGGTTATGATGAGCCGATTATTTACAAACGAATAAAATAGAACATTGACAGGGGATGCTCTGCTAAAAAAGATTGATTTGTTAAGAAGAGCAGAATTCCTAAAGAAAGAGGAATACTTATGAACATTATTTTTTCATCTGATAAGAAAGAATATAATACTATTAAAAAAGGTACTGAAATACTGCTGGCTGAAAATGACGGTTTCAACCAAAATATAGAATTGTTTGTTAAATTTCAGGACAGACCAGAAATATTGATCAATAAAAGAAAAAACCAGATTCATATCATCTGTCGGGAAATATCTCATTATTACCGCGCACTTAATTATGCCATACATCATATGGAAGAGGATGAATTTCAATATCAAGAGCATGTCTGTTTTGAAAGAAACGGTCTTATGCTGGATTGTTCCAGAAATGCTGTATTTACAGTTGAAAAGGTGAAATTCCTGATCAGGACACTGGCAAAACTTGGAATGAATGTACTTATGCTTTATACAGAAGATACCTATGAAGTAGAGGGGCAGCCTTATTTTGGGGCTTATCGCGGAAAATACACCAAGGACGAAATAAAAGAGCTGGATGCTTACGCCTCCATGTTTGGGGTAGAGCTTGTTCCGTGTATTCAGACACTGGCTCATCTGCACAATGTGCTGAAGTGGCCGGGAATGGATAAGATTCGTGATTCTGCGGACATTCTCCAGCCTGAAAAAGAGGAAACTTATCAGTTTATTGAAAAGCTGCTCAGCTCAGTAAAAGAGAATTTTTCTACCAACAGGGTACATCTTGGAATGGATGAGGCTGTCATGCTGGGACTTGGAAATTATCTAAAAGAAAATGGATATAAAAAAGGGTCACTGATAATCAGGGAACATTGTAACAGGGTCGTAGATATTTGCAGAAAATTAGAATTAAAGCCTATGATATGGAGTGACATGTACATTACAGCAAATTCTACAGGCGGATACTATGATCTGCCCGAAAATACGGACTGCTCCAAATGGGAAAAACCGAAAAAAGATTTAGGATTAGTATATTGGGACTATTATCATGATGATACCAGAACCTATGAAAAAATGCTGGATATCCATGCGCAGCTTTCGGATAACGTTATTTTTGCAGGAGGTTCTTGGATTTGGAACGGAATTTCCCCCAATTATTCTAAGACCTATGCGTGTACCAAAGCAGCTCTTTCTACTTGTAAAAAATACAATATAAAAGAGGTTCTCTGTACAGCATGGATGGATAATGGTGCAGAAACCCCGATGGATGCTTTGCTTCCGGGACTTGTACTTTTTGCACACCTTGATTTTCACAGAGACTATGACGAAACAATCCTTAAGCAGGAGTTCAGGAACTGCACAGGCGGAGAATTTGATGATTTTATGGCACTTGACAATTTTGATTCCTTATTCTTAAATACGAAAGAGAATAAAGAGGCTCAAAATCCTTCAAAATATCTGTTATACCAGGATCCAATGTTAGGCATTTTTGATTATCATGTGAAAGAATCAGGTGTCAATACAAAATCTTACTACCAAAACATACAGAAATATATGAAGGAATGTGCAAAAAAAGCAGGAAAATATCAGCTTTTATTTTCATTTTATGAAAAACTGGCGGCGGTATTAGCTGATAAAGCCGATTTGGGCATGTGTATAAAATCAGCATATGACAGATCGGACAGAGCAGCGTTGAAAGATATCAGTCAGAATGTTATTCCTGGAATCATCTGTAATCTGACAGATATGAAATCATCAAGAGAAAAAATCTGGATGAATGATGCAAAGCCATTTGGTTATGAGATTCTGGATATAAAAATTGGTGGTGTGATTACAAGACTTAAAAGTACAGGATACCGGATTGACAATTATCTGAATGGAAATGTGCTTCGTCTGGAAGAGCTGGAAGAGGAAAGACTTCCCTATTTTACCAAAGGAATGGACAAGCGGGAGAATTTATGGAATCGCATCATCAGTGGATGTGATCTGAATGACACGATCTGATAAAGGTAAATGAAAGAAATCATTTAAAAATATAAAAAAAAGGAGATTCCGGAGTACTGACTTATCAGGGAATCAGATATTTAGGATTCATAAAAGACTGATCATTTGCTCCCAAATGTTCTCATCAGCGTTATAAACAATCAGAAAATAACGACTTATACAGGAAATCAAAACTATTCTCACAGAATGGTCTTGGTTTCCTTTTTTGCTGTTACAAATCAGTTACAACTGCAATACAGAATTTAATGTATAATTAACCTGTGAAAAGATATTTATAAAAACATGTGAGGTAATAATTATGAAGGCAAGAATTCTTGTGATAGAAGACGAAATGTCAATCAATGACCTGCTATGTATGAATCTGGAGATTGCAGGGTATGAAACAGTAGGATATCTGGATGGAAATGAGGCATATGAAGCAATTATTCAAGATCATGCGTTTCAGTGTGCCCTTGTAGATATCATGCTTCCCGGAAGAGACGGATATAGCCTGTTACCGAAACTGAAGCAGTATGAAATCCCCGTAATATTTCTTACCGCAAAGGGAGATATCGCGAGCAAGATAAAGGGATTAAAAGACGGTGCGGAAGATTATATTGTAAAACCATTTGAAATGCTGGAAGTGATGGTTCGTCTTGAAAAAGTACTGGAACGTAATGGCACTGTACAAGAACAGATTCAAATTGGTGATGTCATCATTGATACTGCTAGTCGTACTGTTACAAAAATGGGCATGGAAATCTATTTAAAGCCAATGGAATATAACTGTCTCATGGTGTTCGCCAAAAACCCGAATAAAGCACTGACCAGGAATCAGATTCTGCAGGAACTGTGGAATGAAGAGTTCTGCGGAGAAACAAGAACTGTGGATGCACATGTGGTCGTATCAGAAAAAAACTTGGCTGGCAGGATAAGATTAAAACAATTCCCAGAATCGGTTACAGACTTGAGGTGGATTTATGAAACTCTTAATAAAGATCTTTTTTCAGACTACATGTATTATTCTGTTGGCATCGTCAGGGATCTTTCTCTATACCACTTATTGTTGGAAAAATCAGAGTATACAGAATATCAACAGTTATGAAAGCAGTATATTCAGAACAAATATCTTACAGTTTGAAAATAAAACAAGCCTTTCTGACAATCAGAAACAGAATGCCGACAACGAAATGCGCCCCCAAATAGTTACTTATGCTTTTCGGCAGGTTTTTCATGACAGCGCGGTTTTATATCTTGATGGAAAATGACCTATAATGGAACTGTTTATGAATTCGATGTAAAAAAGTTAAGAGAATTATGTGCAAGTAAGGCAAACATGGTGATCATGGCAGCAACAGTGATGGTCATGGCCCTATGATCAGTCAGATAAATGGAAGGACACTTTTGTTATTTTACTATGGCAATGTAAATATGGGATATCAGATTGTTACTTATAAAGATATAACAGATGTAATAGAAAAAAGTCATCTGCTGTTTTTTCAGACGGGTGGATTTACTTTATCTTTGATCGTGGTGATGGGAATTATCCTTTATTTGAGCCTTAGAAAAATCACAGCACCGCTTACAGGCCTAAGAGAAGCTACGCTTCTTGTTTCTGAAGGTATTTATGATTTTAAAGTACCGTCAGAGGGAAATACAGAACTTGCGCAGATAGGTGCAACCTTTAATTTTATGACAGGTAAAATAAAAGAACAAATTGAAAGTCTTTCTAACATAAACCGGACACAAAAACAGCTTATTGGAAGTCTGGCTCATGAGCTGAAGACCCCAATGACTGCAATCATAGGCTATGCAGATACATTGCTTACTGTGCGCCTAACCCCAGAAAGGCAGGAGAAGGCTCTGATTTATATTGAAAATGAATGTCGCAGGCTGTCAAGATTTCTATGAAAATGCTGGAATTAACCGGACTCTACGAAGCTTCGGAAGACTCATTCAATCCAGCTGAAATACAGGTGGATAACTTCCTGAAAGAAGTAAAAGAACTTATTGATTGCAGGCTTCAAGAAAAAAACATCTCTCTTGATGTATTTTGTGAACCAAAAGAATTGGTAAAGAAGTTTGATCAGGACTTAATGATAAGTGTAGTGACAAATCTAATTGATAATGCAGTCAAAGCTTCCAGGAAAGAATCTAAAATTGTGCTTGAGGCAACCCCAGACCATCTGATGGTTCAGGATTTTGGAAAGGGAATACCGAAAGAGGATCTGGAAATGGTGACGGAACCATTTTATATGGTAGACAAATCTCGTTCCAGGGCAAAAGGAAGTGTAGGGCTCGGTCTTTCTTTATGTCAGAAAATTATAGAACTGCACGATTTCCAACTGAAGATTGAAAGCAATCCGGGAAAAGGAACTACCGTCTCTGTTTTCTGGTAATCACACTAACGTTTACATATCAGTTACAAATCGCGAAAGATTTGGTGTAATGCTCGATGATATACTTATAACAATCTTAGAAAGGAGATATTACCAGAAATGAGAAAAAACATAAAAAAGTTTGCAGGAATAGTGCTTTGTATTGGAATGTTTACAGGATGCGCACAGACCCCGGATTCTTCTTTGGTAAAGCCGAAGGGGAGCAAGGCTGTAGATGCTTATACGGAAGCGGATGATGTTAGCGGTTCTAAAGGAGAAGCATCTGAAGCAAGAACGATGACGGTTCAGAGTCAAAGACAACCATCAGGAATCTCATTGATGCTCCTCAAAATTATAAAAGCCATGTGGAAGATGACAGTGCCAAGCTCGTGGTAAATACAGATGCAAGCGTAGAAATTCCGGAAGTGGAAAAGATATCTGCTATTTCTGTCACTGCGGCAGAAGTTACCCAGGAGCTTCTCGACCGTATTACAAACGCATTCTTCTCAGAGGCAAAACTTTATACCCTGGATAGTTATTATGTGAAGACAAAGGATGAAATTAAAAAAACTCTGGATGAACTAAAAGAAGACGTTGCTAACGGAAACCTGGATCCGTATAACTATGGAACAGACGATGATGGGAATTATGTCTATGATATCTATGAAGATATTGAGACATGGGAACAGGAATACGAAACTGCTCCGGAAAAGAAAACCCTGACAGAGGCAAAACCTGTTGCCGGAAATCCTTTCGATTGTATTGCACAAATGCCAGACGATTCACAATACTACTATAAAATATCTTCCACTGGCCCCGATACCTTGTCAGTCAAGATCAAGAAAGCAGCAAACAAGGGCGGGGAAAAAATACCGGAGGATGCAATGTGGTGTGATTACGGATATTCTGAAGAGGAAGAAAAACCCACAGAAGAATCTATCGGGCTGTCCCTGGATGAAGCAAAAAAACTTGTAAAGGAAAAAGTTGAAAAAATGGGCATCACAGATTTACAGTTTTCTAACTGGAATTACGCGGTGTGCAAAAGTTTTGAAGGCGATAATAGTTCAGGTAATTTTGGAAATGGATATAGAATTGATTATGCACGTACATAAATGGTGTGCCGGTAACTCAGACAATTGCAGACGGTGGGGCATTGGAAGATATGGACAGCACAATGGAAACATGGTCTTATGAAAGTCTCTGTTTCTATGTCGATAAAGATGGCATAGAAAGCATGACTTATTCAAATCCCTACACAATTGGTAACATAAAGACAGAGAATTTAAATCTTCTTTCATTCAGCGAGATTATGAAAATTTATGAAAAAATGATGGTGGTAACAAACGCTGATAATATGCAATATGAAAATTCCAGAGTCTATAATATTGATCGGATCGTTCTTGCTATGCCAGAATATATGAGCCGTCTACTGACGCACACACAGGTATTTTGATCCCCGTCTGGGATTTTTTCGGCAGCATGACTTCAGAAAGTGAATATAACGGAGAAACAGAATCAAATACCAGTAAAGATCCAAATGAAAGTTTCCTCACCATTAATGCCGTGGATGGCAGTATCATAGACCGGAATCTGGGTTACTGACATGAGACAGGTATTTGGAATTGTAAGGTACAATTTCTTCGGATTTTTACGCAATCCCAAAGTTATTTTTATATTTCTGTTAGAATTTGTACTTAGTTTCCTGCTTACAGGCAGAATCATGGTTGTAATGGAGACCTACGATACACCGGTACAGGCCATTGAACCATTTATCTGGACATTTGGGGATGGGATAGCAGTACTGTCCAGTTCGCTGCTCTTGCTTCTTATGTTTTCTGACCTGCCGAAGATGACACCTATTACTCCATACCAGCTGACCCGGACAACCAAGAGGAAATGGCTTTTAGGTCAATTCATTTATGTTATTCTTGTAACTGTTTTATATACGGTTTTGATGCTGCTGTTTACGGCCGTGCTGTGTATGAAAAAGAGTTATCCAGGTAACCTGTGGAGCGAAACTGCGGCCATGCTTGGTTATTCAGAATTAGGAAAAACCTGCAGGTCCCTTCTACAGTAAGGGTCATGGAAGGTATCTCACCCTATGGCTGTATGCTGCAGGTTTTCTTCCTTCTGTTTTGTTATTCGCTGACCTTAAGCTTTGTAATCCTTGTAGGGAATCTCTATAAAGGGAAGACTAAGGGGATGATTTTTGGCCTTCTTTACAGTGTCTTTGGTTTTTTATTGGACCCGAAAGTACTGGCTGCAATTTTACATAAAGAAAAATACGAAATGTATCAGGTAAATGTATTAATCTGCTGGATCAGTCCTCTGAACCAGGCAGTATACGGAAAACATAACTTGGGTTATGATCCATTGCTCCCGAAAATCCCGCATTCCTATATGTTTTTTCTGGGTATTTTAGTTCTTCTTGCAGTTTTTGCAATTAACCGGATGAAAAAATATACCTTTGAATTTCTTGGAGAAAAGACATGATCGGAAGGGGGAAAACCTATGTGGGGTGAAACAAAACGTATGTTTTTTAATAAGAATTTTCTGGCAGCATGGCTGATAGCCTGCATTTCCATAGCCATTGGACAAACTTATCCCAGCTTAAAAAAAGCACTGACATGTGGTACTTTTATCAGTATACTGGAAGGTTCCTTAAAAAGTCAGGCAGTATCTTTTGCCATTCCGGTAGCAGCCGTATTGCCATGGAGTGATTCCATTCTGCAAGAATATAAAAGTGGATTTTTAAAGGAGATACTTCCCAGAACGACTCGCAGACAGTATATCGAAGGTAAAGTTTTTTCCATTATGGTATCTGGTTTTATGGTCTGGACGTTATCTATACTAACGGTACTTTTTATCAATTTTATTGTGTTCTATCCGCTGGAGATAAAGGGTGCTATTCAGAGAGAAGCACTTCTGGACTTACTCATGAAGGCATTTCGGACAGGACTTATCGGAAGTATCATAAGTACTTTCGGTGGAAGCTGCGGGATTTTATGGGATTCTGCTTACATGGCATATGGAATCCCTTTTGTAGCTTTTATTTCGGAATTATCCTTCATGACCGCTATTTTAAGAATCAGATATGGTTTTATCCAGTAGAATGGATACTGGCTGATGAAAATTGGGGACCGGACAAAATAGGAGTTTGGCTATTTCTACTGTTGTTTTTATTAGTAATGCTGGGAATTCTGGGAGGTGTTTTATATGGAAGATTGGAAGAAATCTGAAGGGACATTTAATCTGGCCTGTGATCTGGAAAGAGCAAGTGGAATGATGCAGAACACCTGCGTAAAAATAGAACACGTGACCAAACGTTTCGGTGAAGACATGGTGTTACAGGAAGTAAATCTTTCCCTGAAAACAGGGAACGTCTATGGGATTGTTGGAAATAACGGTTCCGGAAAGACCGTCCTTATGAAATGCATCTGTGGGTTTCTCCCTGTAACTACGGGCACTATTTTTGTATTTGGAAAAAAAATAGGCATGATGTGGATTTTCCTGAAAGTCTTGGAGTTATTATCGAGACTCCCGGTTTTCTTACACAATATACGGGCTTTAAAAATCTGGAGATCCTGGCAGACATGAATGGCCGGATTTCGAAGGCCGATATCCGCATAGTCTTAAAAAGGGTAGGATTGGATCCGGACATGAAGAAACCAGTCGGAAAATATTCCCTTGGAATGCGTCAACGCCTTGGTATTGCACAGGCCATTATGGAAGATCCTCTGTTTTTGATCCTGGATGAGCCGTTTAATGGACTGGATAAACATGGCGTGGAAGAAATAAGAGAACTGCTGCTGGATTTAAAAGCAGCAGGAAAAACCATTTTGCTGGCAAGCCATAATGAAGAGGATATCAGAATCTTATGTGACCATGTATATGAAATGGATGGAGGAGTTTTAAGAGAAAGGACTGCCCGATAATGAAAAATTTATTTGTAAAAACGGCATTAGTATTGTGTACGACAATAATATTTCTTCCGGCTACCGTTTTTGCCACAGAGCCTCAAAACACGGAGATTACATCTGCTGAAGAAGGATTTACGGACTCAGATCCGTCCGTATCTTATGAGAATGACAACTCGTTAACCCTTGATGAAAAAGAGGATGATTCTACGAGTACCGAACCTCCGAGTACCGAACCTCCGGCAGAGGATGAAAAGACTCCTGATAAAGCTGATAACGATAAAGAAAATCCGGATCCGGATATTTTACATCAGGAGATGACTTTGGTGATGGTTCTAAATCGAATCCTTTTCATGTTGTAATAGACAGTGATAATCCGGAGGACGGTGACGCCCCGCAGATAACAGATCCGGTTATAGACAACGGAGGGTATTCGGGCGGTGGGGGAGGAGGTAATTCAACATCAGACTCATCAAGTGAAAAAATATTACATAAACCGCAGGTATTATTAGAAGACAGCAATCTTTCAGGTGGACGATTGGAGGCTGGTTCTACAACAGAAATGTCGCTGACATTTCGAAATAAAAGCTGCAGTCAAAATGTATTTGGTTTAAAAATTTCCCTTTCTACAGAGAACAAAGGAATCGAATTTGAGAAAAACTCTTTTTATGTACAAGTCCTGGCTCCTGGTGAAGCAATTACTTTGGAACAGATGATTACTATAACAGAAAACTGTGATCCTGGCCAGGCTGTCATTACTTTTTCTCTGGATTATGAAGATTCGAAAGCAACGGCAACCACCGGTACAGAATTACTGTCTTTTCAGATCATCCAACCGGTTCGTGTTAAGCTGGAAGCTTCAGATATTCCATCTGTTTTATACACTATGGATACAGTAGAGATCCCGGTAAAAGCAATGAATCTCGGAAGAGACAAAATATACAATGCAAGTGTCAGCTTAAAGGCTGATGAATTAAGTTCAAACGATACTGCATTCTTAGGGACCATAGAGGCCGGAGATTTATCCCAAGGAAGTCTTCGCATATATGTAAAAGGAAAAACAGGAAAATGTGCAGGTCAATTAATTCTTACGTATGAGGATGCAGATGGCAAATCATATGAGGAAGAAATAAAATTTGATTCTGAAATCAAAGAAACCCAGATAAAATCTTTAAAGGTTGAAGATGACCAGGAGAAAACCAATAACTGGTGGTATTCCATAGCTGCAGTTGTTGCAGTACTGCTTATTTCCATAATCCTGATTCTGGTCAGAAAGCTTCATAAGAAAAATATCCTTCTCGAAGAAGTGAGAAAGGCGGCTTCTCATTGAAAAGAAAAAAAATAGACAGCTTTACCTTATTTGTCATACTTCTGCTGGCATTGATACTTACATTATTAGGAATGCTGCTGGCAGGCATGAAAGAAGAAAAACGGCAATTTACTGTGCTGCTCCCACTTGGAGATCTGGCTTATGATGAAGATTTTTTGCAGAAAGCGAAGAAGATAAAAGGTATAAAAGAAATCTGGCCAGTCATAGAAGTCCCGGTTGTCATCAAAATTGAAGATTATACGGAAACAACGACTTTTTCAGGAATTGATATGAATGCGTTTGGAAAAATCCAACTCAGAATGAACTGGG
>ENA-OQCX01000787-OQCX01000787.1-human-gut-metagenome-genome-assembly--contig:-NODE-787-length-16015-cov-6.782792_pt1 | contig 16015 bp, 23 predicted proteins | sample MGYA00242762_ERZ504587 | MGnify/ENA primary metagenome ERZ504587 (study PRJEB26092, sample SAMD00036337) | human gut metagenome | host: Homo sapiens | study: EMG produced TPA metagenomics assembly of... | reverse complement strand
AAGCAGCAGCTAAAGCAGGAACAGTTTGCAAACCTGTACCGCCTCATAAAAAGCAGCGCCTCATTCGAAGAAGCTTTTAAGTTTGTGGGATAAGTTTGTGCAAAATTCGATATTTGCTCATTTATAGATTAAAATTTAATTTTTTGTGCAAATCGAATCAAATATAAAATTATATCGCTTTAGATATTGTCCTGTTCTAATTTAATCACATTCATAATACCACAATTCAAGGCTTCACAAATGCGAACCAGCGTTTCCATGCTGATATTCTTTCCCTTGCCCATGTTGGCAATCATATTTGTGGTAAGACCGGCGGCAAGCCGCAAATCCTCTTTCCTCATGCCACGCTCTTTCAGTGTGTTCCATAGTGGCTGATAACTAATGTGCATAGCTTCCCGCCTTTCTTTCCATCGTCAAGTGTTTTATACCCATTATAGCAGAAATCTTGCGTTTCCACAATATTTCTTGACTACACCGCCGGTTCCGTCTGGATTGTGCTTTTCCTTTCTCCGCTTTTATTACATCTAATTAGCCATGAGCTGCTTCATGCCCTGGCTCTTTGCGCCCGGATTGTCGTTGCCGTAACCCTCCATGAGGTTAATGGCACCCCAAATGCCAAGACCTGCGCCAAGCGCGATAACCAAAGTCTGCAATACACCAACTGCGCTGTTGAAAAACTCCATATAAACCTCGCTTTCTGCCGCTGTGCGGCTCAAAAAAAGTTGTTGAAAATGAAAATGCCGCCGTTATTCCTCGGCGGCTGCGTCCTCGTCGGACAAATCTATTTCGTATATGTCAAAGGCTTCATCGGGCTTTACGATTGCCGGACGGGTAGACATATACCGTTCCACGTCAAAAGCGTTTCTTTTGTCGAAGTCGGAAAGGTATTTGTAGTTCGGGTGTTTCGTGATGTCGTATTTGTCGCTTAAAAAGGGACGCACACCGCGTAGCTGCAAAATACATTTCCCACCGTCCATAACTGCTATTTCGTCCTGTGTCATCAGCTCTTTGCCACATTGTCAAGTGATGAATTCAAGAAAACGGCAGCCGCAAAGAAAAATCTTTGTGGCTGCGTTCTAATTGGCGGCTTGAAGCAAAAAAATCCCCGGTTGTACCAGGGAAATAAAAACTTTAGTATAGCCTAAAAGAGAAAGCTAGCGCCTTGAGGCGCGGCCAAGTAGAGTGGGCTTAAAGCCTGCGTCCCGAGCCACCCGTTTTACGGGTGGCAGCGACTCCTTGTCTGTTTATCTTATACTTGTCAATTTATATTATCCAATAATGTGAATTATAATATGACAGTACGGATGCATATTATAGAAACATAACTTTGAAAGAATCAAGCATAACCTGTGGAGTGACTCTTCAACGGATAAACTATTTTCACTTCATACAGTTCCGACATATGGAATAAGGAACACCAATCGCCCTCAATACAACTTTCTTTCTATTAGTTAAAAATGCACATAATCAAAAAAGAAAATCGACTTATTTTAGACAAATTCATTGACAAGTTCTGCTTTAGGTGATAAAATAAAAGTGAAAAGTCGAAATTTATATTGTTGGGAGGTAAGACCGATGATTTGTTTTAAGGTTAAGTTGCCTAACTTAATAATGGAGCATTTTTACCGACGCTGCCAGCTTTGGAGGCTTAGAATTAAAATTGTTTCTATTTGCGCATAAGTTAGGCATGATTATTTGTCTACTTATGCGCTTTTTTATTTGAATTTTCAGTATTAGCAGAAAGGAAGTGTTATACATAGATAACATATGGCTTATCCTTTTGCTTCTATTAAGTTTTTTTATGATTTTTAAGCCGGAACTTTTATGGAAAATTGAACACTTCTTTTCTGTAAAAGGCGGTGAACCTACAGATTTATATCTTGGTTTGATGCGGGTTGCTGGAGTATTCTTTTTTATTGCATCCATCATTTGCATTATTGTTTTGGTTTTATAAGAGAAGGGGGGCTTTTAATGAAAAAGCTAACACGTAAGATTGTTGCACTTACTCTTTCCTTGGTTATGTGCATAAGTTTTTCTAACACTACTTTTGCTTATGCCGACAACGAGAATATCAGTTCTTCTGCTGAAGCAAGCAAAGTGAATTGGTGGAAGATTGGCTGGATTATCCTTTCAGATTATGTGGAAAAGCTTATCGATCTCGATGGACAGAGTGAAAAGGATAGTAGTTGGGCCTATCTTGTTTCACCTAGCATAGAATATAACACGGGTGATATGGGGCCTGAGGTTTATTTTCGTCCAGAAGTAGATAACAGCGTTGGTTCTATCCGTATGCATGGACATAGGATTATCTTTGTCGATATTTTTACACAGATTGCACTCATCTTGTCAGATGCCTCTGGTGATACGGTAAGTCAAGCAACTACTGGTACAAATCAGTATATGTTTTATACAAAGAAAGCAGGAGACAGTTCTGGTACATGGAAAGCACAGTTTGTTTCAACTGAGACATACAAATGGCAGTTGTATTATGCCCATTATTACAATGCCAATGCTCGTTCAAGTGTTCCTATGACGGAAGATGGATTTTACTTTGGGGATAATAACAGAGTTTATCAATTCTCTGTTGCAGAATCTTACAGACTTAATTCTCTTCCTCCAGAGGTTGTTGATATGACACAACTTAATGCTCAATTTATTAATCCTGCTGATGGAAAAACTGTAGATTATCTCAAAGACTTTAATGCTGGAGATCAAGTTCATTTCTCTGATATAATTATTGACATTAGTTATGATGCGACTGAGGATGCGACTACATTTTATTTTACCGAGGATACTTATGAGGAAAACATAGGATGGAAATTTGCAGGAAATCTTCTTGACCAATATTCCGCTGGTGATGTTCTGAATCTAACTTTTGATGTGTTGAATGTCGGAAACTATCAGGCATTACTTTTGAAAGCCTCGACTACTTTGAAGCAGCTTACGCGCATAATAACGGTGCCGCTTATCCCAATATTCAAGATTACCAATAATTTGATTTTGACATAAGGACTTATAGAAGAGGGCGTGTTGCGGATAATTTTCTGCAACGCGCCCTTTTTAGTATGCTTTAGCAAAATAAAGTTATCCCTTTTACTCTGGCCAAAGGAATAACTTTATTGCCTGATAGCATTAAAAGAAAATTGTTGTATCACTTTTGATATAAATTAAAAGTATTTAGCGTCTAAATTCTACCTTGACATTTCCCCAACAAAATTGTAAATAATCTTAACCTCCTGTGTCCTCTGACCATCAATCTTCTTGATTTCTCCAATCAGAATCCGGCTAATGAGCCGGTTCAGCACCGCCTCGTCCAGTTCCTCGATGGCGGCATAGCGCCGGATTTCCTTGATAAAAGTGCGGACTTCGCTTTCTTGCGCATCGGCACGACCTTGCATCATTGCCAGGTCATGCAGGCGTTTCTGGTTGGATTCCTGCTCCTGTTCCAGCGCCGCCGTCAGCTTCACAAACCGCTGCTCGGTCAGGATGCCTTTGGCCTTATCGGTGTACAGGCTCAGGAACATCCCGTCAATTTCCTGATTTCGGGCTTCCAGCCGCAGGCGTTCCTTTTCTGTCTGGGAGGCGTCCACCAGATACCGGTGCTCCATCCGGCGGCTGAGCCGCTGGTAGAACGCATCGGCATCCTTCATAGCCTGCGCCGCCAGTTCCTGAATGTCTTTCAGCACCAGATTGTATAAATCCCTGGCCTCTATCTTGTGGCTGGAACAGACCTTGCAGCCCATGCGGTTGTAGGTCTGGCAGATATAGTACGCCTTGTCAATCGGCTCCCGCATTTCGCCGGTGAAGCGGTTCTTCCCGGTTCGGCCCACTTTCTCATACCGCACCTGCATGGACTTCCCGCAGGTGGCGCAGTAGACCAGACCGTGGAACAGATTATAAAAGGGGCAGGAATTCCCCTGAATGGTCGGCCTGCGGTCAATGAGTTCCTGCACCTGTTCCCATTCCTCCGGCGTCACAATGGCCTCATGGCAGCCCTCGATCACTTCCACTGGTCACGGGGAATAATGTCATAGGTGTTGGAGCGGATGCCTTTCTGATGCGTCCGAAAGACCAAATGTGCGCCCTTATAGAATGGATTTCTCAGGATGTGACTGATTCTGCTCCGCCCCAGAAATAATAGTTGGCGTCAAACTCCGTGTTGGCTTTGACATGGGTGATTGGGATTTTTTCTTCCATCAGACGTTTGGAAATCCTCATGCAGCCCAGCCCGTCAAGGGCATAGTCATAGATTTTGCGGATGATTGGCGCTGTCTCAGGGTCAATGATGAGATGCCCCTTGTCCTCCGGGTCACGCATCAGGCCGAAGGGCGGCGTCCCTCCGCAGAACTTCCCCTGCCGGGAGCGGGTGGTGATGCCTGCCAGCACCTTTTTAGAAATATCCCGGCTGTACATATCGTTCAGGATATTCTTAAAGGGCGTAATGTCCATCTCCTGACGGGTCAGGCTGTCCACGCCGTCCGTGATGGCGATATAGCGTACATTGTGTTTGGGGAAAAAGATTTCGATATAGCTGCCAGCTTCAATATAGTTCCTACCAAGCCTGGATAGGTCTTTGGTGATGACGCAGCCGATCTTCCCCGCCTCAATGTCAGCGATCATGCGCTGGAAGGCAGGGCGGTTGAAATTGCGGCCCGTATAGCCGTCATCCACATAATATTCATACTGGAACATTCCATGCTTTTCAGCAAAGTCCCGAAGCATGATTTTCTGGTTGCTGATGCTCATACTCTCGTTGTCGCCGCCGTCATCCAGAGAGATGCGGCAGTAGAGAGCGGTGATTTTCTCATAGACTTGTTTTTTCCTGCTCATAGCGTTCTCCTTCTATGAACAGGGACACGATACCATTATAGTACCATGTCCCTGCCCCTGAATCAACCGTTTTTACGCAGCGTTTTCGGCCATTTCCCGCTGTTCCAGCCATTCCTCGAAGTGTTCGCAGGTCTGGCGCTCGATCAGCTGCTCAAAGGCTTCCCGCATGGACTTCTCCCCGGAGACTCCCGCACCACCACAAAACGGACTTTATTTTTCTGCTGTTTGCTTTTTTCCATAGGCTACCTCCATAGAGTAGCAGGCCAGACGGCAGCACTGGCAACGAAGTCCGGCAACGAACCTCTGAAAACCTGTAAACTACCGTCTGACCTGCAAATCTTACTTTATCAATTTTCTTGAAAAATCTCGTTGTTTTCGTTGCCGGAGATAGAGATAGATATTAGAAAATACCTTATTTACAGGCTTTTTCCGTATCCAGACCGGAGAATCCCCGGCAACAAACCCGGCAACCAAGTGGCAACCATCCCGGCAACAGACCGCTAATTTTATGCGATCCACTCCTTCGGCAGTTCCAGCTGGCAGCATTCTTCCTCGGTCAGCTCCACAAATCCATCTTCGTTGCCGGGCAGTTCGTTGCCGGAAACGTCCCGTTCCCAGCCCCTCTGCCTGCCATATCCGGTGAACATCCGGGGATTGGAGAATGGTTTCCAGCCCGTCACCACCGTGTTCATGATCTCGTTGATATTGTGCAGCTGCCACCGCTTCGGCTCATCGTAGGTGTGGCCCAGCGCCTCCTTGAACAGCTGTTTGGAGCAGACCATGCTGCCGGTGTAGTGTTCCAGAAAGCCCTGTATCTGTCCGGCCTCGGTGTCCTCCGGCATGAAATCCTTCTGCACCTCCACCAGCTGGCGCTGGATGGACTTGCTGAACTTCATAGAGTAGTGGCCGCTGCGGTAAATCGTCATGGCCTCCGCCCAGACCTGTAAAAGATAGGCTCTGGAGGCGTCCTCGTCCTCCAAAATGTGAACCTCTGCATTCTCCGGGTAAATCATGATCGGCAAAAAGCGCCGATTTCCGGCCCGGTCAAGGGGCAGGAAGTCCAGTGTGTTGGACGAACCGCCGAACACACACTGCCGCAGCCGGTCTTTGGGCTGGGCCTCGTAGGGCGTCCGGTAGGTTTCCTTCTGGCGGCTGATAAAGGAGCGGATTTCTTCAATGCTTTTGGCGCTGCTGGTAGCCAGCATCTCCGACATTTCGATAATCCAGTGTCCTTGCAGCTTCAGATACACCCTGTCATCGTCCAGTTTTTTCAGGTCGTCACTGAACCACTCGTCCCGGATCGCCAGCAAGCGGAAGAAGCTGGACTTGCCAGCCCCCTGACCGCCCACCAGACAGAGCATTTCCTCATATTTGGAGCCGGGGCGGAATACCCGCCGGATAGCCCCCAGCAAAAAGTGTTTCAGCATTTCCTCCACATAGTCGCTCTCGTCCGCACCTAAGAAATGATGGAGACAGGAGCGGATGCGGGGCGTCCCCGTCCCAGACAAGGCCGTTTAGCACGTCCTGTATGGGATGGTAGCAGTTCTCATTCGCCACGATGGAGAGCGCCGCCGTCATCTTTTTCTCACTGGTCAGGCCATAGGTCTGCTCAAAATAGAGAAGCAGATATTTCACGTCCGTATCCGTCAGGGCACTGGTATTCCTGCGCCAGCCTAAATCCTGTACAATGTCCACCCGGTCAGTCAAAAGGTTCAGGCGGATCGCCCCACGCAGGAGAGGGTCATGGCAGAACACCGTCCGGCAGTTGCCGATGGTGTTGGCGGGCTGGCCCTTCTCGGTGACGGACAGGCTTTCCCGCACCTCATCAACGCTCCGCTCCGGCGCTAAGGCTTCGGCTGCGCTCATGGCGGCCTGCCGGGTGGCTAGCGGTAAACTCTGATATTCGCTGCTCAATCTGCCTCACCTCTTTTCCATACTCAGCGACCACGGAAGCACGTTCCTCCATGCTGCCGGACAAGAGAATATCCAGCAGATATTCCGTGTACGGTTTCTTTTGCAGGGCCTCCACGAACAGCGGATTCCACGCTTCATCCGGCGTCTGCGGGGCGTATTCCTTCTCCCAGCGTTCCAGCAGATGCAGGTAATTGCACAGCACCCGGAAACATTTCTGCTCCGCCTGCCGGTAACGCAGTTCCTCGCTGATTTTTCGCTTGACCGGCCTCCTGCGGGGCGGGTCATGGCCTTTGGCGTCATAGTGGACAGAGAAATCCTCCGCCAGCTTCAGCGCCGCCTCCTTACTGCTCAGACTAAACAGACGGGCGGTAAAATCAATCACATCCCCATCTGCCTGACAGCCAAAGCAGTGGAACCGATGGTCAATCTTCATACTAGGATGTTTGTCATCATGGAAGGGACAGTAGGCCATGCCATTCCTGCCAACCTGCACCCCGTAATATTCCGCAGCCTGCCTTGTGGTGACAGACTCCTTCACCGCTTCAAATATATTCGATTTTCTCACCTCCAGGCAGAGAAAAAAGCACCCGTTTCCGCAGAAAATCAGGTGCCTCATAACTCCATATCGTGTTTCTTTTTCGGAGCAATCCGCCCCTCACGTTCCCAGCGTTCCCGGTTATCTCGGTCAGCGTTCAGCCTGCCTTTCGCCAGCTTCTCCCGGATGGATTCTCTGGCCTTCTCCTTAATCTGCTCCTTACCGGCCTTCTTGACCTCCGGCTGCATGAGAGTTTTCTGGATTTTTGCCAGGGCGTTCTGCATGACCCGTTTGATTTTGGTAATCACTCCATCCAGACGGGCGGCAGCGTAGTCACGCTCCTTCTTCGGGGCCTTCCGCTCCGGCGAAAGCACCCACTTTTTCGTTTCCTCGATCAGACGAATATCTTCTTTGTGTGTCTCCTGCCGGACGGTATCGGTCACCACCTCCACCGCCTTGTCATAGGCCGCATCGGAAACATCATCTAACAGCGTCTCCACGTCCTCGATTTTGAGCGTCAGTTCTTCCAGCTTCTGCTCCTGCGCCGCAAGCTGCTCCTTCTGCTTCATCAGGATATAATCCTGTTTTTCCAGATAGTCCCGCCCGCCGTAGGACGGCTCCTGATCCAGATGCAGCCCATGCCGTCTGGCGATGTCAAACAGGATCGTCCGGCAGACCGCATCAAAGGTCTGCTTGCGGTTGTTGTTCCGGCCTTTGGGCTTCTCCGGGTTGGGGAGAGGGATGCCAAGTTCTTCCAGCGCCTTTTCCTGCTGGGGGCACAGTTCCCCATAGCGGTTCTCACAGTCAAAGACGTGCCGCTCATGGATGTGGGGCGTCCCCTCGTCCAGATGGAGCGCCCAGTCCAGGATGTGGATATGGGAACCGAAGCGGCGCTCAAATTCCTGATAAAACTCATTGACGATGGAAAAGAGCGTATCCGGCGAGACGGATTCTCCCATCGTGCCGATCTGGTAGATACTTTCCTCCGGGCAGGTCTTGTTGTTTTTCAGCAAGTCCTCCACAGTGCGGTTGCGCTCGGTGTGCCGGGTTTTCTCATTCCGGGCGTTCTGAGCTTCCACATAGCCGCCGTAATGCTCGTAGTAATACATCCGCTCGATTTCCTCAAAGCTGAAATCCGGCTGCTCCGGGTTCTCCCGGAACTCATGGGTGGTAAAGCCCCGGTAGCAGTCCCAGTAGACATTTTGCCTTGCCCGTTCTGCGTCAATGTGTTCGCTGTTCTCCACATCGAACCGGCGGTCATTGTGGCGGGGATTATAGGTGCCATGCTTGCCGGAGCGTCCATTGTGTCGTGTCAGTTTCAAACAGATTTCCTCCTTCCTGCGAAGATGTTCTGGGGCCGGGGAAGGGGCGGCGAAGCCGCAAATCCTGCGAATTTTGCGTCAGGTAATACCCAATACAAGTTGACGCAGGCATCAACTTTCCCTGGGCAAGGCGTTTCACCCTTGACCCGATGGGGCGGCTGCCCTCAACCTGCCAAGCACTTCGTCCTTGACCCGATAATGGCTGCCGCCCTTAACCTGCCAATGGGCGTTGCCCCTTGACCCCAGCAGTGCGCTGCCGCCCCTGCACCCCGCCACAAAGGGCTGGCCGCCCTCTGTACTTCCGCACCGGCGAAGCTGGCTTCCACCGCAGGAACGGTGTTTGCCAGTTTCACCGGCTCCGTATCCACACATTTGCGCCCATAGGCGGGGAGTGGATACGGAATACGCCTGCGGGGATTGCCGGTCAAAACATCGGGTGCAGACCCGTCATTTTTCCCGTAAACACCCCGATTTTAGGCGATTTTTTCTTCCGTTACCACCACCTGAAAGCCATGCTCCTTTGCGTACTCCCTTGCGGCGGCTTTCCGTTCTTCGCTGTACGGAGGCACCAGCCGGATCGACAGCCGGGACTTGTCCAGCACATAGGTCACGCTGCCCTCCGGCGTGCTGCGCTCCAACCGGCACAACAGTGGGTACTTCCGGCTGAAATCAGCCAGCCTGCGCTTCAAGCTGGCGTTGAAGGTGTAGACGCTGGCAAGGTTCTCCGCCTCGTTCCAGTTGATGATGGTTTCTTTCTCATACTTAGACAGCTTCTTCATACAGATCCTCCTCATAATCGGTGTAAGATTTCAGCACACGCAGGTTGCGCTTGAGACGGCGGTACTCGTCCATCTCCATGCGCAGATGGTGATAAAAATCCTCGTACCAGCTTTCGTTCATCTCCGTCTCCACCTTCCGGGCCAGCCCCAGCATCCGGCGTTTGGCCTCCGGGTCAACCGTCAGAGCCGTCAGCCATTTCAGCCGTGTCACCGTATTGTGGTGGCTGAGACAGCCGTAAGCGTAGAGAATCTTCTTTTCTTTCATACTCAGTGTCATAATGATTTCCTCCATTTCTTTGCTGCGGAGCCATGCGCCCCGCATGATAAACTTGTTTCCTGTCCGCCGGTCTGCCTGCAAGCCGCTCCTGCCCGGAATTTCTCCCGGCGTATCGGCCTCTTTGGTGTGCTCGATTTCTGTCCTGGCGTCACTTCCCCGGAGGCCATACCCCTTGCAGCCGGTCATTCGATTTTCAAGGTTCTGTGCCTGTCTGCAAGAACCAGTTTACCGAAAAAAGAGGCCCTTTCCCGTATATCCAAAACGTCGGAAAAACGCTCGAAATCCGCATATTTCCACGCTTATGGAATCGTGCTATAATGGGTGTAATCACTGAAAAAGATAACGAGAGAGGGGGCTTTGGATGTACGCAAAGCTGACAATCCCGGAGCGCTCAAAGACCTGCGGGTGGTGGACAAGCACCTGACGCTGGAACAACTGGCGGAGCAGACCGGCCTGTCTAAATCCGCGCTGGGAAAATACGAAACCGATGACTACAAGGACATCAGCCCGTTTGCGATTGCAACGCTGGCGGACTTTTACGGCGTGTCCACCGACTATCTGATGGGGCTGACGGAAAATAAAAATCACCCAAACACAGAACTTCAATCTCTGCATCTGAGTGATGATATGGTGGAACTTTTGAGCAGCGGCAAAATCAACAACCGGCTTCTCTGCGAACTGGCTGCCCACCCGAATTTCCGGCGGCTGATGATAGATATGGAAATCTGCATCGACCAGATCGCCAATATGCGGGTGGAGCAGATGAATCTGGTGTTGGAGGCCACCCGGCAGACCGTCATGAGCAAGTATGCGCCCGGAGAGGATGACCTCTATATGCGGACGCTGGAACTGGGCAGGTGCAGGAAAGCGATTTTTACAGCCATGTCATGCACGATGATCTGGACAGCATCGTCCGGGACATCCGGGAAGCACACCGCAAGGACAAGACCACCGCCGACCCGCAGCCCACGCTGGATGACGTCAAGGAAAAGTTTGAACAGGCGCTCGAACAGGGCAGCCAAGAGGAAGTGGTAATCCACGAATTTTGCGACAGAATGCAGATACCTTCGAGAAGATTTCCTCAGAGGACTTCTCTGCATTTTTGCGGATACTGAGCCTGTCCAAAATGCTCAAAAATCCCAACAACATGAGAGGAAAGGCCAAGCCGCAGCCGTACTATGCGCCCAAGCGGAAGAAACGCAGATAACAGGAAAGCCGCCCAATCTGTACCGTTGGACGGCTTTGACCCGTTTGTGGGCGGAATAAAATATGTGGTTATACATCCGTTAGCTGACCGTTTTCATCAGCTTTTTCATAAACTTCCAGAGACGGATGCCATCTTTGAGGCCCAGCCGGTAAAAGAAGCACTCGCTTTCTGCACCAGAATCGAAAATAGAATCACAGTAGTGTCTTACAGCGTCCTTCTGTTCCTCAGACAATGCGCTGATTGCTTTTTCATACTCGTTTTCCAAGCGAAGGCAGTCCTCTTTTTTCTCCGTGCCGGTTTCTGCCTCCCGCCACTTAGCAAACTGGCTCTGCATCCGCTCCTGAATCATCAAATCAACCAATTTTTCTATATCTGTACCCATAAGCGCCCCTCCTTATGCTGGGCGGATATAATTCCGGTATGTTTCCAGGACGGAATCTGACACACCGCTTTTATATACTTTGCGGATGTCGGAGATTTCCTCTTGCTTCAGCAGTTTCAGCCATTTCAGCAGCTCAGCCCTGCCGTTGGCAAAGTTACAATAACGCCCATCGGCGTATTCGATACGGTATCTCATAGACAGGCACCTCCTTAAACAAAAATCATCTCAGAGAGGATGATTTCCTCTGCTCGGCTGCGAATGCTGTTCATGCCCCCGACCCACGCAAGCTGGTCACGGGCTTTCAGTTCCTCGGTGACACCCTCCGCCTCCTGCATCTGCGAGACGATACACGCCAGCCGGTCAGCGGCCTGTTCGTTCAGGTCAGCAAGATATGTCCAGAGTTTTCCCGACAGAAGCAGGGCATTGTACTGGCCGGGCCGGTGTTCTTGCAGAAACGCTTTGTGCATCCGGCCCCACCGCCCAATGGGGCGGCTTTCCTCCGGTAGCTCCAGATCGGGGATGTAGTAGTCTCCCACCAGCGTGTAGCTGATTCCGTTTTGATGGATTTTCTTTGGTAAATGCTCCATGTTCGACCTCCTGTATTCAGTTATTTCAGAATCCAGTTGATCGTGTCCCTGTTCATGATAAATTCAAGGCAACTGAACTCTTCACGAACAAGTATGGCATATCCTTTCCTAATTTTTGATAAGTAAGTCCATGAGAAACCTGCGTGCCGCGATTTTCGGAAGTATTGAAACTGTCGATTGTTTCCCGTCCCAAGTTATCCGAAATATCCTTTGCATTTTTCCCACGTCCTCCCAAAAACAAGGTGCTGTCGGCATTATCAAGTATGATTTCTGCCGCGTCCTTGTAAATGGCTTTTAGTTGGCTCTGCGATTGCAGAATGATAGAAGCGGACATTTCCCTGCTGCGAATGGTCGCAATTAACTTATCAAAGCGGGGTATCTGCCCGATGTTGGCAAATTCATCAAGCAAAAACCGGACATGAATAGGCAATTTGCCGTTGTATTCGTCGTCCGCTTTATCACAAAGCAAATTGAAAAGCTGCGATTGCAGAATAGCGATAACAAAATTAAAGGTGTCGTCGGTATCGCTCATTATGAGGAAAAGCGCGGTTTTCCTGTCGCCCAATGTATCAAGTTCCAATTCATCATAGGACATGAGTTCCCGGAGTTCCTCTATATCAAAAGGGGCAAGACGCGCACCGCAAGAAATAAGGATTGACTTTGCCGTTTTGCCAGAGACAAATTGTCAAGGACTTTTTAATCAAATTCACAAAAAAGGTGCCAGAAGCACCGTATGGCTCCTGACACCTCGTTTGATAGATTACATTTTTCCGTTCAGCAGGTCTTTGCAGAGATACGCATAGTCTGGCAGCTGGTTGATATATGGCTCCCAGCGCCGCTTGATTTCGGCCAATTCCAGCGGATCGGCTTTCTCCAGTGCATGATCGTTGCCTGTCATATATAAAACATCCGTAGCAACATCATCCAAACACCTGCCGCAGAGATCAGCAGCTGATTCTATCCTAATGCCAGTATCCACATAAAGCGGATTGACGCCAATCGCCAGCCAGACATAGCCTACCTTGTCCGACCAGAGCAGTTCAAAATCAGGGCTTTGCCGCAGATGTTCCGCAAAGACCTCCTTTACTCGTTCAATTTCATGCTTCTCTTTTTCTGTGTAAAGCATTTTCGTGTCCTCCTTGACAAAAATTTTGGTGCGTACCATTATCAGTTTAGCACAAGGCGGCTTCGTTTATCAGTCTGTCACATCTGCTGAATTTCATTTTTGAGCATACGCTTGATTTTATCGCTCATGGTTTCTGTGCTGGTCTGGCTGAAATGGACATGAACCTTGTAGGTTGTCTTGCCGATTTTCTTTACCATCGCTGGCGTGTTTTCCGGCGCTCTGGACGCAGTAACGGCGTCTGCCACCTGCATAGTATGGGGTCCTTTGTTCATGGCGCTCCTTTCTCCGAACGGGTCTGTGCCGCCGGTAAAAAATCAGTCGTGCTTACTGTTTACAATGTCTTTTGCTGTCTGTCGGGTAGCACCGGCATTTTCTTCCCGGAAATTCTTCCCGGCAAAGAGGATCGGGGCGCACCGTTCCAGGATACGGTCATAGATACGGGCGTGGGCCAGGTCAGGCGGGTTTTTGAGTTCGGCCAGCTTCAGGTTGGTGGTGATGATCATGGGCCTGCGGCTGCGGTAGCGGCTGTCAATGACGAAAAACATCTGCTCCATAGCATATTCGGTACTGCGCTCTACTCCCAGATCGTCAATGATAAGCAGGTCATACTCGTCAAAGCTGGCAATAAACTCCGACCTGTCCTCGGAAAACATTCCCGTCAGACGGTTCAGGATGGTGGGAAAGTTCGTCATCAGCACCGGCACATCCCGGTCAAGCAGGGCGTTGGCGATGCAACCGGCGAAAAAAGACTTGCCGGTTCCCACATCCCCGAACAACAGCAGGCCGGTGTTGTTTTTATATGCCTCCTTCCAGTTCTCCACATAGGCGCGGGCCTTGTCCATCAATGGGTTTTGGCCGTTGTCGTTGGCAAAGGTGTAGTCATAGAGATAGCGGTCTTGCAAGCCCTGTGCCTTTCGGCGTTTGATACGCTCCATGCGGCGCTGCCGTTCTTCAGCAGCCTTGCGCTGTTCCTCGGCCTCCTGCTGGCACTGGCAGATGCAGCGGGGCATGAAGTAGCCTGGTTTTCCAAAGCATGGCACAACGGTCTGCCTCTGGCCGCCGCACTTCTTACAGTGAATGAGGCCGTCTGCCGGGTCTATGTACTCGTCCCCGGCCAGTTCCACACCGGCGGCTGCCTTGTCGATCAGCGCCCGGATTTCTGCGGTAATCTCAATCATACGGTTTCATCTTCCTTTACGCTGTAATCCCGGTTGCGGGTGGGCGGGGCTGCTTTCTTCGCGTCCTCACCGGCCCAGCGCCGGATGGTGGCGGCATGGCTCTGATACCGCTTGCCGGTAGAAGCCATGTACTCGGACAGCTTTTCGATGTACTGGCCCCATACAGTGGGAAAGCTGGCCTGCAAGTCTGCCAGTTCCTCGTCCGTCAGGAAAACATTCTGGTAACGGCCATAGGCGCGGGCGCTCTCACTCTCTCTATTCTCTATACTCTTATCTCTAATATCTAATCTCTTATCTCTAATCTCTGGTGGACAAATGTCCCCCTGGCTATATGGTGGACAAATGTCCGCCCCGCCGGATGGGAGCAGTTTTTGACGCTTCAATCGCATACGCTCTTTCTTTTTCCGTTCCCCCTCGGTAGAGGATTGGCCGATCAGCAGTTGGATGTCGGCCATGTAGTAGGCCCCATCGGTCAAAATCTCCACAAGGCCAAATTCAAGGAACACCTTCAAGGCCCGTTCCACCGTCCCCACCTGATGGCGGGTAAAGGTGGCGATGGTCTGGGGCGTGTGGGCAGATGGTCATTGAGCATGAGGATACCGCCGCTTTTGAGTGACATGAGGTACATTTTCAGCAGCAGATTGGAGTACAGCAGGCCATCCTGCATACTCTCCAAAATAACCATCGTTTCGCTGTTGTAGAAGTTTTCTTTCAGCTTGAGGTAGTAATATTTTCGATTGTCTGACATAGGCTTCCTCCTTGGGGTTTATTTCAGGGGTCTGTATGCCTTTAGAGGGCCGTTTTGGGGGGCCAGAGGATAAATCTATCAGGCCCCCAGCGACACCCTCGAAAAAAGCCTTGATTTACAAGGGTTTTTCAGCCCCTAAAGCGTGACATTTCGCCCTTTGTTTGCGCTTGCTGCTGGGCGGCCTTGATACGCTTCATGCGTCCGGCACATTCCGGGCAGTATTTGGCCCGGTTGGAGCGGGGGTGAACAGCGCCCCGCAGACGGCGCACCGTTTGGCGTCCAGGCGGTGGAACAGGGCCGTTTCCAGTTCCTTATCCTGCGGCAATACCGCCACCCGGAACCACCGGCACAACAGGGAGTAGGAAATGGACTGGACACAGACACATTCCTCCCCATCATCCAGCGCGATACAGTTGCCGCCGTCATAGTTGCAGCACTCATGTACCAGCCGCCGCGCTCTGCGGTACTGGCGGTAGTCCATGACGGGGATGGGTTCAGGCTTGCTTTTCTTCATGCTGGCACTTCCCACACCCGCCACAGCCCTGGCAGACATGGGCCTCCGGCTCCGGGCCGGTGGGCGCGGCTACTTGTTCCGGCTGCAAGAGGGCAAGGGGCAGGCGGATATTCAGGTGGACAGTGACGGGTAAAATAATCTGCTTCATAGGGCAATCTCCTTCCATGAGTGAATGTTGACAGTTCTGTGCAAAGGGGGTGTCGTGAAACGCGACGCGCCTAAAAGGGGTCGCCAAAACGCCGTACCCTTTACCGTTCCGGCCCCCGGTCATGGGACTTATCCCGTCCCTGGCGGGCCAGTTGGTCGGCGGCCTTGCGGAGTCGTTCAATGGCTTTCAGTTCCTCCCGCATGGCTTTCATGTCGATGGTGTCCACCTGCTTCTGGGCGGTCAGCAGGTCGATTTCGCGCTGCCATGCCTTGGGGTGATTTCCTCGCCGCTATCCTTCAGTTCCTTCAGATACCGGGCCGCCGCGTCATAGAGGATCAGTTCCCGGCTGTGGCGCTGCTCAAACAGTTCCCGTTTCTCCGGCTTACCTTGGCAAGCTGCTTTCGGATGGCTTGTACTTGTTGTACTGCGCCCACATCTCCCGCGCTCTGTGAGGGTGGCAATCCGGCG
>ENA-OQCX01000786-OQCX01000786.1-human-gut-metagenome-genome-assembly--contig:-NODE-786-length-16027-cov-6.650692_pt1 | contig 16027 bp, 10 predicted proteins | sample MGYA00242762_ERZ504587 | MGnify/ENA primary metagenome ERZ504587 (study PRJEB26092, sample SAMD00036337) | human gut metagenome | host: Homo sapiens | study: EMG produced TPA metagenomics assembly of... | reverse complement strand
TGCTGTGTCTACTATATCAGCAGGGCTTGGGAAGAAGTGACTACTGAACCAGTACAACATTCCAAGAACCGTCTACTGATATCGGTTATAAAAAGAAAAAGCGTCTAGCTAAATCAGGAAAAGACACTTTTTTTATATTACGGGTGCGTTTACAATAGGCTGTAAAGGTGTTTACATTATGGGGTAACGGGCTTTACATTCTTAGGTAACGGTCGTTACACTATGAAGTAAAAGCTTTTACCGAATAGAGTAACGATTGGTAAAGGTAAGGCGCTGGTAATTAGAGTTAGTAGCATATTTGTTTATTGACTATGTTTCTTGCGCAATATTATTTCTATCTTTGGGAGTCATTAAATTCTCTGATAGGATGAAAGATTTTGCAGCCATTGATTTTGAAACGGCCAATGAACAGCGTACCAGTGTTTGTAGTGTAGGAGTGGTTATCGTACGCGATGGAGAAATTGTGGACCATTATTATAGCCTTATCCGTCCCGAGCCGGAGTATTATACTTATTGGAATACCCGCGTGCATGGCTTGACGTTGGCAGATACCCAGGATGCTCCTATCTTTCCCGTTGTGTGGCAGGAAATAGCTCCACGCATTGAAGGTTTACCATTGGTAGCGCACAACAAGGCCTTTGATGAAAGCTGCTTGAAAGCTGTTTTCCGTACTTACTGCATGGATTATCCGGATTATGAGTTTCATTGTACTTTGCAGGCATCACGTCGCGTCCTGAAAGGATTGCCCAACTATCAGTTGCACACAGTGGCAGCTTGTTGTGGCTACCAACTGGAGCAGCACCACCATGCATTGGCAGATGCGGAGGCTTGTGCGTGGATAGCCAAGGAGGTGATATCTGGATAATATGGTCTAAATCGCGTCAATCAAGAAAAAGGCTGCCCAATAATATGGGTCTTGATATTTCTTTATTTTGGTGGTTTGCGGAGAAGCAGATTTTTCTTTGGTTTTGTCTATTTCTTGCCTGACCCGGGATTTCCATTGTTGTTTACCAACTCCCGTCTCCACTTCGATTTCATAATTACGCACATAGGTTTGTGCATCATGTAAAGACTCAATTTTATTTTTTCCTTTAAGCAAGTTCCTATAGAATTGTGTCATGAGTAACTGTGTTGCGTGGTCGTTTACGTCCCACAGTGAAACAAGGATGGCGTTGGCACCGGCCTTTTTCAATCCTCTGGGCAGCCCTGCAATTCCATCGGCCGTAATACGACCTAATCCCGTTTGACATGCGGAAAGAACAGCCAGCTCCACATGTGTTAGATTAAGGTTACATAATTCTCTTGCTGTCAATATGCCATCTTCCACGTATTTATTGTTGGCATCTTGTTTAGCTGTCCGGTTGGCTCCAGAAAGTATGATTCCACATCGTGACAAGGATAAATCTTCTGAAACATTATCCTTGAGGTATAATGTGGATGGTACTATCTGATAGTCGAAACAAAATCCATGAGTAGATATATGTATCATATTGTATTTCTGCATATCTTGTTTGACGATATCCTCTGTTCCCTTGGAATATTGGTATAGTTGGCAACTATTGGGTGATATAAGCGTACGAATTTTGTTTACTTCGGCCAGCGAGCCATTGAGGTATGTATATCCTTGCCCTACCACGGGTGGTAACATATCTCTACCTAATATCTCACTGGCACTGCGATCAGGCAGGGTATCGGGGTGCTGTATGACGGCAGAGTCATCATTGTAATTTAATCCACCGAGTAGTAACAGAGAAGGCTTGGATGCTGTTCCTCTGTCTTCACATAGTCTTCTGGTAGATGACAGACGGAATATTTTGCAGTCGGGGCGGTCAAAGCAGAGGTATTCTATACCCAGCAGATGGAATATACCTTCCGGTGAGAAATAAATATTAGTTTTGGAGGGTGTATCGCCAAGAAGATTATCCCATATCTTTTTCCCTAAAATCGTGTCGGAATAAAGGTGGTTCTTATCTATGATTTTTCTGGAATATATAGCCTCTTTTAGCGTACCGAAGTTCTTCTTATTCTGTATTGTGTATTGTTCTATTTCTTCCAAGGTGAACATGGGAATAAAGCGAACTGCTTTATTTTTCTGCATAACCAATGCTGCATAACGTGTTGTGTCATTCTTGAGATATTGTATGAACTCAATGGCTTTGTCCGACTGATTTGTCAGTGCTCTGCTTATGTCTTTTCCATTGACTTTCAAATTGTCAAGAAAGAATTTATAAGCATTTACCCGGTTCATTAATAGGCGTTCTTGTTGTTCATATTCTTTTTGTAGAGTTTGTCTCTCTTTACCGGTTAATGAGCGGAGTAACAGTCGTAGTTCATGGAGCCTTTCATAAAGTTGTGTATATTCTTGATTGCCAGATACCAATTGCCATATATTGATGTTGGTTTGTAATAGTACAGATTTTGAGAATACAGCTACATCAAACAAAAAGTCGGGGTCAAAGCCTTCCGTTGCATAACATTCTGCCAATACTTTCTTTTTTGTATTCCAGAAGTTAATTCGTTCTTGTTCGGTCATGTATGCAAAGTTGGAGATGATGTAGTCTTTTTCTTTCTCAAAATATATTTTGAATTGAGTTGTTGCTTCTGGAAGAGCGTTCATCTTAAGTAGGATTTCTGCTTTTTTCCGCAATGAGATAATATAGTCTGGATGGGTGTTTCCGATATTTATCTGCTGCCAGGATATGGCTTCGTCTATATGTGCCAACGCTTTCTTGAAATAAGACTGCTCTTTGGCTGAATCTCCTAATTCGCTTTCTACGATGGCCAGATTACCCAAACATAAATAGCGATCGGCATCATTTTCTGTATATAGAGACAAAGCGGAGCTTAATAACTCGAAAGCTTCTTTATGGCGTTTTATATTCCACAAAATGTATCCTTTATTTTGGATGGCACTTCTGAAGATGCTGTCTTTGCTTGTTGCATGTTGACTGATGGCTGTGTCCAAAAGTGCTAATGCATTTTGGGAGTTACCGGTTTGTGCGTAAGCATTGGACAGATTAATCAGGCGTTTGTCTTCGCCTTTTCTTAAGTTGAGAGGAGATAGTAGCTCGATGACTTTTTCGTAATAGCCGGTCAGTAGATAAATGTCACTGAGATTCAGTAAGACGTCGTCTTTGTAAGGAAAGTTTTTGAACGTATGGAGTATTTGCTCGTAGTACAAGCGAGATTTATTATAATCTGCCGTTTCTTTATAGGATTCTGCCATCACTCTCCATAGGGCTAATTTATGACTATTGGCCTTTACTACCTTTTCTGCCTTTTCGTAATATGGAAGTGCTTTTGTATATAAACCTTTACTACGGAACTCTTCCCCACGGGTGAACAGTTCATTGTAGTTGCTTTGCGCATGTATATAAACATTGCCCAGCAGTAGTAATAATGCAATGAATATTTTCATAATTAGTTGGATGTTATCACGAAACTTATCTCTTTATCGGAAGTGTTTTCAACGGTTATTGTATATATGCCGAAACTATCCATCTCCCAGCAGACCCAAGCGGCGGCTTTTCCTTGAGGAGATGTATCTGATACATGGATGCCGTTTTTTTCGTCGTTGACGTAAAGGTTCACGATGCCACCATTCTCTGCTACAACCAGAAGTTCTCTCTTTCCGGAACCTTTGGATGAGTATGTACCTTTACTATGTGGTGCCAGCGCGCGATGTACGAGTTTACAGTCGTAGGATGCTCGTAAGAGTAAGGGTTTCTCAATGTAGTTATTGGCAAAGCTTATGTCGTAGACAATCAATGAATCAATAAATTCGGGACGGTATAGTAAGTGTTTGTTTAGCCCCACTTCGTTACTGCCATCCGTTACGGAGAATCGGTCAAAGTCGGTAATTCTGACCGTATCATTCTGATATATGATAGTATTGATGTCACCGGTCCACTCTGCTATACACTCTTTCAAGGTTTGTACATTTTTCAGTTCTACTCCTTCGCGGACCTTCAAACAAAAATTCCGATAGGTTGCCATCTTCTTTGACAATGTGGCTGTTTGTGAAAAACATGTTGTTAAAAAGGTAAGCAAGTATAACATGCTGATTAGGGCTCTTTTCATGGTGTTTTATTTAGTTAATGAATTCCATCTAGCATAATAAAGGCTGCCCAATATTCTGGTTTGTCGTAGATTCCGTTTTGATAGCTACGCAGATATTTTTGGGCATTTAGAAAAGCTGCTCTTTTGTTTTGTCCGGAAACCAAGTTCTTATAGAATTCTGCCATCAGTAGCTGGGTGGCAGTATCATCTACTTTCCATAAACTCATTAAGAGTGTCTGGGCTCCGGCTTTTTTGAATCCTCGTTGCAATCCGAAAACGCCGTCCCCTACGATCTCTCCCAACCCCGTTTGGCAAGCTGACAGGATAGCCAAATTGAGGTTTGACAGATCTAACTTAGAAAGCTCCTTGGCAGTCAATATACCGTCTTCTATATCTTCCGGGATTTTCTTCATGTTAAGGCTGGCGGCTGCTCCGGACAGAAACAGACCAGACCGGCTTAGAGCTTGTTCTTCAAAGCTTCTTTGGGCAGTGTAGTGGCCGGTCAGTGGACTGTAGAAACCATGTGTTGCCACATGAAGCAAGGTGATGGATTGACCGGATAATTGTTTGAATGATTCTTCGGTCCCAGCCATGCCGCTCATCAAGGCTACCGGAATTTGTTTGTTGCGTAATAGGGTATCTATCGTCTGCACTTCTCGTTCTGTTCCTTCCAAAAAAGAGATTCCTTTGCGTAATACTAAAGAGTCTATCTCCGGGACATCACGGAATGCTATTAGGGATTCTGCACTTTGCAGTTCTTTCCGCATGGCCTCAATGTCTCCTTGTCCTCTTTCATATTCTAGACCACCGTAAAGAACCGCTTTTGTTCGTATGTCCTCTCTCTTATTTTTGATGAGTTCGCGAGTAGACGATAGCCTATATGTATTATAGTATTCGGCAAATGTTTTCTTATCTGTTAGTGGTATGTATTCTATGGCAATATTGTTTAATTCTCCTGAGGGTGAGAAATAGACATTCTTTTTTTCAGCGAGATAATGATGTAGAGGCTTCCAAATGAGATTGGATAGCGCTGTAGTATTGTAATAATCGGTAGTTGGAATCGTTGATAACTGCTTTTGAGAAAATAGGCGAACTACGGTTGGATACTTGCTTTTTTTCTCCAATAAAACGGCAGCATATTCTTCAGTATTATTCGAATAGTATGTACAGAATTCAATGGCAATATCATCCTTCTTCAATCCCTTCCATATCTCTTTCCAGGTTGTAGAGTACCCCTTGACATAACTGCCATATTTTTTCATTCTCTGATGAGGCGATATTCCAGTTCTTGTTCCAGATGCATCAGAGAATCGGAGAATAATGAATCTTGGGTATCTTGTTTTGATAGTCTATCGTTGAATAGACTTAGGTCTCTCCATTTATTATATGCTGTCTGCAATGAGTCGTTGCCAGATTCGTATATCAGTTTTTCAAATTCAATGTCTGTGTTGAGCATTAATCCTTTCAGGAACAGATTTACGTCATAGGCCATACTGCAAAGCTCTTTCATCTGAGTATGTTCGGCAGCTTCTATAATAAAGTTATAAGAGGATTGCATCATTGCGAGATATCGTTCTCTGACAGATTTGGGAACATTTCTGAATGTATTTACTAACATTGACTTATCAATATTATGGCTGATTTTGAGAGGGGTAATCATCTTGTCATACAATCCATACTTGTAGTAGATAAATGCAGCATCAGACAGAATGGATGAGTAAGTCTCCTTGTTTTTTCTTGGTACATATACCATAGCTTTAGTAGCATAGTCTAATGCTTCGTCTTTCATGGATAAAGTGTAATAGGTGGTTGCTAAAGAATTGCATATAGAAGCACGTAAAGTATGGCTATTGCTTGTAGTTTTGGGTATGTTCGCCTCAAAATTTCTTGCACTCTTATTCCATAACCTTAAGAATTCGTTTCGTGTACTGTCCATTTGTGTACGGTATTCAGGATTATTTTCCATATCGGGAAGCGATGTTATGGTATCAAAGATGTTATTGAATACTTGGATGAGGAACAATAACTCTGAGATACGCTTTTCCATCGGCCATTGTAGGTAAGTCCAATGCTGTTCTGTCAGAAATTCGTTATGGGTTATTTTTCTTACTACGGAAGTGAAATAGCTGCACTTTTGCCGAGGTCGTAGTGACTATATAAGTTTGCCAATGTTGTTTGGTTTCTTAAATAGATGATATCTAATGTGTCTGCATATTGCTGATTTAGCCTCATCTCTTCCTCTGCATATTGTAAGGCACTAAATGCATCTCCCAAGTTATAATAAAGGTTGGCTATGTCATATAGCAATGCCCGATAAAAGGATGAATGTTCGCCATATAGCTTCTTTGCAGGTTTTATACATTGCAAACAAGCGTCAAGTGCTTGTGAAGAATCGATATAGTTGTATGCGCTGGTTTTTAACCGTAACGCATGTATATATATATCGACATCTGCTGTGTGATAGATAGTATCTCATTGATACATGCTAAACTATTGTTGGTTTGTTCGTTTTCTAAATAGGCTTGTGCTAGATTGAATAATATGTAGGGGTATTTTTCAGGGTATATTTCCCGATTGCAAATCTTTTTGGCTGTTTTAGCATAGTGGAGTGCCTCTTTGTATTGAGAAGTTCTATAGTAGGCTTGCGATAGCTCATAAAAGACATCAAGTATCTTTTCGTTTTGTGTTTGGTTGGATTGAGTGTATGAGGTACTCAGTAAGTTTAAGTAAAAGATGTTTTTTTCTTCATTTCCCAAAACTTTATAAGAATAGGATAGATTTTGTAGTAGTGTCTGGTAGTTTTCACTCTCTTGTTGCCGTATGGGTAGGAAAGCTGCATATAAATCTTCTCCCAATTCTATCGCTTCTTGTATTTTGTTTGAGCGAATCAGGCAATCCATCTTGTATATTTCTAATAGTCTTTTTACGCCTTGGTCTGCATCCGGTTTTTTTTGATATGTTTCAAGGGCTTTTTGGCTATAATCCAACGCTTGTTGCAGCGTGATGGAATCTTGCAGGTATTCCTCTGATTTCTTGTTATAAAAATTAGCTAGGTTGTCGTAAATTAGATTTTTTAAATATCGGTCTTCTTCATTGTCGTTTCTTAGTTCGCGTACAAATACTTCTGCATTTTCAAGATACTTGCCTTGCTCATCGCCGTTGTTTTCTTGTGATTGACTGAAGTAACAGAGAGAGATGCAGTATAGGGAGGAGTTGTAATTGATGGAATCATTGAGATTCTTAGCCAGTTCGTAAGCTTGAAAGTAAGCATTTAACGCCTTGGGGTAGTGATTTTCAAATTGATGGTTGTAGTATTCATGTCCCAAGGCAAAGAGGGTGTTCATTGCGGCATCGCATTCTAAATTGTACAGTTGTTGACAAGCTGCCTGGTGTGCTTCAAAACATTTTATAGCATTGGTTGAGTCGCTTAATTGTGAATAACAATAACCTTCATTGGCTATTGTTGTCATACGCCAGATATGATTTTTACCTAAAATAGTTGCTTCTATAGCGTCACATTGTTTGTATAATTTCAGTGCTTTTGTATAGTCCTGGTGTTCGAATGCTTTATCTGCTAAGGCTGATAGCGAGTCCGATTGAATGGTTAGACGGCGGTCTATGGGGGAGAGCTTGTAGTAATATGGAGATATTTTTTGAGCTTGTTTTTCATCTCCAAGTTGGTAGTGGCAACTTGCAAGCCACATGGCGGAATAGTCCCGTCGATTATGAGTTGAGTCCATCTCTATCTTATCCAATCGGTCGCTCTCTTGGAAAATGGGAATGGCTTCTTTGTATTTCTTCATATTATATAGATGGACTCCTTTAGAAAACAGCTCATCTGATTCTACGCTTTGTGCCATGGTGACAACATTTGGTAAAAGGATGAATAATATGTATATGATATATGATGCTTTCATCGCCATTGTTTTTCTAATTTATGCCATCCAGCATGATGAATGCCGCCCAATATTCTGGTTTATCATAGACTCCATTTTGATAAGTACGTAAATATTGTTGGGCTTTATAGAGTGACTGCTTCTTACTGTTTCCATTTATCAGTTTGTTATAGAATTCGGTCATTAACAATAAAGTTGCTGTATCATCTACTTTCCATAAACTCATCAATAAAGTTTGTGCACCTGCTTTTTTAAATCCACGTTGCAGACCGAAAACTCCTTCACTGGTAATGTCTCCCAGCCCCGTCTGACAAGCAGAAAGAACGACTAAGTCAAGTCCTCGAAAATCAAGGCGTGACAATTCTTTAGCAGTAAGAATTCCATCTTCCATGTCTGTAGGGCTATATTGATTGTTATCGGTTAAATAGTCGGCAGCTCCAGTTAAATATAGTCCGGAGCGTGAAAGAGAGTTCTCTTCAGTATGTTTAGTTCTATAATCATTGTCATACGGTGATGTTGAGATGAATGGTTGTGGCTCTTCATAAAATCCATGAGTGGCAATATGTAATAAGGAGATTTGTTTGCCAGATAATGCTTTAAATGATTCTTCAGTTCCATCCATACCCATTTGCAACAGTGTAGTTATCTTTTTGCCTCTTAATAGTTGGCTTATAGATAATACTTCTGTTTCTGCTCCATTTAGATAGCTGAGATTACTGCGTTTTTGCCGTAAGTCTTGTATATTGGGAGCATCTCTGAATACTAAGTCAGGAGTGCTTTCGCTATTATAATAAGCTAATCGTATCCGGTCACGATCTTTTGCCCCCATATTATATTCTAATCCTCCGTAAAGTACTGCTTTCTTCTTGATATTATTCTTATGTGCCAGTGCCAATTCTCGCGTTGAAGAAAGTCTGATCATGTTGCGTTGTTCTGCCTTGGGTAGGTATTCAATGCCGACTTTGTGAAAGATACCGAATGCAGAAAAATAGATATTTCCATTTTCAGGCATGTATTCTTCGATAGGTTTCCATACGAGGTTGTAAAATGCCGGTGTTGAATAGGCTTCCTTTAGGGTAGCTTCATATTCTTTTTGCGTACCTAGTATGACCATACGGGGTTGATGGAGTTTATCAAGGACATAGGCACAATAAAGTAAAGAGTCTGGTTGAGTATAAAAAGCCGCGAACTCAATAGCAATATCATTTTGACCGAGACTGTTTTGTACGTCTTCGTATGTTATTGCCAATGCACGAGTGTAATCTCCAAATTCTTTGGAAGAAGATAATAGGTCGCGTTCTATTGCATTAGCTTCAGCAGTAAGCTTTTCGATGATTTCAGGTTGAGGTCGTGAGGTTTGTGAGGATAAACGGTCAATTTGCATGTTCAGTGAGCGCCATTTGTCCAGTTTTTCCCTTATATTCTTATTCCCTTTGCTTTGAAGGAGCTTGTGCAACTCTATTTCCGAATTGAGTAACATACCCTTGGATAAAAGTAGGGCATTGTAGCTTAATGGTAGGAAGCGTGCATACCTTGAGCTTTATAGGACATGGGGATGATGTTTTCAATCATATTCTTGTATCGTGCCCAATATAAGGCTCTTTCATTGGCAGTAAGCCATCGAAAGTCAGAGAATATCTGTTGTTGTGTTTGTTGCAGACAGCGCTCAAAGTAGATACAACTGTTGGAAATATCGTTGTTGTATAAATAGTATGTTCCGATGTCTGCTAAATTACTGCTACTAACCGTTCCATATATTTTTTTTGAACTCTCAAGTAGTTTTTCTTTGATTAGGATGCTTCTTTATAATTTCCTTGAAGAAATAAGATATGGGCCAAATCATTTTCGTACTGTATGGTGATGGGATGTTCTTCTCCTAAATTCGGTGTTAAATCATTCTTTATTAGGTTGCTGATAAATTCCTTAAGGCTTTGTATTTCTTGTTGAGGAGGGGCGTCCATTAAATATAGATGTAGGAATTTCTCTATTGCCATATAGAATTTGTCCGGATCTACTTCTTGAGCTATATCAGTAGGTGATAGTGAGCGTGCCTGGATATCAATAAAGACTTTTTTTACCCGATTTTGAAATATGGCCTGTTTATTTGTGTTTCCGATATTCAAGAGTATATAGGGTTCTATCCATAGGATGATTGTACATAAGTATTGCAAATGTTTATCTCCCCATATTGTCTTAGTGAGCTCTAATGATTTTTCGTATAGTTGTACTGCTCCGGCATAATCGCCGATATCTGTGAATAGTTGAGCCTGATTGTTGAGTGCAGCTATATAGCTTATCTCTTGTAACCATCCTTTTTTCTCATAAAACTCCAAAACTTTGGAATTAAGGCTGATGGCTTTCTGCTTATTTCCGGCATTGGAATATATTGTTGACATAATTCCTAGAATATTGATATAATCTACTTTTGCCGTGCCATATTGGCGCATTATGTTTTCAGCCTTTTCTATTTGAATTAGGGCATTGTTTATATCTCCCTTGGCAATATTGGCTTGGCTTATTTTTACCATAATAAATGCCGGTATTGAATCGCTGCGATTAGCTTGGTTACAAGCCTCTAAAAAATCTTGTCCCAGAGTGATAGCTTCGTCATATTGTCCGAACATTTGGTATAAGTCAATGGTATTGGACAATAAAATCTCATAATTGTTTGATGTTTTTCCTTCTGCTAGTTCACATAGAGATAATGCTTGCATCATCAAAGTTTTGGCCTGTTCGTAGTTTTTGTTCCTGAATGCAATGACCGACTGTTGGTTGACAATTTGTGCTTCGAGTAAAGGGTATCGTTTATGAGCTATGCTGTAGGCTTCATCTAGATAACGAGTAGCTTTGTCCAATCCGTCTTTCATTGAGAAGTCTGTATTTACAGATGCAAGCGACAGAAGGGCATCAACATATCTTTCAGAGTATTCACCATAAGTATGCTTGCATATATTTTTATTTATCAGGTAGTTTTCTTCTGCATTGATAGAGTCCCCTAATGCATAATATAGGTTCCCTATGATAATGGTACTGTTTCCATACCAAATATGTTCTTTTCCTGCTACTTGTTTTTCTATGTCTGCACAGCGTAGAGCATACTCCAATGCACGTTCCAGATTTCCAGCTTGTGCAAACATGTTGGATAGTTCAGAGAAACGGTCTGACTCTACGGTGAGCCTCCTATCTATAGGAGGTACCATGTAATAATCGGGGCTAATGGCTTGGGCCTCCTTTATTTTCCCTAATTGCATATAACAGCTGGATAGCCACATCTCTGAGTAATAGCGCCGGGAGTTAGTCGTATCTAATTGTGCTTTGTCAATATTGTTGCTTTTGTTGAAATAGGAGATGGCTTCATTATATCTCTTAAGATTGTACAATTCTACCCCTTTGGAAAACAATTCATCCGATTCGACACTTTGTGCTTGAAGAGATGTAGTGAAACTTAGAAAAATGACCAAAATGATAATACGGTTCATATGCATTCCTATTTTTGATGCTACTTATGAGTCTTATGCTACATAAAATAGGTTTTTATAATTGTACAATTATTGGGGGATAATGATGGGCAGAGGTGAACTGATATTTCTAATAGCTTGTTTCAGCCTCGAGTCCCAACTTGTCAATTACATCTTGTGTTATAATATCTGCCGGTGCCTTTAAGGTTGTAATGACCCATTGTTTGGTCAGCTCATTCCATTGCTGGCTGGAGACAACTTGCCAGCTACGTGTCATAATGTCTTCGGATGGTTCCAACTTTTTTCTGCGCTTCCGGTCTTCTTTCCAGTTCTTCCGGTATTGGTCTGTAGCGTCGCAGGTTTCTTTCAACTCGATGGATAGTTTGTATTCCCCAGTACCGAAGCTGATTCTGTATTCGTCATTTTCATCACGGAAACCCATGTAAGAGCGAGGAACGATAAAACTTTCGCCTCTGATTTTGTATTTGGCGACTTCATTGTCTTTTCGTATATAACGGAAGAAGCCATTGCGGTCAAGCTGGCTGGAATCTACAGGTATTTCTAATGAAAATTGTCCTAATTCCTGGTCTTTTTGTAACTGTACGATTTCATTCATCCAAGAAGAAGTCAACTTCATTGTCATAGAAAAGCAGAAATTCTTTCTTTCTTCAAATGAAAAAGGAATATTTAAGACAGAGTTAGGCAAGTTAGAGCGGGTTGGGCAGATGATAAGGGTGTCGAGTGCTAATTCAAATTTAGAGTGGTTTATGATACGGTTAATCTTGTTACGATCAATATGACATGAAATGTAAAAGACCGTATCATTCCCTTCTTTTCGCAGGCATCCTATTCCGTCAAATTTCATGCCTTTAGGGTCTAACGCTCCGTCGAACGAGGTCTCTTTATAAAAATCGTTTATTTCTGATATAGTGCTGATATTAGTGGTATAAACATTTTCAGTACGTATAGTTTCTTCCCACTCATTTTTTAGGCGAGAATTCCGTGTCAATAAAGAACCTATGGCATTTACTCCTAAATCAATGAAGGATGTCACATATCCGGATGCAATGCCTTTGACAGACTCTTTACTGGCATTGAACAAATCTCCCATATAACTGCGGGTGGAATTTCTTTCTTCACACAAACTTTGAATTTCATTAGCTAAATCATCGTTCGTGTAAATAAATGTTTGATATTCTACTGATTGTGCCAATATTACTATGGAACTAAATAAGAATACTAAAATGGATAAAGTCTTTTTCATATTTTAAAAGATTACATTATTTGTATATATAGAAGTATAACATGTTTTACAAATTTATGAAAATGTGTGTAGCCCTACAAGGCTGTTTTAGACGCTAATGTACTATTTGTGGCATTTTGCGATTATGTGGTCGTAATATGTGATTAAGTGGGTGAACATTCTTTTCTTGTTTAGAACGGTAACCGTTTTATTCTAAACTTTATTCATTTGAATATTTATGGCTGAATGTCATTGATAATGAATGGAATTTTTTTAAATTGGTTATTTGTTCTTAACTTTGTCAAGCAAAAAGCAATTAAAAAGAGAAAAGATGAATGTAAGAGGAACATTTATGTGCTTGCTATGTGTCGGAGCACTGTTTGTGGCTTGTGGTAGCAAGAGTAGAAAGACTGCGGAAGTTGCTGGACAAGCCGATACGGTACATGTCGTTGGTGATGATAAGGATAAGCATGGCTGCATTGCATCTGCCGGATATACTTGGAGTGAGGCTCAGAAAGACTGTATCCGTCTGTGGGAAAAAGGAGTCCGTATGAACGCTGTGATGATGCGGAGAAGATGTTGTTTCTGGTGTTCAGTCCCGATTCTACCCAAGTGGAACTGTTCTTTTCGGAAGAGGAAATGCCGAATGAGATTCTGGAGCGCCGTGGCCTTCCTGCGGGGGATATGTTTGGAATGTGGAAGATGATGATACAAAGAATGTGCGTTTGGAAGATGGAAGATGGACGGTCAGCCAGCGCGGTCGGCTTATTTACTGGCAGGCAGAAGAGGCTGCGGGGAACTAATATGTAGAGAGATGGAAGATTTGAAGATATTGACAGAGTCTGTCTGCTGCATAGCCCGTGAAGCCGGATATTTCTTGAAAGAAGAGCGGAAAAACTTCAGCCGGGAAGCGATACGGAAGAAACAACCCCATGATTATGTCTCTTATGTAGACAAGGAGTCGGAGAAGCGGGTGGTGGCTGCGCTTCGGGAACTTCTTCCCGAGGCTGGATTTATAGCCGAGAAGGTTCTGCTGTCTATCACGATGAACCCTACTGTTGGGTAGTGGACCCGTTGGATGGGACAACGAATTATATTCATGATAATGCTCCCTATTGTGTCAGCATCGCTTTGCGCGACAAGGATTCTCTGTTGCTGGGAGTTGTTTATGACCCTTGCCGGATGAATGTTTTTATGCCTGGCAGGGAGGTGGCGCTTATGTGAATGGAGAACGGATGGAGGTCTCGTCTGTCCAGCAGGTGGAGGACGCCTTTGTAGTGACGGAACTCCCTTATAATTCCGACCGGTATGCACGTACCGGTGAGCATTTGATTCATGAACTTTACGGGCGTGTGGCAGGTATCCGCATGACCGGTTCTGCTGCGCTTGCCATCTGCTATGTGGCTGCCGGACGTTTGATGCCTGGCTTGAGGCGTTTATCGGCAAATGGGACTTTTCTGCGGCTGCGCTGATGGTGCTGGAGGCTGGTGGAAGAATCACTGACTTTTGCGGTAGTGACGACTTTTTGGACGGACATCATATCATTGCCACTAACGGACTGCTGCATCCGTTGTTCTTGAAGCTGACAGGTGAGGTCTCGCCATTATAGCAAACAAGGCGATGGAGTGTATTGCTCTGTTGCCATTTTTTTTAATACTATACGATGAAAAACATAGTTAAAACCTGGTTCTTTTCTTTTGTCCATCTCTTTTTCCCGCGTCAGTGTGCCGTGTGTGGTGCTATCTTGCAAGAGGGTGAAGAGGGCATCTGCATGAAGTGCAATATGGATATGCCCCGGACAAACTATCATCTTCGTAAGGACAATCCGGTGGAACGTATGTTTTGGGGGAAGATACCTCTGGAACATGCTACATCTTGTTTCTTTTACCATAAAGGGAGTGATTTCCGCCGCATTCTCCATCAGTTGAAATATGGAGGGAGGAAAGACCTTGGCGAAGTGATGGGGCGGTTTATGGCGGCGGAGTTGTCGGCTACCGGTTTCTTCAGTGATGTGGATGTCATTGTCCCCGTTCCTCTGCATCCGCGTAAGCGGAAAATGCGTGGGTACAATCAGAGCGAATGTATAGCCCGCGGCGTTTCCGCTGTCACCGGTATTCCCATGGATACTGCTTCCGTTGCCCGTATGAGGCATACGGAAACGCAGACCCGTAAATCCTCTTATGAACGGTGGGAGAATGTGGACGGTATCTTCTGTCTGCGTCGTGCTGACGCTTTTGCAAGGAAGCATGTACTGATTATAGATGACGTATTGACTACCGGTGCCACCACTACGGCTTGTGCCGATGCGCTCAAGGAAGTGGAGGGTGTGCGCATCAGTGTATTGACACTGGCGGTAGCGACCTCATAAGTCAGAAACGATAACGGCCGCCTGCTACGATTGTTCCGGTATATCCTACTCCGAATTCTGTGAAGAAGGCAAACCGGCTTCCGTATTCGATGCCTAGAAAACTGAATTGATAAGCGAATCTTGTCTTGTGAAAGACTTCTCCTCCAAAACTGTTCCGAAGGAAATAGGCACCGAGCCCTGCTGAGGTATACAGAGAGAATTTGGGGCGGGTAAACCAGTGCCACCGGAAGGTGGGAAGAACATACAGATACCTTCGGTTGTCTTTGGTGTTTTCATCCAAAGCTTCGTAAAGGCTGCTGGCTGTCCCTTTGTTGCCGGTTATTCCTCCGGTTACTCCCAGGCTGATTTTGCGGTTGAATCTATAAATGTAGCTGATATTCAGGGCACCGTAGTAGTTTGTCTTTTCGCGTGTATAAACTCCGAAACTCAGTACCGGAGCGAAGCACTCCTCGGCCATGCTGTTGGCATCGGTAATGGGCAGGAAACCATAGCTGACGGAAAATTCATGGTGCCGGAACTTTTCTTGGGGCAGAACGGGTATGTCTTGTGCTTTGCAAAATGTACATACAGTCAATCCGATGATTAAAAAAAGTTGGGCTGTTCTCATCATAGTTGTATTTTTGAATTAAATTTCATGGTTCTGCAAATAAAGACAGAAGGTCGGGATAAATTCCCTATAAATATTCCACAAATATATGTTAATTTCATGAAAGATGAAAGATTTCCGTTTGTTTGTTAAGTGCGGCTGATGGAGAAAACAAAAAAGGTTCGCCTAATTGACGAACCTTTTTGCTCTTCCTCTTGGACTTGAACCAAGGACCCTCTGATTAACAGTCAGATGCTCTAACCGACTGAGCTAAGGAAGAATATGTCATTCAATTTTTCGCTCTTCCTCTTGGAACTTGAATCCAAGGACCTTCTTGAATTAACAGTCAAGATCGCTACTAACCCGACTGAGCTAAAGGAAGAATGTTGTTTTCGTCAAATGCGCTTGCAAAATAAT
>ENA-OQCX01000785-OQCX01000785.1-human-gut-metagenome-genome-assembly--contig:-NODE-785-length-16073-cov-1.809419_pt1 | contig 16073 bp, 22 predicted proteins | sample MGYA00242762_ERZ504587 | MGnify/ENA primary metagenome ERZ504587 (study PRJEB26092, sample SAMD00036337) | human gut metagenome | host: Homo sapiens | study: EMG produced TPA metagenomics assembly of... | reverse complement strand
AATCATCGAATTGAGCAGGGAAACGCCAGCCCAGGAACTTCCACGCAATCAGGAAAATCGGCACGTTAATCGCCATCACCATCACGCCGATTGGCGTATGGAATAGGTGGTTGAGCAGCGTTGCAATACCGCTGACGCCGCCGGGCGCAATCTGATTAGGAACGTTAAACACATTCATGGCAATCGCATAGAGCAGGCACCCTAAGATCCACATTAATGTGTCGATCATACCTTCGCGCACCGCGCTGCCGCGCTTGCGAAGCCTGCCGAATTCACGCGGCCCCGGTTTTTGGGCCTTGATCACCCCAGATTCTTCCTGTTTTCCGTTTTTATCATCCATACCGTATTGCCTCCTCTGTTTTTGATTCAAACAGCCGAATCAGCCGGTTGCGCCGCCGGCTCCATACCTTCCGCCTGCAAGAAACGGAACAGTTCCCGCAGCCGTTCCAGCCGCCCCTGCAAATAAAGGTAGCCCACCAGCGCTTCAAAGCCTGTGGCTGCATGGTAATCCTGATGAGACGCGTTTTTGGGGATATGCCGGGGTGCGCGTTGCGCCCACGCTTATAAACAGCCAGCTCCTCCGCATCCAGCAAGGGCATCAATTTCCCGACGGCCTGCGCCTGTGCCGAAGCTTTCACCTGCCGAACTGCCAGGCTATGCAGGGCGTTGGCCGGGCGGTTTGCCGCCCGCACTAGGCTTTCCCGGACGAAGAGCTCATAAACGGCGTCACCCAAAAATGCAAGGGTCAGCGGCTCATCTGCCGCGGGTCGCATTCGCCATCTAAAAAGGTATTCAAACAAACAGCCCCTTTCCCCGATGCCTTACGGCACGTAATCGAACTCAATATCGTAAATATTCACCGTGTCTCCCTCATGGACGCCGCGCTCCACCAGCCCGTCAATGATCCCGCTCGAGCGCAGTACGCGCTCAAAATATTGCAGGGATTCATAATCCTCCGGGTCAATCTGATTGAGGATCGGTATCAGCCAGGGGGCCTCCACAAAATACACGCCCTCATGCTCCGTGATGGTAAAACCGTTGTTTTTTTTCTGCGCCAGCGTTTCCAGCGGGATTTCCTCGCGCTCATAGCGTTTGACGGGCGGCAGCGTATGCAGGCGCGCTGCCACAGCGTCTATAAGCTCTTTTGTTCCATAGGAGATGGCGGCGGACATCGGGTAATAATCATATCCCTTCCCGCGGATATACGATGCAAACCGGGCGAGCTGATCATCCTCCGCCAAATCGCACTTATTGCCCGCCACTATTTGGGGCCGCTGCGCCAGCTCCGGATTAAAGGCGGCGAGCTCCTGGTTAATTTTTTCAAAATCTTCGATGGGGTCGCGCCCTTCACTGCCAGAAACATCGACGATGTGCACCAGCAGCCTGCATCGTTCCACATGCCGCAAAAACTCATGGCCAAGGCCCACGCCTTCGCTCGCCCCTTCGATCAGGCCAGGAATATCCGCCATCACAAAGGATTGGCCCTCGCCCATGCGAACCACGCCCAACACAGGGGTAAGCGTGGTAAAATGATAATCCGCGATAATCGGCTTTGCCTCGCTCACCACGAAACCAACGTTGATTTTCCCACATTGGGGAAGCCGATCAGCCCACATCTGCAAGCAGCTTAAGCTCCATGCTAAGCTCCCACTCCTCGCCGGGCGTGCCGCTTTTTGCAAAGCGCGGCGCCTGCCGGGTTGCCGTAGCAAAATGAGGGTTACCCCATCCGCCGCGCCCGCCTTTTGCCGCAACGAAAGCTCCTCAGAGGAAAGGTCGGCCATCACCTTGCCGTCTCCGCCTCGCGCAGCACTGTGCCGCGCGGCACACGGATGACAAGGTCCTCCCCTTTCCTGCCGTTGCGCCGGCGTGGGCCGCCATCCTGCCCATTGGGCGCTTTATACTTTTTTTTGTAGCGAAAGTCGGAAAGCGTAACGAGATGATCGTCCACTTGAAAAATGATATCACCGCCTTTGCCGCCATCCCCGCCATCTGGCCCACCGGCGCAACATATTTTTCACGGCGGAAGGAAACAGCGCCGTTGCCCCCGTTACCCGCTTCTATCCTGATCTTTGCAACATCTACAAACATTTTGCCCATCCATCCTGCTGTCAGCCTTCGTATTTCTTCAGAGGAAACAGAATTCCCCTGATTCCCCTGCATATTATACCTGAAAACTACCAAATAATAAACCATTCCGCAATACTTTTCTGCAACTTCTGATCTTGGATAGGTGCACAAGAATCAAGCGCGAAAATTCAGATACTTTGTACCGTTTTTTATTCATAATAGATGACTTTTGCGGAAATTTATGTTATAATGTAACAAAATATCTGAGTGGCCGTTTTTGATCACATCCAATCAGGTATTCTTAAAAGCAGGTGATTGACTTTCATGTTTGAACAAACCATCAGCGTAGACCGGCTCGAGCAGGCGGTTAGCCTTTTCGGCAGCTTTGATGAAAACATCCGGCTGATCGAGCGGGAATACGGCGTTAGCGTTATCAGCCGCGGATCCGACCTGAAGGTAACCGGCGAAGCGGAAAACGTTTCAAAAGCCGTGCGTGCTATTGGCGGGCTCTTAACGCTCATTAACCGCGGCGAAGCGCTCAGCGAGCAAAACGTGCGGTATGTTCTCTCCCTGGTGGAGGAAGGCAGCGAGGATAAAATTCACGCCCTCACGGCGGACTGCATCTGCATCACCTCGCGCGGCAAACCCGTAAAGCCGAAAACCCTCGGGCAAAAGCGGTATATTGAGGCGATCCAACACAATACGATCGTATTAGGCGTAGGCCCCGCCCGGCACGGGCAAAACCTATTTGGCCGTGGCCATGGCCGTTACCGCATTCCGCGCCAAGGAGGTCAATCGCATTATTCTCACCCGCCCGGCTGTGGAGGCGGGGGAAAAGCTCGGCTTCCTCCCCGGCGATCTTCAGCACAAGGTGGATCCATACCTGCGCCCGCTATATGACGCGCTGTTTGATATGCTCGGCGCGGAAAATTTTCAGAAATATCAGGAGCGCGGCAACATTGAGGTGGCGCCGCTGGCCTATATGCGCGGCCGCACGCTGGACGACAGCTTCATTATTCTCGATGAAGCGCAAAACACCACCAACGAGCAGATGAAGATGTTTTTAACGCGGTTGGGTTTTAACTCCAAGATTGTCGTCACTGGCGATATCACGCAGGTAGATTTGCCGGATGGGAAACGCTCCGGCCTGGTGGAGGTCATGCGGATTCTCAAGGGGATCGACGATATCGCCTGCGTCACCTTTACGGAAAAAGACGTCGTGCGCCACAGGCTGGTGCAGGACATTATTAAAGCATACGAAAGACACGAGGAGGGCAAACGCAGAAATGACAGAAAATAAAGTAAAAGTGATTATTTCCAACGCTCAAAAGGAAGTAAAAATCCCCACAGGCGTGCGCATGCTGGTGCGCCGCTGCTGCACCGCCGTATTAATTATGGAAGAGTTTAAAGGCCCGGCGGAGATCAGCGTTAAATTTGTAGACGACGATGAAATCCACAAGCTGAACAAGCAATACCGCAATGTTGACAACAGCACGGATGTGCTCTCTTTCCCGCTTGGGGAAAACGGCGTGTACGATATCAATAAAGATACGGGGGCGCAGATGCTCGGCGATATCGTCATTTCCATGCCACACGCGGTGGAGCAGGCAGAGCGCTATGGGCACTCGCTCCAACGTGAGATTGGCTTTTTAACCGTGCATTCCATGCTCCACCTGCTCGGCTATGACCACGAGGGCGGCGGGCTTGAGAGCGTACGCATGCGTGAAAAAGAGGAAACGGTGCTCACACAGCTTGGCTTGCAACGCAACGGCAGCTATTACATGGGAGAATAATTTCTGTAACGAAACATAAAGGCAGTGGCCGCAACCACGCCAAAAGCGCCGGAGGGGTGGAACAGAAGGCGCTGTATAGGGCTGCGGCTTGAAAGGGATTTATATGAAAGCCTTAGGCATGAGCTTTGTCTATGCGATCCGCGGCATTTTCTATTGCCTGCATCACGAGCGCAATATGCGCATTCACTTCGTTTGCATGGCATATATGTATTTTTTCCTGCTGGGGTTTGATTTTTTTCAGCTCTCCCGCACGCAGTTTGCCATCATCTTTTTGGCAAATGCGGCCGTCATCATGGGCGAACTGATTAACACCGCAGTGGAACGCACCGTTGACTTGCACAGCAAGGGAAAACACCCGTTGGCCAAAGCGGCAAAGGATACGGCGGCCGGCGCTGTTCTAGTGGCGGCAATTGGGCTGTGGCGGCCGGTGTCGCCCTATTGTGGCAGCCGCCCGCTTTCCGCGCACTGTATCAATACTATGCCTCTCATCCGGTTCCTTGCGCTGTTCGCCGCTAGCCTTGTGTTCAGCTTCGCCTACATATTCATGGGGCCGCTGAAGCTACTGGGGTTGGACAAAACGTCCCAAAATCCATAACGGACTTTGGGACGCGCTGCATGATGATTCATGAATCTACGCAGAAACTGAAAAAAGCGTGGTTTCGCGGTCATACAAACGCGAAATGCGAGCCACAAGTTTATGGCTCGCAAACAATTTTTTGCGGGACTGTTGCAAAATATTTTATTTTGCAACAGTCCTTTAATATGCTATACTAAAGTATCATGGTCGATAAAAATTTTCTCAATTTATGAGGGTTTATTCAATTTCCTATGATATTTACAGCCTATTCTGCGTGTTTTTCGTATGTGCAGGCAAGAATAGCGCCAACCGCGATGCTCCCTTTTTACCGTTTACTTCACTTTGCATCCATGAGGAAAGGTTGTTTGAAATGACACAAACGCGCACAGCTTTTATTTCTATCGTCGGCTGCCCAAACGTTGGGAAATCTTCGCTGTTAAACCGGATGCTTGGCCAAAAAATCGCCATTGTATCCGACAAGCCGCAAACCACCCGCACGCGGATTATGGGCGTGCTGACACAGGAGGAGACCCAGCTCGTATTCACTGATACGCCGGGTTTCCACCGCCCGCACAACAAGCTGGGCGAAAAAATGATCAAGGCAGTGGGCGACAGCATCGCGGATGTAGACGCCTGCCTGTTTGTAGTGGAGCCGCAGGGAGAACTGCGTCAGGCAGAGCAAGAGCTCATTAAGCGCTTCCAGGCGGAAAAGCTGCCCGTGATCCTCGCCATCAACAAAATCGACACCCTCGCGCGCAAGGAGCTTTTAATGGAGCGTATCCTCAAGTTCTCCGCCCTCTATGATTTCACGGCGGTCGTTCCCGTCTCCGCCCTCAAGGGAGACGGGGTTACCGACTTGCTGGCGGAGCTAAAAAGCTCTCCACTCCCTCGATGCACTTTTCCCGGACGATACGCTGACCGATCAGCCGGAGCGCGTAATTGCAGCGGAGATCATCCGGGAAAAGCTGTTGCGCCTGCTTAATCAAGAAATTCCACACGGCATCGCGGTAAGCGTTGAAAAAATGCGCGAGCGGGAAAACAGTGGATTGATGGATGTGGAAGCCACCATTTACTGCGAGCGTGAAAGCCACAAGGGCATTGTGATCGGCAAGAAAGGCGCGATGCTCAAAAAAGTTTCCACCTATGCCCGCGAGGATATGGAGCGGTTCTTTAATATCCGCATTCATTTGCAGTGCTGGGTCAAGGTGAAGGAGGACTGGCGCAACCGAGAGGGACTGATCCACAACTTCGGCTTGGATTGAGGCCTATGATAAGTTGAAAGGTTGTGTTTTTATGCGCAGCGAAAAGGAAATGATCGATCTGATCTTAGATACAGCCCGTAAGGATGAACGGATCCGGGCCGTTTATATGAATGGCTCCCGAACAAACCCTAATGCGCCGAAGGATCTTTTTCAGGATTATGATATTGTGTATGTCGTGCGGGAAACGCTTCCCTTTATCAAGGATATAACATGGATCGACCGCTTTGGCGAAAGGCTCTATATGCAGCTGCCGGAGCAGACCGGCCTGCTGCTGGGCTATGAGGCGGATTTGGCAAACTGCTACGGCTGGCTGATGCAGTTTACGGACGGCAACCGGATTGACCTGCATGTGCAGAGCATTCCCTATGCCCAGCAGGCCATCCGCACGGACCGCCTGTGCAAAATCCTGCTGGATAAGGACGGCCTGCTGCCCGCCATGCCGGCGCGACGGATGCGGATTTTTGGGTAAAAAAAGCCCGACAGCGCGCACTTTCTCGCCGTTTGCAACGAATTTTGGTGGTGCCTAAACAACGTCGCCAAAGGGCTCTGGCGGGAGGAAATCCCCTACGTGCAGGAGATGCTCCACGCTGTGGAACGCCCGCAGCTGGTGCAGATGCTTGCCTGGAAGATTGGATTGGAACATGATTTTTCCGTCAGCATCGGCAAGGCTGGGAAGTATCTTCGCCGCTTTCTAACACAGGCGGATTGGAACGCATTTTTATCCACCTACGCCTCCGGGGCGCTTGCAGAGATGTGGGCTGCAACGGTTAGCATGTGCCGCTTATTCGACCGCACAGCGCGCGAAGTGGCTCAAAAGCTGCATTATCCCTACGATGAGCAGGAGGCCGAAAATAGCTTCCAATACCTTCTTCATGTGCAGAGGCTTCCAAAGGGTGTATCTGCCATTGATGATTTGCAAAAAATAGAAATCAAAAATTCCCTCTGATATTCTACTCCATGTGTGAGACAGTAAGTAATGCCGCCTGAACACGGGGCGCATTACTTACAAAACGCACAGATAGGGAGAGAATGGTTATGGATTTTAATCAACAAGCGTGGGCGCAATTTGCTGCAACCGGCCGGGTGGAAGACTACCTGCGCTTTCGGATGCAGGCGGAAAGCCAAAATAAGCCCGCGCAGGAGGCATCACCTCATGCGCCTGAATACGGACGGCCTGGTCATTCGAGAACAGAATATCGGTGAAGCAGACCGCAGGGTTATTTTGCTTACCCGCGATTATGGCATCGTGCATGCCTTTGCACGCGGCGCGCGGCGGATTAAGAGCAACGCCCTGACGGCTACCCAGCTTTTGAGCTACTCCCGTTTCTCCATTTTTCAGGGGAGGGATAGCTACATAATTGATGAGGCTGAGCCAATTGAGGTTTTTTTTGCTCTGCGTGGAAACATGGAGGCGCTCTCCCTCGCCCTTTATTTTGCCCAGCTTATGGCGGAGCTGGCCCCGGAGCTGGACGATGCGGAGCCCTATCTGCGGCTGATTCTAAACACGCTGCACCTGCTTTCTTCCGGCAACGCCCGCAATTGCAGCTGAAGGCAATCTTTGAAATGCGCCTGCTTTCCATCGCGGGCTACATGCCAAACCTAGTCGCGTGTGAAACCTGCGGTGCATTCGAATCCGACCCGATGTTTTTTGACGCCGTTGCATGGTAGGCTCTACTGTGCAAACTGCCGTCCAAAAGGGATGCATGACACGCTCCCGATCGGCATTGTCACCGCTATGCGTCACATTGTGTTTTCTGATTTCGACAAGGTTTTTCACTTTACACTACCAGACGATAGCATTCGAACGCTGGCCAATATTTCCGAGCGCTATCTCCTTGCACAGACGCAGCGCGGATTTCAGACGTTGGATTTTTATCATCAGGTATCCTCCTAATCAAACCAAACGATTCCGCTTCTCCTTCACTCTGTGAAGGAAATTAACTTTACATATTAAACAGGAGAGTTCATAATGAAAGCAATAGAAAACCGCCATTACCGCTCTCTGGAGCTGGACAAAATATTAGAAATGCTCGCTTCCCACGCTACCTGTGCGGATGCGAAGAGCCTCGCGCTTTCGCTTACACCTCAAACAGATTTATACTTGGCTCAGGCCCTGCTGAAACAAACCGAGGATGCGCACATGCTCCTTGCCCGGTTCGGCGGCCCAGCCTTCGGCGGGCTGCACAATGTGAACAATGCTTTGCAGCGTGCAGCCGCGGGTGGAATGCTCACCATGCGCGAACTGCTTGAGATTGCGAGGTGCTGCGCGTAATCCGCTCCCTCTCAGAGTGCGCTCCCGCAGCGAAGGGTGGAAACCTGCCTCGACAATTTCTTTCACGCTCTTATGCCAAATAAATTCCTGGAAGAACGCATTTTAAACGCGATCCTGTCAGAAGATGAGATGGCCGACGGCGCCTCCCCTACCTACAGGATATCCGGCGTAAAATCCGCGCCGCAAGCTCGCGCGTGCGAGACCGGCTCGATCAGATGATCCGCTCCCCACGCTATCAAAAATTTTTGCAGGAGCCCATTGTCACCCAGCGCAACGGGCGGTTTGTCGTTCCGGTTAAAAATGAAAATCGCGGCGAGGTTCCGGGCCTCGTGCACGATACCTCCTCCAGCGGCGCCACTGTTTTTATTGAGCCGATGGGCGTGGTGGAGCCAATAATGAAATCAAAGTGCTCCAAAGCAAGGAGCGCGATGAGATTGACCGCATCCTCACGGAGCTGTCCGCCGAAGCGGGCTCCTTTGCAGATTCCATCAAGGCAAGCTATGAATGCGCGGTGGAGCTCAACCTTATTTTTGCCAAGGCGCAGCTTGCCTATGAAATGAAAGCCGCTCCGCCGCTTTTAAATGACGAAGGCGTTATTGAGCTTCGGCGTGCACGGCACCCATTGATCGTAAAAGAGAAGGTCGTCCCCACGGATATCCGCCTGGGTGAAACCTTTGATACGCTGGTGATTACCGGCCCCAATACGGGCGGCAAGACCGTATCCATCAAAACCGTGGGCCTGCTCACGCTGATGGCGATGTGCGGTCTGATGATCCCGGTCGCGGATCAAAGCCGTATTTCCATCTTCACACATGTGCTCGCGGATATTGGGGATGAGCAGAGCATTGAGCAATCCCTCTCCACTTTCTCCGCGCATATGACCAACATCATCAGCATTCTGCACCAGGCGGATGCACACAGCCTTGTGCTGATTGACGAGCTGGGCGCGGGCACCGACCCGGTCGAAGGCGCTGCGCTCGCCATGGCGATTCTGGAGCAACTCCATCAACAGGGCGCAAAAATTGCCGCCACCACCCATTATGCGGAGTTGAAGCCTATGCTCTGCAAACGCCGCGTGTGGAAAACGGCTGCTGTGAATTTGACGTTGCCACCCTGCGGCCAACCTACCGGCTGCTCATCGGCGTGCCCGGGCGATCAAACGCCTTTGCGATCTCCGAACGGCTGGGGATGGGAAGCGAGGTCGTCGACCGGGCGCGGGAGCTTGTCTCCGCAGAAAACACCCGCTTTGAGGATGTGGTAAAACGCTTGGAAAAAAGCCATCAGGCGCTTGAGCAGGAGCGGGAAGATGCCCGCGCGCAACGCGCCGAGGCGGAAACAATCCGGCAAAAGGCGGAGGAGCAGCTCAAAAGTGTTGACAAACTGCGCGAGCGAGAAATGGAGCAAGCACGCACGCAGGCCATGCGCATTGTGGAGCAGGCGCGGCGGGAATCACAGGCCTTCCTGATGGAGCTGGAAAAGCTCAAAAAGGAGAAAGAAAAAAAATCAAAACCTTGCTGACCTTGCCCGGCGCGCCAAGTCGCAAATGAAGCAGCATGCGAACGCTATGGCAGAGGTGACGAACTGTCGTCGCCCCGGTGATCGACGATGCGGACTATGTGCTTCCCCGCCCTCTGCAAGTTGGCGATGCGGTATTGATCGCCGACCTCGACAAGCAGGCGACCGTGCTCACTCTGCCGGATAAAAACGGCAATGTGGAGGTGCAGGCAGGGCCCTAAAAACGCGCGCAAGCTGCAAAGCCTCCGCCTGCTCAACGCAAAACAGCGCAAAAATCAATCCAAGAGCCGAACAGTCCGCCGCTCAGACAGCATCGCCCAAACGAGCGTTAAAACGAGCTGCGATCTGCGCGGCAAAACGGTGGAGGAAGCGTTGCTTGATCTCGATCAGTTCCTGGACGACTGCGTGATGACCGGATTAAACGAATGCACAATCATCCACGGCAAAGGAACGGGCGCCCTGCGCGGGGCGGTGCAGAAGCACCTGCGCGCACATCCCATGGTAAAGGGCTACCGGCTCGGCACCTATGGCGAAGGGGAAGACGGCGTAACGATGGTAACGTTGAAATAATGCTATAAAAAGCGCTGCTTGCAAAAAATGTAAGCAGCGTTTCTTTTTTATAACTGTTTATTTTACAAATAATTACCACAACGCTGCAATAGCTCAGGAGGGCTTACCCAAACGGTAGGCGCTTTACTCCGGCGGCGTATTGCGCGCTGCTAACCCCCTTGAAAAGGGGTGATGCGCATGCAATTTGTTACATATGAGAATCTCTTCAGCTTCTCACTTGTCATCATCAGCATGATCGGTCTGTTTTTCACGGCCCTGAGCATAAAAAAGAAGTAGCCGCCCCACCCCGCAAAAGTGGACAGCTACATCTTTAACCGATAAACTTCAGGGGCGAACCGTCTATGCGGTAATGCCTCCGTCTATTTTTAATATAGTGCAAAAGGGCTTTGCTGTCAATCCCTGTGCAGAAAAGCTTTTTTCATCTTGGTTGCAATCATATCCTCCCCGCCTCTTTAAGCAAGCGGTAGAGGGTGGGATGCAGCAAAAATTCCTCCATGAGGGATTCCGTCTCCTCGAGCACGCCCGCCGGGGCCTTCTGCGATGGCGCGCGTTTTACAGCACGGATCAGAATATTCTTCGGCGTATGGGCAAGATCGATAAATTCCAGCAGCTGCGTTTTATAGCCGCAGCACTCCAACAGGTTGGCACGGATTGCATCCGTCATCAGCGCAGCGGCGCGTTCCTTGACGATCCCGTATCGCGTCAGGATGGAAAACTGTTCGCTCTGTATCTGCCCATTCAGTTCATGCTGGCAGCAGGGCACGGATAAAATCACGCGCGCGCCCCAGCTCACAGCATTGAACAGGGCATAATCCGTAGCGGTATCGCAAGCGTGCAGTGTAATCACGAGATCGACCTCTCCCGCAAGCTGATAGCCGTTGATATCGCCCAATTCAAAATGCAGGCCGTCATAGCCGTATTTACGTGCCGTCTGATTGCATTTTCGATCACATCCGCCTTGAGATCGAGGCCCACCATCTGCACCTCGCGCTTTTTTATAACAGTCAAATAATAATACAGAATAAAGGTCAGGTAGGATTTCCCGCAGCCGAAATCGATCACGCGCAGCGGACGCTGCCGGGGGAGATTGTCCGATACATCGTCCACCATCTCAAGAAAACGGTTAATCTGCTTGTATTTATCATACATTGCGTGGATAACTTTCCCCTCTTTTGTGAATATACCCAGATTCAACGAGGGCTGAATCACCATGCCTTCTTCAAGCAGATAGCGCTTTTTCCGGTTGTGCGACTGCACGGCCCTTGGGGCCTGGTTGGGGATCGCCTTGCGAGAGCAAAGCACTCTCCCCTTTGCGCTGATTCGAATTTGGTATTCACGCGAGGTATCCCAGCCGTTATATTGGCGGAAGTGCTCCTGCAATGCGTTGCAAAGGAAGCTTTGCGCCTGATCCTGCGTCAGCTTTTCATGAAACACCTGCTTCTCCGTATATTTTTCTAACTGAAAATAGCCTTGCAAACGGTTCAGCACAATTTTGCGGTATCCTTCTGCTTTGGATACCGGATTGCTTAAAATGCATTTATAAATTCCATCATGAAAGGAAGCGGCAACCGCTTCTTGAATTCCACCATCCATCGGCCCAAATCACCTTTCTGCTCCTATCTCAACGGTTATTATCTTACCACATGCGCATAGGCTAACCCCTGTGAAAAATAGCTTCCCGCTTCTGTGAAAACCATTTTTCCATGATGTCATTGCACAGGGCGTCAGCCCGAATCAATGATTCAATGTTCTCCGAAGCTCGAGATTCGTGAGATTATTATACCATACACGCAAGGCCAACCTTTGTGAAAAATGGCGTTGCCGCTTTGCGGCAGGAGGCGTTTCGCGCCGACAGGCATTTTTCCAATGCTTCAAACTCTGTTTGAAGCTATTATACCGCAGCGGCAAAACGGATTATTTTTATACAAGAAAAATAGTAAAGATCAAGTCTATCCGCATAACGGCAAAATCGCTTTTCTTACTGGCCCGCCAATACAAAAAGCGTCACAATCCACTCCGGCGTAGCTGGCTGCGCCGCCAAAATAGCGTCGCGCACCGCCTGCGCTGAAGGGCGTTCGTCAAAAGTGAAACCGTGCCTCGCGCCTCCTCCCCAATGGCAACCGGGGCAAAGGCTATCCCGCCCGCCGCGATGCGCCCCGCAGCCGCCAAACCGCCAAGCGCATAGCATTTGCTGGCCGCCAGGGCCGCCCATCGCAAAACTAGCCGCCTACCGCAAGGCCCCCCGCGGCAGCAAGCAAGCCGAGCCCCATGCCGCCGGCGGCAAACATGCCGATTGCCAGCCCACCCAATGCGAGCAGCCCGCTGATAGGCCGCCGAGCGAAATGAGGCCCGCCGCAATACCGCCAATGGCGAACAGCCCTGTTGCGATGTCACCTATGGCGATAATCCCCTTGGCCCGGCAAACGCGCCTACCCCCGAAATGGATATGCACCAAAGGCAGGCCAAATAGGTGCGTCTGCTTTTATATTCATAGTGATACGGCCGCCAAACACGCTCTTCCGGCGCTCCATCCCCTAGCGCGGGTGCTAAAGCGCCGTATCATTCTTTAAAAGGCTGTCAAGCGTCACGCCGAAAAAATCGCTCAAAGCGATCAAGTTATTGGTATCCGGGCTGGCGGCTCCGGATTCCCACTTCTGCACTGCCTGGCGCGAAACGCCGAGTGCAGAGGCTAACCCCTCCTGCGACAAACTGCGCTCCCGCCGCAGTTGGTAAAGTTTCTCTTGAAAAGTCATACACTCTGCTCCCCTCTGACTGGTTTCCACTCATTAGTATGGCACAGGATGCCGTATCCGTCCACCAATCATCGGATATTATTTGACAACCACCGGTAGCAATCCGAATCAAATCAAGCTTTCCCGCCTGATAACCATGCTGTGACACGGTCCGGCAAAACAATCCCATCCAGATGATCGAGCTCATGGCAGAAGCATTTTGCAAGGTCCCCTTTCCCCGTATTAAAGCACCTCTTCGCCCTTTTCATTGCGTGCGCGGATCGTTACGCACTGTGGCCGCACAGTTTGCCCCACGCGACCGGGGAAGCTCAGGCAGGCCTCTACACACGCCTGCTCGCCGTAGACCTCCACAATCTCCGGGTTGACGAGCTTTAACAGCCCATCTCCCATATCGATTGTCACGAGCCGTTTAAGAATACCCACCTGGCAGGCGGCAAGGCCCGCCCCATTCTCCGCATACATCGTTTCAGCCATATCATTGAGCAGTTCACGGATGCGGTCTGTGACCTCGTCTACCAGGCGGCAGCGCTTTCTTAATATTGCATCGTCGTTATATCGAAGCGAACGAATCGCCATGTTTCTCTCTCCTTTCTTTTGATAGGGCAAGGCGGCGGACTACCCACCGCTTCAATAAATTTCAACCGTTCAAAAAATCATTTTTTTCGCCTGTTAAAGCTATTTCACAGTACACCACTATATTCTAAAATAAACTATAGAATTCTATTCCTCAATAAACACAATGAAGGGCGCATCTCCTCTAAAGGCTCAGGAAAAAGGCTACCGGGTTTCTTTGTTTTGCTACAGCAAAAAGCACACCGCGAACTGTTTACACATTTCGCAGTATGCTCTTCCATCATCTGATAGGCGCTCCACGGCCTTTCGCGTCAAAGCGGCGGGCAGCTCCATTCAATCGATATCCACACGGATTTTTTCATTCGCGCGGGTGGCAACGGATTTCATCACTGTGCGGATCGCTTTTGCAATCCGGCCCTGCTTGCCGATTACGCGGCCCATATCCTGCTGCGCAACATGAAGGTGGTAAACAGTCGTGCCTTCCTCATCCGGCGCATCCACATCGACTGAAACAGCGGAGGGATCCTCCACGAGGCCCTGTGCGATTGTAATCAGTAACTCCTTCAAAATGAAGCCCTCCTAATCAATGGGCAATTTATTTGATGATATCGTTCTTCTTAAAAATCGCCTTCACGGTATCCGTCGGCTGAGCGCCATTTGCGATCCATTTCGCTGCCTTTTCCGCGTCGATCTTCACCACGGGCGGATCCTGAAGCGGGTTGTAATAGCCGATTTCCTCGATGAAACGGCCATCGCGCGGATAACGGGAATCCGCGACCACAATGCGGTAAAAAGGAGCCTTCTTTGCGCCCATACGGCGCAGCCTGATTTTAACTGCCATAACTGCATTCCTCCAAAAATGAAAATAATTTATTGGTTCATCACGTTTTCACCTGCCGTTTGGGGCGAAGGGGCTGACGTGCTGAAAGCGATTCTTTAAAACATTCCGCCACCCATGCCCGGCGGAAGCTGGCCCATGCGGCGCATCTTTTTGCGCATGCCCTTGCCGCTGAATTGCTTGAACATCCGCTGCATGTCGCGGTATTGCTTGAGCAGACGGTTAACGTCTTCCACCTGCATCCCGCAGCCGGCCGCAATGCGGCGCTTCCGGGAGGGATTGATCAAATCCGGCTTTTCGCGCTCCGCAGGCGTCATAGACAGAATTATGGCCTGCGTGCGATCAAATTGCCGCTCGTCGATCTCCACATCATTCAGCTGCTTGCCTACACCGGGAAGCATCGCAAGCATCTCTTTGAGATTGCCCATTTTCTTCATCTCACGCAGCTGATTGAGCAGATCATTGAGGTCGAATTTATTCTTCCGAAGCTTGGCCTCAAGCTCCATCGCCTTTTTCTCATCAAGCGACGTCTCTGCCTTCTCGATCAGAGATAATACATCCCCCATGCCGAGAATACGGGAGGCCATACGATCCGGATGGAACGCATCAAGATCGCCAAGCTTTTCCCCTGTGCCGATGAACTTGATCGGCTTGCCGGTGACCGCGCGTGCAGAGAGCGCCGCGCCGCCGCGAGTGTCGCCGTCGAGTTTTGTCAGCACAAGCCCATCCACACCAAGCGCCTCGTTGAAGGCAGTTGCTACATTCACGGCATCCTGCCCTGTCATCGCATCGATCAACAGCAAAATTTCATGCGGCTTAATCTCTGCCTTGACGCGTTTGAGCTCATCCATCAGCTCCTCGTCGATATGCAGGCGGCCCGCTGTATCGAGCAGCACATAGTCATAACCCTGATCCTTGGCAAGTTTAATCGCCTCACGCGCAATTTCCACAGGGTCTGCCGTGCCCTTTTCAAACACGGGCACACCCGCTTTTTCGCCAACCACCTGGAGCTGCTTGATCGCCGCCGGGCGGTAAATGTCGCACGCCACGAGAAGAGGGCGATTCCCCTGATTTTTCAGCATCAGCCAAGCTTTGCGCAATAGGTCGTTTTGCCAACGCCCTGCAAGCCGCACATCATCACGACCGTCGGCGGATGTGGAGCGCTTGCAAGGCGGCTGCGTGTGCCGCCCATCAGCTCTGTGAGCTCCTCGTTGACGATTTTTACCACCATCTGGCCGGGCGTTAGGCTTTCCATCACCTGCGCGCCGATTGCCCGCTCTGTTACTTTTGCGGTAAAATCACGGGCGACCTTATAGTTAACGTCCGCTTCCAACAGTGCCAGGCGCACTTCGCGCATCGCGTTGCGCACGTCGGTTTCCGTCAATTTCCCTTTGCCGCGCAGCTTTTTAAACGCAGCCTCCAGCTTATCGGAAAGGCCTTCAAAAGCCAAATCATCACTCCCTTTACACTTCGCACAGCGATTGTGCGATTGCTTTGATCTTTACAGTCGTATCGTTGATTTCCCGGGATAGGCCATATCGCATATTGTACTCGCTGATCGTATTCGCGCAGTCGATGATTTCATCGAGCCCTCTGCGCATTTCATGAAAACGGCGCGCAAGCCCCAGCCGCTCCTCCATATCAAACAGCTGCGCCTCCGCACGCTTAATCGAATCGCGAACGCCCTGCCTGGTAATTCCTTCATTCTCCGCGATCTCGGATAGGGAAAGGTCGTCGTTATAGTAGTAGCCAAGAAAATCCCGCTGCTTTTCCGTGAGCATATCCCATAGAAATCAAGCAAAATCGTGATTCCAAGATCCTCGCCACAACTTCGCCTCTCCACTCACATCCCG
>ENA-OQCX01000783-OQCX01000783.1-human-gut-metagenome-genome-assembly--contig:-NODE-783-length-16096-cov-1.641931_pt1 | contig 16096 bp, 23 predicted proteins | sample MGYA00242762_ERZ504587 | MGnify/ENA primary metagenome ERZ504587 (study PRJEB26092, sample SAMD00036337) | human gut metagenome | host: Homo sapiens | study: EMG produced TPA metagenomics assembly of... | reverse complement strand
TGGAAGAATTGGAGGAGAAGAATTCCAGAATAAAGGCAGGATTATTGGGTGTCCGGACCACACTATTTCCCAGGACATGAAACTTATATTTATCTGCGTGTTCAGAATATTACTTCTGATACGATCAAAGTGAAGAAAGGTGATAAAATCGCCCAGATATTTTTTGAGCAATTAAGTGATGTACCTGAACATACATATGATCAGCAACAGAACGCATCTTTTAATGATGAAGACCAGTATAGAGGTATGGCGGAATATAAGGATGAATATGAGAAACGTATGGAGAAGATAAAGGATGCGAATAATGACTTGGATGAAAAGATAAATCATTTGCAAATACGAAATATGTAGCTGTTATGAATTTATCGCTGGGGATTGTTATTTGTTTATTTCTTGGATTAATTATGTTTTTTATTAACCATAAGACTTGCAGTAGAAAGCTGATAGTTCTTTATGGAGTTATTATGGCAGTATTGATTGCTGCATTATTGGCAATATTGCTGCTGTAAGTATAGTATTATTTGAATAATTGCGCGCCCCAACTCATTACCGATAGTGATGAGCTGGACGCGCAAATTCTTTTTCAGAAAATCTATTGTGTATCTATGCGACTATATAAAAGATCAGTATATGAACATTCCTGAATTCAGAATGTTATATGATTTTTTATCAGATAACTTAAAATAGAACGCCTGAATATGATTTTTTTAAATATGAAGCGTGGAATCATCAAGACTTTTTGCCTGTATTTATTGCAGGAGGCTTTGATTTTCGTACAGCACAGAAAAAAATATTTTCCTCCCGCCCATTTTTGTGTTATACTTACACAAACCGTAAACTTTAGTAGGAGATTTAACTGGAGGAAATTTTAATGTGTGGAATTGTAGGTTATGTAGGAGATGAACAGGCGGCGCCGATTTTGCTGATGGGTCTTTCCAAGCTGGAGTACAGAGGCTATGATTCAGCCGGTATCGCAGTTCGAAACGAGGCAGCTGATAAGATCGCAATCGTAAAGGCGAAAGGGCGCCTGAAAACTCTGATCGAGAAGACAGACGCGGCTCAGCCGTACCGGGTACCTGCGGTATCGGTCATACCCGCTGGGCGACTCATGGAGAGCCTTCTGAGACAAATGCCCATCCTCATTGTACAGATGATAAGTCCGTAGTACTTGTTCATAATGGAATTATCGAGAATTATCAGGAGCTGAAGGCGAAGCTTCTTCGTTCCGGCTATACGTTCTATTCTCAGACAGATACAGAAGTGGCTGTGAAGCTGGTAGATTACTACTATAAGAAAACCGGAACCCCGTTGGAAGCAATCTCCAGAGCAATGCTCCGTATCCGCGGTTCTTATGCTTTTGGTGTTATTTTCAAGGACTATCCGGGTAAACTGTTTGCAGCCCGCAAGGACAGTCCGCTGATCATTGGAAAGAGCGAGAACGGAAGCCTTATCGCTTCTGATGTTCCTGCGATACTGGATCAGACAAGAAGGGTTTATTATATCGGCAATCTTGAAATTGCGGAGCTTTCCCGTGATGAGATCCATTTCTATAATATTGACCGTGAAGAGATTGAGAAAGACGTTGTGGAGATCCAGTGGATGCAGCTGCTGCTGAGAAGGGCGGCTATGAGCACTTTATGCTGAAAGAGATCCATGAGCAGCCGAAGGCTGTTCAGGACACCATTGGCGCTTATGTAAAAGAGGGACACATTGATTTTTCTGAGACAGGGCTTACAGATGAGAAGCTGGCTTCTCTTAAGAGAATCTATATCATCGCCTGCGGTTCTGCTTACCATGTTGGCATGGTTGGCAAATATGTGATCGAATCCATGGCGAAGATCCCGGTTGAGGTGGATGTGGCTTCTGAGTTCCGTTACCGTGATCCGATTCTTGTGGAGGATTCCATGGTGGTTATTATTTCCCAGTCTGGAGAGACCGCAGACAGCCTGGCTGCCTTCGTCTTGCCAGGGATAGAAATGTTCCGGTACTTAGCGTAGTCAATGTTGTAGGTTCCAGCATTGCAAGAGAGAGCGATTATACGTTATATACTTATGCGGGACCTGAGATTTCGGTTGCCACCACCAAGCTTACAGCACCCAGCCTGATCGCCATGTATCTGCTGGCTATCCAGAGCGCTTTTGTCCAGGGAAAGCTTGAGGAGGGAAAAGTGACCCGTCTGCTTGCTGAGATGGAGACCCTGCCGGACAAGATCAGCCGTGTTCTGGATGATAAGGAGCGTATCCAGTGGTTTGCAAGCAAGTATGCAAATGCCCATGATATTTTCTTCATCGGACGCGGAATTGACTATGCTATCAGCATGGAAGGAAGCCTGAAGATGAAGGAGATCAGTTACATTCATTCTGAGGCTTACGCAGCAGGGGAGCTGAAGCACGGAACATCAGCCTTGTAGAGGATGGTACTCTGGTGATCGGTGTGATGACGCAGAAGGATCTTTTTGAGAAGACACTGAGCAATATGGTTGAGGTAAAGAGCCGTGGTGCTTATCTGATGGGACTGACCAGCTATGGCAATTACAGTATTGAGGATACCGCTGATTTCTCCGTATATGTTCCCAAGACGGAGAAGTATTCACAACCAGCCTTGCAATTGTTCCGCTGCAGTTGATGGGATATTATGTCAGCGTAGCGAAGGGCCTGGATGTGGACAAGCCGAGAAACCTGGCGAAATCTGTTACTGTAGAATAATGTTATTAAATTACTGAATTATATTTCCAAACAACAGAAAAAAGACAATATTGTTATAAACGTAAACATGGCGCGGAGAAGTGGCTTCTTCGCGCTGTTTATTTGGAAATGAAATAGTGGGAGTGTTCGAACAAAATGGGGCGTGAAAAAGATATGGAAGAAAAAAGGCACAGGATCATAGGTACTGCCGGACATATTGATCATGGTAAAACCTGGCTGGTCAAGGCGCTGACAGGCACGGATACGGATCGCCTGGCAGAGGAAAAAAGGCGGGGATTACAATTGAAAATGGTTTTGCGTTTCTGAAATTTCCGGATGGTAAAGAAGCAGGGATTATTGACGTGCCAGGTCATGAAAAATTTATAAAGAATATGCTAGCCGGAGCTGGCGGAATTGACATTGCCATGGTAGTGATCGCAGTAGATGAGGGAGTTATGCCTCAGACCAGGGAACATCTGGCAATACTTTCCCTGCTTGGTATTCAAAAGGGTGTGCTTGTGCTCACCAAAGGTGACCTGGAATGGAAAAAGGGACTTGACCAGGAAATCAGGGAATTTGCAGAGGGAACATTTCTGGAAAATGCGGATGTGATAGTGACCAGTGCTGTGGATGGGCGTGGGATTGAGGAACTGCGCAGGGTGTTGTGGAAACTGTGCACAGCCGGAAAAAACACGGGAAATCAGAAGCCTTCCCAAAAAGAAGGTGACAGCTGCACAGGCAGAATGGGGACAAAAGCATCTGCGTTTCGCCTGCCCATAGATCGTGTATTTTCTCTAAAGGGTTTTGGAACTGTAGTGACCGGGACGCTGCTTGATGGCAGTTTAGGCTTGAATTATGACGCCATGCTTTATCCCAGAGCTGAAAGGGTAAAAATTCGAGGAATTCAGGTGCATGGTCAGGAAGTATCCGAAACTGTTCCGGGACAGCGGGTGGCAGTGAACCTTCCGGGGATTGGAAAAGAGCAGATCTCCCGGGGAGAAATTCTGGCAGCAGCAGGAAGTATGGAAGGTACCATGATAGCAGATGTACGGCTGCAGCTGTTGAAATCAGGACAGCGTTCTTTAAAAAGCGGTACCCGTGTTCATCTTTATCATGGGGCAGCAGAACTGGTGTGTAAAATAATTCTGTTTGACAGAGTAGTGCTGAAGCCTGGTGAAGAGCCATAGTCCAGCTTCGGATGGAGCAGGTGACGGCAATGAAAGCAGGAGATCATTTGTTATAAGATTTTATTCGCCAGTAGAAACCATCGGCGGTGGAGTTGTGCTGAATCCCAATGGGGTAAAAAGGAAAAAAGACAGAATGCAGATGCTGTTGTTCATGCGCATGTACGGGAAAGGAAAGAAAAAAAGCACATGCTGCAGGAAAAATAACAGAAGAAATATGTGGAAATTCTGTCTTTTTGCAGCTGCAGGAATTATATCTGAAATCGGGCTTTAAGCTCCGCTGACAGATTGAAGTGAAGAAAGTATTTTCCGGTGAGCGGGATTTTTCAGAAGTGTTCTTTGCCATGGTGCGGGACGGTGTTCTTGTACGGTTTGACGAGAAGCATTATATGCACTGGGAAATGCGGCAGAAAGCTCTGGATATGGCGTATCTGTTATATGAAGAAAAGGGTATGATCCAGACTGGAGAATTTCGTGACCGTCTGGGAATATCCCGTAAATGTGCGATCATACTGCTGGAGGGGTTTGACAGAGAGCGGATTACAGTTATGGAAAATGGAGGAAGAGTGTTAAAACGAAACTTGCAGCAGGCAGACCGGTCTCAATGAGAAGAGTAAGAATGGAAAGCTGGGTACGTTTTTTGGCGGGAACATATGGGAATCGAACCCATCCGGGACGGGATTAGCGCCCCACACTGGTTTTGAAGACCAGGAGCACACCGGCACCTATCTGCTCCCAGTGAGAGTATAGCGGAGATTGGAAGCTTCGTCAACCACAGTCTTTGGGTCCGAAACCTTTCTTTGATTCCCTATTGACTAAGAGGGGGCAGATAAAGTAGAATAGTATTATTCGGGATAGTGTACCTTGTAGCCTTTTTCAAACATGCTCTGGTATGGAGGAGCTGTTGAATTGGGCTGTGTTTTGCATATCCCGATTATAATGGATGTTTTCACATTACCAGATTACAGTATTGAAGAATATCCGAAGAGGAGAAAAATATGGCAGAGACAGTTAGAGTTGTAGTAGATGCCATGGGCGGAGACAACGCTCCGGCAGAACCAGTGAAAGCAGCTGTAGAGGCTGTTGCCGAGAGGGAAGACATTGATGTGATCCTTACCGGCAGGCAGGATGTAATTGAGAAAGAGCTGAGTAAATTTCAGAATTACCCCAAGGAAAGAATCCAGATCGTGAATACCACAGAGGTGATCGAGACAGCAGAGCCTCCGGTTCTGGCAATCCGTAAGAAGAAAGATTCTTCCATTGTGGTAGGACTGAATCTTGTGAAGAAGCAGGAAGCAGAAGCATTTGTTTCCTCTGGAAGCTCAGGCGCTATTTTAGTAGGTGGTCAGGTGATCGTAGGAAGAAGCAAAGGAGTACAGCGTCCGCCGCTGGCACCCTTGATTCCTACCCAGAATGGTGTGTCACTTCTTATTGACTGCGGTGCGAACGTAGATGCCAGACCAGAGCATCTGGTACAGTTTGCGAAGATGGGTTCCATCTATATGGAAGACGTGGTTGGAATCAAGAACTCGTGTTGCCATTGTAAACATTGGTGCAGAGGAGGAGAAGGGAAATGCCCTTGTGAAGGAGACGTTCCCTCTTTTGAAGGAATGCCCGGGGATCAATTTTATTGGAAGTATTGAAGCAAGGGATATTCCGGCTGGTTATGCAGATGTGATTGTCTGCGAGGCTTTTGTCGGGAACGTGATCCTGAAGCTTTATGAAGGACTTGGAAGTACCTTTATGAAGATGCTTAAAACCGGCCTTATGAAAGACACCCGCAGCAAGGTTGGAGCTCTTCTGGTGAAACCGGCCGTCAAAGAAACTATGAAGGCATTTGATGCAAGTGAGTACGGCGGAGCCCCTCTTCTGGGTCTTAAGGGACTGGTTGTGAAGACACACGGCAGTGCCAGGGCGGTTGAGATTCGTCACGCTATTTTTCAGTGTGTTCAGTTCAGACAGCAGAAGATCAATGAGAAAATCGCTGCCCATATGGTGGAAGAGACACCAGAAAAAGCATGATCATCCATGCATTGCAGCAGACTCTTCGGCAAAGACCTGCCGGGGGTCTGCCAGCTAGTCAGAGGGAAGGAAGTTTATCATGGAAAAAAAGTTAAAAGCATTGGAGAACCGGATCGGTTATGAGTTCAGGAACAGAAACCTTCTGATCCTTGCACTGACACATAGTTCCTATGCAAACGAGAAGAAGCTTGGTAAGGCAGGCTGCAACGAGCGTCTGGAGTTTCTTGGAGATGCAGTTCTGGAGCTGATCAGCAGTGATTTTCTCTATAAGAAATTCACCCAGATTCCAGAGGGCGAATTGACCAAGAAGAGAGCCAGCCTGGTTTGCGAACCCAGTCTTGCTTATTGTGCAAGAGATTTCGGACTGCCGCAGTATCTGCTCCTTGGAAAAGGTGAGGACATGACTGGTGGAAGAAACCGTGACTCTATTGTTTCCGATGCAACAGAGGCTCTGCTTGGAGCTATCTATCTGGACGGTGGTTTTGCTAGCGCAAAGGAGTTTGTTCTGAAATTCATTCTGAACGATCTTGAGAACAAACAGCTCTTTTATGATAGCAAGACCATCCTGCAGGAAATCGTACAGGAGAAGGGAACCCATCTTGTGGAGTACCATCTGATAAAAGAAGAAGGCCCGGATCACAATAAAAGCTTTACCGTGGATGTGCTTGTCAGCGGTCATGTGATGGGTACCGGAGTAGGACATACCAAGAAAGCTGCCGAACAGGAAGCTGCTTACCAGGCAATCCGGAAGATGAGAAAATAATAACAAGGATTCGAATACATGTATTTAAAAAACATTGAAGTGCAGGGGTTTAAGTCCTTTGCACAGAAAATCAATTTCGAATTTCATAATGGAATTACGGGAATCGTTGGCCCCAACGGCAGTGGGAAAAGCAACGTAGGTGATGCGGTCCGCTGGGTTCTTGGAGAACAGAGTGCCAAGCAGCTTCGAGGCGGAAACATGCAGGACGTTATTTTTTCCGGCACGGAGACCAGAAAGCCCCTTAGCTTTGCTTCTGTTGCCATTACTCTGGATAACAGCGATCACAAGCTTCCGGTTGATTTTAATGAGGTTACGGTTACCCGAAGACTTTACCGTTCCGGTGAAGTGAATATCTTATTAATGGAAGTGCCTGTCGTCTGAAGGATATTAATGAGATGTTTTACGATACCGGTATTGGGAAAGAGGGCTATTCCATCATCGGGCAGGGACAGATTGATAAGATCTTAAGCGGTAAGCCGGAAGAGCGCCGTGAGCTTTTTGACGAAGCTGCCGGAATCGTAAAGTTTAAGCGAAGAAAGGCAACTACCATTAAGAAGCTGCAGGACGAACAGGGAAATCTGGTGCGTGTTACCGATATTTTAAGTGAGCTTACCAGACAATTGAGTCCTTTGGAGCGCCAGTCCGAGACAGCCAGAATTTATCTTGCCAAAAGAGACACTTTGCGGGAATTGGATGTGAACAGTTTTCTTCTGGAAAACGAGGAGACCAGCCGTGAATTAAAAGAGCTGGATACCAAGAATACCAGGGCCGCTGAGGAGCTGGAGGAGAATCAGAAGGCCTACGAGCAGACGAAAGTGGAATATGACCGTCTGGAAGAGGAACTGGAACAGTTGAATTCCCAGATGGATCAGCTGCGTGAAGAGACGCAGAATAAGGCAATCCGCAGGCAGCAGCTGGATGGCGAGACCAAGGTGCTTCGGGAACAGATTTTGTCCGGAGTGCAGAGCGAAGAGCATTACAAGAGCCGTCTGCAGACCATTGAGGCGGATCTGAAGGAACGTCAGGAATCTCTAGAGAGGCAGGAAGCGGAGAAATCCCAGCTCCATGCAGCTCTTCTGGAAGCAAGGAAGCGCCAGGAGGCAGAAGAGGACCGGATTTCCAATATTCAGGCACAGATCGAAGAGTGCTCCCAGGCAGTGGAGAATGGCAAGAACGAGATTATCGAGCTTCTCAATACCCGTGCCACTACCAAAGGAAAAGCCCAGCGTTTCGATACCATGATGGAGCAGATCGATATCCGTAAAGCGGGAATCAGTCAGAGACAGCTTCATTTGAAAACAGAGGAAGCCCAGCAGCAGAGTGAGCTGGAGAGGGCAAAGGAGAAGTTTCAGGGAATTACCACACTTATCCAGGACATGAATGCAGAGTGTCAGCGCCTGGATAATGAAGTACATAAAATTACAGATGAATTAAAGAAACAGAACGGCCAGATGGAAATCGGCCAGAGTGCATATCACCGTGAGGCTTCCAGGCTGGAATCTTTGAAAAATATTACAGAGCGCTATGACGGATACGGAAACAGTATCCGCCGTGTAATGGAACAGAAGGACCGAGTACCGGGAATTAAGGGTGTTGTAGCAGATCTGATCCAGGTAAATAAGGAGTATGAGATCGCCATTGAGACGGCTCTTGGCGGAAGTATTCAGAACATTGTCACAGACAATGAACAGACGGCCAAGCACATGATTGAATTTCTGAAGAAAAACCGTTTCGGCCGTGCTACGTTCCTTCCGCTTAACAGTATCAATACCAGAAGTGGTTTTACCCAGAGGGATGCGCTGCAGGAGCCGGGAGTGATCGGGCTTGCCAGTGAACTGGTAACTACAGGTCCGGAGTATGTTGGACTTGCTACTTATCTTCTGGGTCTGTGCTTGTGGTGGATCACATTGACAATGCCATTGCCATTGCGCGAAAGTACCGGCACAGTCTTCGTATGGTAACTGTGGAGGGTGAATCCTTCAGTCCGGGCGGTTCTATGTCAGGCGGTTCTTTTAAGAATAACAGCAACCTTCTTGGCCGCCGCCGTGAGATCGAAGAACTGGAATCCAGTGTGAAGGCTCTTCAAAAAGACATGGATGACATGCAGACGGCTATTAATGATAATCGAAGCAAGCGTAATGTTATGCGTGACACCATTGCAGATCTGCAGGAAAAACTGCGTCAGCAGTATGTTGCCCAGAACACGGCGAAGATGAACATTAACCAGGTAGAAGCCAAGACAAAGGAAATCCAGGCTGGCTACGGAGAGATTCAGAGAGAGCAGATGGAAATCCGCCGTCAGATCGAGGAGGCAGAGGCTGATCACAGCAAGATTGCCGAAGAATTGAAGGCTTCTGAGCAGGATGAGAAAGAACTGGAGACTTTTATCCAGAATAAACAGGAAGAATTAGAGACCTGGAGGGCTTCTGAGCAGGAGGTTTCCAGGAAACTGGAGGCTCTTCGTCTGGAAGCAAGTACAGCCCAGCAGAAAGAAAGCTTCGCAGCAGAGACTCTGGGCCGTCTGACCCATGAGATGGAAGCTCTTCGCCAGGAGGAAGCAGATATTCATGAAACGCTGGAGCTTGGCGGCGAAGAGAATGAGAGAAAGCGCCAGTCTGTAGAGAACCTGGAGGCAGTAATCCGGACTTTGGAAGAGGATGAAACCAAGGCGAAGGCTCAGATGGAGAGCTGGCAGAGTGTGAAGGATGAAAAATGCCAGCCACAAGGCATTTTTTGAGAAGCGGGACCAGCTGTCTGGCAGGATTTCACTTCTGGACAAAGAGTGTTACCGTCTGAAAAGTCAGATCGAGAAGCTGGAAGAGCACAGGGAATCTCAGATTTCCTACATGTGGAATGAGTATGAGATCACCCCGAACAATGCCCTTCAGTACAAAAAAGAAGAGCTGAACGATCTGAAAGCCATGAAGAAAGAAATTGCCCAGGTGAAGGATGAAATCCGTAAGCTTGGTAACGTTAATGTAAATGCAATTGAGGAATATAAGGAGATTTCAGAGCGTCATGCTTTCCTTTCCGGACAGTATGAGGATCTGAAAACCGCAGAAGCACAGCTGGAGAACATTATCCAGGAACTGGATGAGGGAATGCGTAAACAGTTTACGGAGAAATTCCAGGATATCCAGAGAGAGTTTGACAAGCTTTCAAGGAATTGTTTGGAGGCGGTAAGGGGACTCTGGAGCTTGAGGAAGACGTGGACATTCTGGAAGCAGGAATTCGTATTATTTCCCAGCCGCCAGGCAAAAAGCTTCAGAATATGATGCAGCTTTCCGGTGGTGAGAAGGCACTTACTGCAATCGCACTTTTGTTTGCAATCCAGAATCTGAAGCCGTCGCCATTCTGTCTTCTTGATGAGATCGAGGCGGCACTTGACGATTCGAATGTAGGCCGTTTCGCAGGCTATCTTCAGAAGTTGACGAAGAACACTCAATTCATTATAATAACACACAGGCGTGGTACTATGAATGCCGCAGACAGACTTTATGGTATTACCATGCAGGAGAAAGGCGTCTCCACGCTGGTTTCCGTTGATCTTGTGGAAAACCAGCTTACGCAGTAAAAGGAGGAGAGGAAATGGCAGAGGAAAAGAAAGGCTTTTTTAAAAGACTTGTCAGCGGCTTGACAAAAACAAGGGACAACATTGTGGCAGGATTTGATTCTCTTTTCACCGGCTATTCAACAATAGATGATGATTTTTATGAGGAACTGGAAGAAATCCTGATCATGGGTGACATTGGAATCAATGCCACCACAGCCATTCTGGATAAATTAAAAGACCAGGTGGAAATCCGAAATATCAGGGATCCCAAGGAGTGCAAGCAGCTTCTTATTGATACCATCAAGGAGCAGATGACGGTAGACAGCACAGAGTACCAGTTTGAAAACCGTAAATCCGTTATTCTTGTGATTGGTGTCAATGGTGTTGGAAAAACAACTTCCGTTGGAAAACTTGCCGGCAAGCTGAAGGACCAGGGCAAAAAGGTTATTCTTGGAGCTGCGGATACTTTCCGTGCAGCGGCAGGGGAACAGCTGACCCAGTGGGCGAACCGGGCAGGAGTGGAGATCATTGGCGGTCAGGATGGAGCAGACCCGGCATCAGTTGTCTATGATGCAGTGGCAGCAGCCAAGGCCCGCAATGCAGACGTTCTGATCTGTGATACCGCAGGAAGACTTCATAATAAGAAGAATCTTATGGAAGAGCTTCGCAAGATTTACCGTATCCTGGAGAAGGAATATCCGGAAGCATATCTGGAAACTCTGGTGGTTCTGGATGGAACGACAGGGCAGAATGCACTTGTGCAGGCAAGACAGTTTGCAGAGGTGGCAAATGTAACCGGTATCATTCTTACCAAGCTTGATGGTACAGCCAAGGGTGGTATTGCGGTGGCAATCCAGTCAGAGCTTGATATTCCGGTGAAATATATTGGCGTTGGTGAGAGCATTGACGATTTACAGAAATTCGATGCAAATTCTTTTGTGGATGCGTTGTTTGATATTCGTCCGGATGAAAACTAACCCCACAGACTACAGGAGGAAAAATAAAAATGCTTACATTAGAGAGTTTTGAAGAAGCGGCAGAAATAGTTAAGCAGGTAACCCAGGAGACCAAGCTGGTGAAGAGCAGTTATTTCTCTGAACTCACTGGAAACAAGGTTTTCTTCAAACCAGAGAACATGCAGAGAACAGGTGCGTATAAGGTGCGTGGAGCTTATTATAAGATCAGTACTCTTTCCGACGAAGAGAGGGGCAAAGGCCTGATCACAGCTTCCGCTGGAAACCATGCACAGGGTGTGGCATATGCAGCACACAAATACGGTGTGAAGGCCGTGATCGTAATGCCGACCACTACACCGCTTATTAAAGTAGAGCGTACAAAAGGGTATGGCGCAGAGGTTATTCTTCATGGTGATGTTTATGATGAGGCCTGTGCATATGCTCTGGAGCTTGCTGAAGAAAAGGGCTATACCTTTATTCATCCTTTTGACGATCCTGCAGTTGCTACCGGACAGGGAACCATTGCTATGGAGATCATTCAGGAGCTTCCTCTTGTAGATTATATTCTGGTGCCAATCGGTGGAGGCGGACTTGCAACAGGTGTATCCACACTTGCCAAGCTTCTTAATCCTCATATTAAAGTAATCGGTGTAGAGCCGGCAGGTGCAGCTGCATGAAGGCTTCTCTTGAGAAAGGGGAGGTTGTTACACTGCCCCATGTAAACACCATTGCAGATGGTACTGCAGTTCAGACTCCGGGCTCTCATATTTTCCCATATATCCAGGAGAATCTGGATGAAATCATCACGGTTGAGGATGATGAGCTGATTGTTGCATTCCTGGATATGGTAGAGAATCACAAGATGATCGTTGAGAATTCAGGACTTCTGACAGTGGCTGCGCTTCGTCATCTTGATTTCAAGAATAAAAAGGTTGTGTCCATTTTAAGTGGTGGAAATATGGATGTGATTACCATGTCTTCTGTAGTACAGCATGGCTTGATCCAGCGTGACAGAATCTTTACCGTATCTGTTCTTATCCCGGATAAGCCTGGTGAACTGGTACGTGTGGCTTCTATTATTGCAGAGAATCAGGGAAATGTTATCAAGCTGGATCATAACCAGTTTGTAAGCACAAACCGTAATGCAGCTGTAGAACTGAAGATCACTCTGGAGGCGTTTGGTACAGACCATAAGAATCAGATCGTGAAAGCGCTGGAGACTGCCGGATGCAGACCGAAAGTAATTCGCGCAAGTCTGTAATTGAAAAATAGAAGCATTTCCCCGCCTTGCAGTTAATAACTGAAGCAACATCACAAATGGTATGAATAAAGTTAGTTACTGTGAACGGAGTGAACAGTAACTAAAGTTAGTCTATGTGCTTTGGGTGTTTTGCATATTCATGTAAAAAATGGGGAGTGTTTGCTGAAATGATTATAAATAAGTACAACTGTGTTGGTTAAAAAAAGGATCGGCATGGCGGTGAATATAAGGAGTAGCAAACTATGAAAAAAGTAATTTTAACAGGAGACCGCCCTACAGGACGTCTTCATGTGGGACATTATGTAGGCTCTTTATCTGAGCGTGTAAAGCTTCAGAATTCTGGAAATTATGACGAGATTTATATTATGATCGCGGATGCCCAGGCGCTTACTGATAACGCAGAGCACCCGGAGAAGGTTCGTCAGAATATTATCCAGGTAGCACTTGATTATCTGGCTTGCGGGATTGATCCGGAGAAATCCACAATTTTCATCCAGTCTATGGTTCCGGAGCTTACAGAGCTTACTTTCTATTATATGAATCTGGTTACAGTAGCCCGTGTTCAGCGTAACCCTACTGTGAAATCTGAGATCCAGATGCGTAATTTCGAAGCCAGCATTCCGGTTGGATTTTTCTGCTATCCGATCAGCCAGGCAGCTGATATTACAGCCTTCCGTGCAACAGCAGTTCCGGTTGGAGAGGATCAGCTTCCTATGCTGGAGCAGTGCAAAGAGATCGTACACAAGTTTAACACAGTATATGGTGAGACGCTTACAGAGCCGGAGATCGTACTTCCTTCCAACAAGGCGTGCCTGCGTCTGCCAGGTATTGACGGTAAGGCAAAAATGAGTAAATCTCTTGGAAACTGCATTTATCTTTCCGATGAGGCAGATGAGGTTAAGAAGAAGGTTATGTCCATGTTCACGGATCCGAATCATCTTCGTGTTCAGGATCCGGGAAATGTTGATGGCAACCCGGTATTTATTTATCTGGATGCTTTCTGCAAACCAGAATACTTCCCGGAATTTCTTCCGGATTATCAGAACCTGGACGAGCTGAAAGACCATTATAAGAGAGGCGGACTTGGAGATGTTAAGGTTAAGAAGTTCCTGAACAACGTTCTCCAGGCTGAGCTTGGCCCGATCCGCGAGCGCCGTAAAATGTGGGAACAGCGTATTCCGGATGTTTATGACATTTTAAGAGAGGGCAGTAAGGTGGCTGAGGCAAAGGCAGCTGAGACTCTGAAGGATGTAAAGGCTTCTATGAGAATTAATTATTTTGATGATGATAGTTTGATTCAGTAAAATATGTGGATTTTAAGTGTCAGTAAAATATGTGAATTTTAAGTTGACATTTCGTTGGTTATGGCATATCCTAATAGTAGCTAAGGATTAGAGCAATAGTCCATCGAAAGCAAACGAAAACCCCGGAGGTGTGCGAGACTTCTGGGGTTTTCTATTCCGTTTATGTAGGTGGCTTATGCCTTAGGCTGTTATGCTGCCTATTTGTCTTTTCTGTCCAGCCATTTGTAAATGCAGTAGCTAATTACATTTACTGCGACAGGGACAAGGATTAGAGCAATAATATTATCCATCGAATTCACCTCCTTTCTGCTGGAGGCTCGGCAGCTTTTGTAGTATAACATAAGGGCGGACAATTAGAGATAGCGTATAATAAATCTGGACATATAAAAAATATTGCATGTAAAGAAAAAACACTTGACACACATCGCAAAATACGGTATGATACCCAAGGTGATAACGAATGGAAAAGTTTGTAGAACGTACTTTGCTCTATGATTTTTACGGAGAGCTTCTTACGAAGAGACAGCAGCAGATCTACGAGAGTGTAGTTCTGGAGGATTATTCTTTAAGTGAGGTTGCAGAGGAACTGAATATCAGCCGTCAGGGCGTACATGATATGATCAGACGCTGTGACAAGGCACTGGAAGGATATGAAGAGAAGCTGCATCTGGTGGAGAAGTTTGTGAATATCCGGGGACAGGTACAGAGGATACATGAGCTTGCATCCGGGTATCATGCTGATGATATCGTGGCAATATCCAATGTGATTTTAGAGGAGTTATAATTCATGGCATTTGAAAGCTTAACAGATAAACTTCAGAATGTATTCAAGAAGCTGAGAAGCAAAGGCCGTCTGACCGAAGAGGATGTTAAGATTGCTCTTAAAGAAGTTAAGATGGCACTCCTTGAAGCAGACGTTAACTTCAGAGTCGTGAAACAGTTCACGAAATCTGTACAGGAACGTGCAGTTGGACAGGACGTTATGAACGGACTGAACCCAGGCCAGATGGTCATCAAGATTGTAAACGAAGAGCTGGTTAATCTTATGGGAAGCGAGACTACAGAGCTTCCGATCAAGCCTGGCAATGATCTGACTGTCATTATGATGGCAGGTCTTCAGGGAGCTGGTAAGACCACTACCGCAGCCAAGCTTGCAGGTAAGATCAAGTCGAAAGGTAAGAAACCTCTTCTGGTAGCCTGTGACGTTTACAGACCCGCAGCGATCACTCAGCTGCAGGTAAACGGTGAGAAACAAGGTGTGGAAGTCTTTACCATGGGTGATAAACAGAGCCGGTAGACATAGCCAAGGCAGCTGTTGCACATGCCAAGACGAATCAGCAGAATGTAGTGATCATTGATACAGCAGGACGTCTTCATGTCGATGAGGATATGATGCAGGAGCTTGCTGATATTAAGTCTAATATTGAGGTAGATGCTACAGTCCTTGTAGTAGATGCCATGACCGGACAGGATGCAGTCAATGTAGCCCAGACCTTTGCAGAGAAGGTTGGAATCGATGGAGTGATCCTGACCAAGATGGATGGTGATACCCGAGGTGGTGCAGCTCTTTCCATCAAGTCCGTAACTGGCAAGCCAATCCTGTATGTAGGTATGGGAGAGAAGTTATCCGATCTGGAACAGTTTTATCCGGAGAGAATGGCATCCCGTATCCTTGGTATGGGAGATGTAATGAGCCTGATCGAGAAGGCAGAGGCAGCCGTAGATCAGGAAGCAGCCCAGGAGATGTCCAAGAAGCTGAAGAAGATGGATTTTGATTTCAATGACTATCTTACCAGCCTTGAACAGATGAATAAGATGGGCGGAATCTCTAGTATCCTGAATATGCTCCCAGGTGTGGGAAGCAAGATGAAAGATGTGGAGAGCATGATCGATGAGAAAGCAATGGACAGAACCAAGTCCATTATTCTTTCCATGACCCCACAGGAGCGTTCCAATCCGGGAATCCTAAACCTTTCCCGCAAGAATAGGATTGCCAGAGGCGCAGGTGTGGAGGTTGCAGAAGTCAATCGCCTTGTGAAACAGTTTGAGCAGAGCAAGAAGATGATGAAGCAGATGCCGGGTCTCATGGGCGGCGGCAAAATGGGTGGTAAAAGAGGCGGCTTCAAGCTTCCTTTTTAACATAAAATAATTAAATTAACTAATAAAGAGAAGTAAATTGGAGGAAAATTAAAATGGCAGTTAAGATCAGATTAAGAAGAATGGGACAGAAGAAAGCACCTTACTATAGAATGTTGTTGCAGATTCCCGCAGCAAACGTGACGGAAGATGTATCGAAGAGATCGGAAACATATGATCCGAACCAAGGAGCCAAGCGTATGCAAGGTTTGACGAAGAGGCAGCTAAGAATG
>ENA-OQCX01000782-OQCX01000782.1-human-gut-metagenome-genome-assembly--contig:-NODE-782-length-16105-cov-2.224246_pt1 | contig 16105 bp, 23 predicted proteins | sample MGYA00242762_ERZ504587 | MGnify/ENA primary metagenome ERZ504587 (study PRJEB26092, sample SAMD00036337) | human gut metagenome | host: Homo sapiens | study: EMG produced TPA metagenomics assembly of... | reverse complement strand
ACTAAACGAAACCAATTTTCCTTTTTTTCTTTCCATTAAAAACCCTCCTCCATTAATCTCCAGCCGTTGTCTTTTAGCCACTTTTGTCTTTCCCGGTAATCTGGAAGGATCTTCTCAACTTCTTTCCAGAATGCCTGGGAATGGTTCATTTCCCTACGGTGGCAAAGCTCATGGACCACCACATAATCCAGCACCTCAGGAGGTGCCAGAATTAACAGCCAGTTAAAATTCAGATTTCCATTTGCGGCACAGCTTCCCCATCTTGTTTTCTGTTGACGCAGGGTAATTTTCCCATAGCTTACCCCTAACTTTTCTGCATAATATGCCACTCGCCTTGGAATTACCACGCAGGCTTTATTCTGCAGATGCTGTCTTTCCAGGGCAGACAGCTTTTGTACGTTCTCCTTCTGTGCATCTCTTTTCTGGATTTTTTCCAGATTTTTCAGGATCCATTCTTGTTTTTCTTCCACAAATTTCTGAATTTTTGCTTCGGAAAGACGGAGAGGCGCGCGTACAACAACACTGCCATCAGCCTTAATTTCCAGGCTCATAGTTTTGCGGCTGCTGCGGATGATCTGGTAGAAATCTGAGAGCTCAGCATAGGATTTTCTCCATGTAAGCGTTCATTTGCTGCTCCAGTATTTCCATCTTTTCCCTGGTGTCTTTCTCCTTATATTCCAACCGCTTTATAATCCTGGAAATGTAATCCTTTTCTTTCATGATCCGCCATGTTTCCTTAAAATTCAGGTCATAATACTGCGCTGCATAGGATACCCAGTAATCTACGGATGTAATCCGGTCAGGAGATGAAACTGCCTCTTTTCTCAGGCAGGATTCCCATACCTTTGGAGATATTTTGCCTTCTCCGGCATGCTCCTGAGGGACACCGATCATAGCCTCCACAGAATCCACCAGCTTCACTCTGCAATTGTCCAGCTTGTCTGCATCGCGGATCATTTTTGCGTGGAAAAGAGTTCTTTCGTCCTGAATTCCTTCCAGCCTGAAATCACTGTGTCTGGCAATTGCCACGCGAATGATGTCATCATAGCTTCGGTCTTCTATGAATCTGCTGATCATCGGATTTTCTCCCTCAAATAACAGTTGTACACCGAATGCAGCGTGATCCATAGTGTCCGGTGAAAAGCTGTTATAAAGACGAAGCTGTTGGAATCTTCCAATATCGTGAAGCAGGGCAATAAGCTCCGCAAGCTGTTGGTCTTCCTCATTCAAATGCATTCTGTGACCAATTTCACGAGCACTTTTTACCACCCCATATGTGTGAATGATTTTTAATTTTATCTTTTCATCTTCTCTGTCATATCCATTTAAATAATCCTCGAAAACGCCTCTTGCATGTTTAAAATCTATCTTCAAAATGCCTTCCTTTCCGCTGTATCTTTTGCACATCCAGAGCGAATATTAAGTAACCGCTTTTGTCAATGTGCAGATACTGAACAGCAGCTCTTTTAATCCTTATTATAAACCACCTGGTTTTCTTTTCCAATAAAAGCGTCAGATTTTCGAAAATTTCTACAGACTTGCGAAGGTTTGACGCATAACGTATAATACAAGACAATGATAACATATATTAATTATAAGCAAACAAATTTCGCTATTGTTTACATTTCGTTACGGTTCACTGGTAACGTTCCGCGAGGCGTTTTTGTGAACAAAGTTCATAGATAACACAATTCTGCATGCTTCGTGAAGCTTGTGGATAATACTCATTTTCAGGGAGGATGCCATGGCAGATAAAATACCTGATATTTCACCAAACGTAGACGAAACCATGAAGGAGCTTGAAACCCATGGTTCTTTTGAGCTGCCAGTAGAAACTTATACAGATAATTGTGAGATTTTCCGCTCCTTATACAACCACTGGCATAAAGAAATGGAGATCATCTGTATTGACAAGGGAAACGGGCTTGCAAGGCTTAACCGGGAAACACTGCGTCTGAAAGAGGGAGATCTTCTCATTGTCAACAGCGGTGTTCTGCATGGAATCAAGTCAGATTCCAGACATATTTTATATTACAGAAGCGTGGTGTTTGACCTTAGCTTTCTGGCGGGTCCTGCAGGGGATCTCTGTCAGGAAAAAGTAATCTCCCTGCTTATGGAGAACCGGGCAGAATTCACCCATCTGATCACTCCTGCCAATGAAAATTATAATAATATTTTCCATCTTTTCTGCGAGATCCATAAATGCCACAAGGAAAAACCGCCCTTCTATTATATGAAGCTGAAAGGACTTTTCTATGGGCTTTTTTATGAAATGCTGGCAGGAAATTACATCATTACTACAGATGCCGAACAGAACAGGAATCTTTTATCTGTAAAAAAGGTCCTGGACTATATCAGTGCCCATTACCGTGAGCCTCTGTCTGTAAAGGAACTGTCCGGTCTTTCCAATTACAGTGAATTCTATTTTATGAAGCTGTTCAAACAGTATACCGGAAAAACAGCAGCAGCCTACCTGAATGACTACAGACTTGAAAAGGCAAAGTCCCTGCTTTTGCATACAGATGCATCTGTGACGGACATTGCTCTAGATGTAGGTTTTAACAATACCAGTTATTTTATAAAAAAATTTCAGGAAGCCAATCAGCTGTCCCCTCACAAATTCCGCAAAAAAATGTCATAACAGAACAGTTTTGTTGTATTTTTCTAAGAGATGCATATGCTAATATAACACCATCGAACAAAGGTGATGTCCACGGCATCAGGCATACCGGTGGATTTCAAACGAGCATCATTCACACGCTCTCGAAAGGAGAAAATAATTATGAAAGCTTTAGAAACTATAATCCAGAACATGTTCCACAAAGACTGCGCAGCATGTACCGACCAGGAAGTATACGAAGCACTTCTCACCTATACAAAAGAGCAGTTAGCTGCAAAAGGCTATCACGATGGCAAGAAAAAAATTTACTATATTTCTGCCGAATTTCTCATTGGTAAGCTTCTTTCCAACAATCTGATCAATCTTGGAATCTACGATGAGGTTGCAGAATTTCTGAAAAAAAATGGCAAATCTCTTGCAGAAATTGAATCTGTTGAGCCGGAACCATCTCTTGGAAATGGTGGTCTTGGACGTCTGGCTGCATGTTTCCTGGATTCTATTGCAACACTTGGACTTCCTGGAGAAGGTATTGGTCTGAATTACCATCTTGGACTTTTCAAACAGGTTTTTGAAGACAATCTTCAGCATGAAGTACCGAATCCATGGATCACTCCTGATTCCTGGCTGACTGCTACAGATGTAACTTATATGGTTCCTTTCAGAGGTTTTTCCCTGAAATCTACCATGTATAGTATTGATGTTGCAGGCTATGAAAACAAAGCGATCCACCTTAACCTTTTTGACATTGATCTGGCAGATGAGTCCATGGTTCATGATGGAATTACCTTTAACAAAAAGGATATTCTCCACAATCTGACACTGTTCCTGTATCCGGATGACAGTGATGAAGATGGACGTAAGCTTCGTGTTTACCAGCAGTATTTCATGGTCAGCAATGCCGCTCAGCTGATTCTGGATGAGGCAGTTTCCAAGGGAAGCAACCTTCATGATCTGGCTGATTATGCTGTTGTTCAGATCAATGACACTCACCCAAGTATGATCATTCCTGAGTTCATCCGCCTTCTTGGTGAGCGTGGAATTGACTTTGATGAAGCTGCTGAAATCGTTTCCAATGTATGTGCATATACCAATCATACAATTCTGGCTGAGGCGCTTGAAAAATGGCCAATCCATTATCTGGAAGACATTGTTCCACAGCTGGTTCCGATCATCCGCAAGCTGGATGAAAAAGTAAAAGCCAAATATCCGGCTGAAAATCTTGCTATTATTGACAGCAATAATCTGGTTCATATGGCACATATGGACATTCATTATGGCTTCTCAATCAATGGTGTTGCAGCCCTTCATACAGAGATTCTGAAGAACTCCGAGCTGCATCAGTTTTATGAAATTTATCCTGAAAAATTCAATAATAAGACCAATGGTATTACTTTCCGCCGCTGGTTAATGTATTGCAACCAGCCACTGACCAAGTTTATTTCTTCACTTATTGGAGAGGGTTATAAGAAAGATGCCGATGAACTGAAGAAGCTTCTGGCTTACAAAGATGACCAGAAGGTTCTGGATCAGCTGCTTGAGATCAAGACAAATGCAAAGAAGATCTGCAAGGATTTTGTTCTGGAAAATACTGGCATCGAGATTGATGAAAACAGTGTTTTTGATATCCAGATCAAGAGACTTCATGAGTATAAACGTCAGCAGTTAAATGCTCTTTATATTATTTATAAGTATCTGGAAATCAAAGACGGAAAGAAACCGGAAAGACCGATTACTTCATCTTTGGTGCAAAAGCAGCTCCTGCTTATTACATTGCAAAAGATATCATTCATCTGCTTCTGACTCTGGAACCCCTGATTCAGAATGATCCGGACGTAGCACCTTATATGAAGCTTGTTATGGTGGAAAACTACAATGTAAGTGCTGCTGAAAAACTGATCCCTGCCTGCGATATTTCCGAGCAGATTTCCCTGGCTTCCAAGGAGGCAAGCGGTACCGGAAACATGAAGTTTATGCTGAATGGTGCTATTACTCTTGGTACTATGGACGGAGCAAATGTTGAGATCAGCGATCTGGTTGGCAAGGATAATATTTATATCTTTGGTGAGTCCAGTGATGAAATTATCAAGCATTATGAGAAGATGGATTACAATTCCAGAGCAATTTATGAGGGAGATGCTGATATTAAAAAGTATGTAGATTTTATTGTCAGCGAGCCGATGCTGAAGCTTGGTAAAGAGGAACATCTGAGAAACTTCTATAACGAGCTTTTGAATAAAGACTGGTTTATGACTTTGCTGGATCTCAAAGATTATATTAAAGTTAAAGATCAGGTATTTGCGGATTATGAAGACCGCAGCAGCTGGGCAAAGAAAATGCTCGCAAATATCGGTGAGGCAGGATTCTTCTCTTCTGACAGAACCATTGCACAGTATAATAAAGATATCTGGCATTTAAACTAAAAAGTGCATTCCGCGGCAGTATATATAGCTGTCGCGGGATTTTTTTTAACAATATTCACATTTTCACTCTGAAGTATTACTTTTTTCCGTTACTGTCCGCAGAGTCAACAGTGATCTTTTTCCCATTACTGTTCCCCTAAGTTCGTACAAAATAAAGCAGCATAACCTTGCAAAATCGAGGATTTCCAATTACAATGAATACATCATTCATGAAAGGATTTTACAAAATGACAAAGGAAGAACTCGCTCTTGAAGTAATAGATCGATTAAAGAAAGAATACCCCCTGGCAGATTGCACTCTTGATTACGACGAAGCCTGGAACTGTTGGTTAGCGTACGGCTGGCAGCACAGTGTACAGATGCCAGAGTCAATGTTGTAGTGCAGGATCTGTATGCCAGATATCCGGACGTAGCCGCACTTGCAGCAGCTACCCCTGAAGAAATTGAAGCGATTGTAAAGCCTTGCGGACTGGGAAAAAGTAAAGCCAGAGACATCAGCGCATGCATGAAAATCCTGCATGAAAAATACCATGACAATGTTCCATGTGACTTTGACGCTCTTCTCGCCCTCCCTGGTGTAGGACGCAAAAGTGCCAATCTGATCATGGGCGATGTATTCGGTAAACCAGCTATTGTCACTGATACACACTGCATTCGTCTCACCAACCGGATTGGCCTTGTGGATGGAATCAAGGATCCTAAGAAAGTTGAAATGGCACTGTGGAAAATCATTCCGCCGGAAGAGGGAAATGACTTCTGTCACCGCCTGGTAAACCACGGACGGGAAGTCTGTACTGCCAGAACCAGGCCTTATTGCGACAGATGCTGTCTCGCTGATATCTGCGCAAAAAACGGAGTAGACTAAAGCAAAGGCTTTCTGCAGGATATGCAGGTTTTAAAGCTCCCTATAAAAAGGAAGCATTTTCGCCCGGATATTTTCTCGAAAATGCTCCTTTTACGGTTATTCTCCCACACTTCTTCTCAACGCAAACATAAAAATCTTCTCAAATCCCACACTCACTGCAATAATGACAATTGTCCATGCAAACAGGTCTGGTGTCTCCAGATACACCTTGGCTTTGTATAATTTTTCACCGATGGAACCAGCAGGAATGCCGATTACTTCAGCCGCAATCCCCGCTTTCCAACAGAGACCAAGTCCCAGTTTACAGGCAGTAACTGCATATGGCATAACCTGGGAAAGATAGATAAATTGTAATTTTTTTCCCACTCCCGCTCCAAAGGAATCTGCCATCTCCAGAAGCTGTTTGTCCGTCTGCCTGATTCCTTCCAGAATATTTGTATATACCACTGGAAAAACCATGAGAAACGAAATAAAAACGGATAAGTTTCTGGATGGGATCCAAATCAGGCACAGAATGATAAAAGAAGCAACTGGCGTAGCTTTTATCACCATGATCAATGGCTCCATCAGCACTTCCACAGCAAAAAAAGCAGAAGAAAGCGCCGCCAGAACCGTTCCCAGGATCAAAGCCAGAGAAAATCCCAGTATAATCCTTACGAAACTGAACACCACAGATTTCCAGAAATCTCCCATTACAATCAATTCGGTAAGTCTCTTTATAACAGAAACAGGAGATGCCAGAAGGATCTCCTGTTTCAGCCACATACTGGTCAGCTGCCATACCATAATCCATACAGCAGCTGCCACAAGTTTATAAAATATCCGATATTTTTTTGCCTTATCAGCGTTTATAATAGAAGTCCTCATCTGGTAACTGACCTCCGATTGTTTCCGGATTCTGCTCATTTAGTGTGTTCAGATAGCCGGAAAGAATGGTCTGCATTTCGTCGCCCTCCATGAATACAATACTGCATTCCGGAATGGCTTTTGCTGCAACTTCTGCCGGAATAATATCATGGTTTCCAATGATCTGGGCAGCTGCTTCTGTATCAGAATTTACAAATTCTACAGAGTCCTTATATGCATCCATAAACGCATCAATATCTGCTTCATGCTCTTTCAGATAATCATTTCTGGCAATTACAACACCTGTTACCAGCCTGCTTCCATCTGTTGCAGAAGACTCCCAAAGCTCATTCAGGTCAAGGGCCACACGAAGGTTCTCATTCTTCATAAGTGCAGTGGTTACAAAAGGCTGTGGAAGAAGTCCAACTGCTGTCTGGTCTTCTGCAAGCGCTGCTACAACCTCTGCATGCTCAGACTTGTACTCAATGGTCACATCCTTCTCCGGATCCAGTCCATTAGACTTCAGAACAGAGTTTAACGCATACTCCGGAGTCGCACCTTTACCACTGGCATAGATCGTTTTTCCCTTTAAATCATCTACAGACTGGATGGAATCACCATTCTCCACCAGATAAAGAACACCAAGAGTATTTACTGCCAGAACGCTGACGTTTTATCTGTTTTCTGATATAAAACGGAGGCTAAATTGGATGGAACAGCTGCTACATCTACCTGTCCCTGAACGATCATTGGGACAATTTCATCTGGAGATGCAGCAAGGGAAAACTCGTAATTCTCATCGTCCAGAAGCTGTGCCATTCCCATTGCAGTAGGACTTCAGTGCCCCAATTTTCATTACAGAACTGTCTGAATCCGTCTCATCAGCCGGCTCTTCTGATGTCTCATCTGCCGCTTCCGTTTCTTCCTTCTGTTCTTCTGCCAATACAATATTTGCGCTTCCAATACCTCCAGCCATTGTTCCAACACCAAGTGCAGCTGCCATAAACCATGATAATGCTCTTCTCTTCATAGAATGTCCTTTCCGGATCTTTATCTGATCCCATCAGTCGTAATAGAAATATACTGCTGCAGCAGTCAGATATTTGTCTCTTGGGTTTATAGCCAAACTATGTGTGTCATAATCATTATCCAGATCAAAACATGGAATTCAGGAAAAAGAGAAATTCAGTTTCGTCACAGTCAAAATAATCCGGTTCTACCCATATCATGCTTTATACTGCCTGAAGAAAAGGGTCAGACTGTCCAGGGCCTTGGCAAGGACAAGCGCTTCCTTCTCGTCCAGTACATCAAGCACTGCATCTGTCATTTTGCGGTGAAATTCCGCATGGTGATGATATGCCTTTCTTCCTTTCAAGGTGAGATGGATAAATACCACACGGCGATCCTGCTCGCTTCGCTCCCTTGTAGCGTATCCCTTTTTTACAAGGCTGTTCATGGAAGTAGTCAGGGAACCTACGGTGATATTCAGTTTGGCTGCAATGTCGGACATTTTGTTCCCGCCAAGGCCTACAGCTTCAATAATATGCATATCATTATTGGTGATATCCTTATATTCTTCCGTATTCGAATTGCTGCTCTTCAGCTCCCATAAATCTCGTTAAACAGATGTACCAGTACATCATTAATAACTTCCCTGTTCTCCACTCTTTTCTCTCCTATAATGTGACAACATTATTTTCTATAAAACATTCAAGCAAATATTTACGGTAAGTATATCACAATTTGATATGTTTTTCTACAATTTTACAAATTTCGAACGCTTATAGCGCTTATTCAGTAATTTTTTCCGGATCAAGCAACTGATAAGTTCCAGGAATTCTTCTATTCTGTTTTTTCAACTCTTCCATGGTATCTGCCATATTTTCTCTAGTAAGCGACTGATCTCAGGGATTACCTGCTCAATAATTCCAAGCTCCTTCAGATCTGCGGCTGTCAGCTTCATTACTTCTGCGGCTTCCTTTGCCCGTGTGCTGTCTTTCCACAAAATAGATGCAAAGCCTTCTGGGGAAAGAATTGAATAAATGGAATTCTCCATCATCCAGACCTGATCACCTGCGGCAAGAGCAAGGGCCCCACCGCTGCCGCCTTCTCCAATTACAATAGAAAGCACCGGAACTTTAAGGCTGGAGAGCTCATACAGATTTCGGGCAATTGCCTCTCCCTGGCCCCGTTCTTCCGCCTCCAGTCCACAGAATGCCCCAGGTGTATCCACAAGGCAGATCACTGGTCTGTGGAACTTTTCTGCCTGCTTCATAAGACGCAGGGATTTTCGATAACCTTCCGGAGAAACCATGCCAAAATTATGGGCAATATTCTCTTTTGTACCATTTCCTTTTTCCTGGACAATCACAGTTACAGGCTTTCCTGCCAGGTATGCAATACCGCCAACCAGAGCCGGGTCATCACCAAAAAGTCTGTCTCCATGAAGCTCTGTAAAATAATCAAACAACCATGGAAGATAATCTTTTCCTGTTGGGCGTTCTTTGCTTCGTGCAAGAGAAACATGCTCCCAGGCAGATTTTTTTGCTGTGATTTTCGTCGTAAAATCCACATTTAATTTGTTGTTTACAGACATGCCGTCAGCTGAATCAGATTTTTTTTCTGAAATCTTCTCTGCATTTTCCTGTCCTTCCAGACTTTCCGCACAATCATTTTTACAATGCATTTTCAAGAGTCTGGCCAGTGTTTCTTTCATGTTCTTTCGTTCTGCAATCTGATCAATAAATCCATGTTCCAACAGAAATTCTGAACTCTGAAATCCTTTAGGAAGCTTCTGCCGGATCGTTTGTTCTATCACTCTGGGACCTGCAAAACCAATCAATGCACCTGGTTCTGCCAGGATAATATCTCCCAACATGGCAAAGCTTGCTGTCACACCACCGGTAGTTGGATTCGTAAGGACACTGATATAAAGAAGCCCGGAATCGCTGTGTCTTTTAAAGCTGCGGAAGTCTTTGCCATCTGCATCAGGGATACAATTCCTTCCTGCATTCTGGCACCTCCTGAGCAGGCAAAAAGCACTACAGGCAGACGTTCCTGTGTTGCCCTTTCCACTGCTCTGGCGATTTTTTCTCCCACATTTTCTCCCATACTAGCCATGAGAAAACGGCTGTCACACACTCCAAGCACTACAGATATTCCGCCTATTTTTGCCTTTCCTGTGACAATTGCTTCGTCCAGATTTGTCTTTTCCTGAAGCTTTTTTATCTTCTCTTCGTACCCTTTATAGGACAAAGGATTACTTATTGGCATTACCTTATCCCACTCTTCAAAGGTTCCTTCATCTGCAGCATTTCGATTCTTCTCCTTGCATGAACACGGAAATAATTGCCGCAATGCGGACAGATATAGGCATTCTTTTTCACCTCATCTACAAATACAGCGGCCTTGCAGGCATTGCATTTCTTCAGCATACCATCCGGCACTTCTGGTTTCAGTTCTTTATCTGCACCTGCAGATTTGTTTGCAATTGTACGTTTAAAGGCATATCTAAGCTTCATTTACCTTCACTCCTCCGATCTGATGACTCTCCAGAAAGCCGATATCAAATACACCTTTCTGATAGTCGGATCTTCATAATTTCAACTGATAGTCTACATTTGTATCAACACCCTGAATGATCATTTCTCCCAGAGCGCTTTTCATTTTTGCAATTGCTTCCTCACGGTTATTGCCGTGTACGATCAGCTTTGCAAGCATGGAATCATAATACGGTGGAATCTGATAACCATTGTAAATTCCTGTATCCACCGGATTCCCTGGCCTCCGGGAAGATGAAGATCCGTGATTGTTCCAGGTGACGGACGAAAATTTTTCCATGGATTTTCGGCATTAATACGACATTCTATGGCATGTCCCTGAATATGAATATCTTCCTGGGAAAAAGGCAGAGCTTCCCCGGAAGCAATCCTTAACTGCTCCTTAACCAGATCCAGACCGGTAACCCATTCTGTCACAGGATGCTCAACCTGAATACGGGTATTCATCTCCATAAAATAAAATTTCCCTGTCTTTTCAAGGAGAAATTCAATAGTTCCGGCATTTACATAATGTGCTGCTTTCGCCGCTTTTACTGCTGCAATTCCCATCTCTTTCCGCAGCTCTTCTGACACTGCCATAGAAGGAGATTCTTCAATCATTTTCTGATGATTTCGCTGAATCGAACAGTCCCTTTCTCCAAGGTGTACTACATTTCCATGACTGTCTGCAAGGATCTGAAATTCAATATGTCTGGGATGTTCCACAAAATGCTCGATATACATGGTTCCATCTCCAAATGCGATCTGAGATTCCTTCTGGGCTGTAAGAAATGCCAGTTCAAAGTCCTCCGGAGAGAAGGCAGTTCTCATACCTTTTCCACCGCCTCCAAGAGCTGCTTTTATGATGACCGGATAGCCAATCTGACTGGCCTCTCTTGCTCCTGTTTCCACATCCAGAATAGCTTTTGTAGTGCCGGGGATTACTGGAACTCCTGCTGCTTCCATGGTATTTCTGGCAATCTGTTTGTTTCCCAGATTCTGGATTACCTGTGATGGAGGTCCCACAAAAGTGATGCCGCACTGCTCACAAATCTGGGCAAATCTGGCATTTTCAGATAAGAAGCCAAATCCAGGATGTATTGCATCTGCACCGGATACTATGGCGGCACTGATAATACTTTCCATATTCAGATAACTTTTAACAGAAGGTCCCGGTCCAATACAGATGGCTTCGTCTGCAAGCTGCGTATGCAGGCTTTCTTTGTCTGCCTCAGAATACACTGCAACTGCTTCTATTCCCATTTCCCGACAGGCGCGGATGATCCTTACGGCAATTTCTCCGCGATTGGCAATTAATAACTTTCTGATCATAATTTCACCCTTCCGAGTATCGTTATATACATCTATCTAGCCCACCATAAAAGTAAGTTCCGCTTTCACTACAACCTTTCCATCCACAGTTGCCACAGCCTCTCCAACACCCATAGGCCCTTTCTGTTTCATGACTTTCATTTCCAGTTTTAGCTTATCTCCAGGCTGAACTTTCCCTTTAAACCGGCACTTATCAATGCCGCCAAAGTAAGCAATCCTGCCTTTGTTTTCAGGCTTGGAAAGAATCGCGACCGCACCTGTCTGTGCCAGTGCCTCCACGATCAGAACGCCTGGCATTACCGGCTCCTGGGGAAAATGTCCTTTAAAAAAATCCTCCCGGAATGTGACACATTTATAGCCAACAGCAAATTCTCCCGGTTCATAATCTTCGATGTAGTCAACCAAAAGGAACGGGTGACGATGAGGAAGAATTTCCTCAATTTGTTTTATATTTAAGTGATTCATATCTGCTCCTATTTCATTGAAAAACAAATGTATTTATCCTATTTTTGATAAAATGGTCTGCGTGTCAAAAGGGATTCTGACCTTTTAACATGGATATTATAAAATTTAGTTTCTTTCTATATCAACGGATTACAAATAACGGCTGTCCATACTCTACAGGCTGACCGTTTTCAACCAGAATTTCTGCAACTTCTCCATCAAAATCGCTTTCAATATCGTTCATCAGTTTCATAGCTTCTACAATAGCAAGAATCTGTCCTTTTTTTACTATATCTCCCACTTTTACAAAGGCAGGAGCATCCTCAGATGGAGCTGCATAGAATGTTCCTACCAGAGGAGATTTCACAGTATTTCCTGTTGGTTCTCCGTTGGAAATCATTGTATCTGAAGCCTGTTTTTTCTCACTTGCAGAAAGTTCTTTATCCGCCATTTTTCTATCTGGAGCCTGTTCTGAAATGCTATACTTTTCTCCATATACGAAACCTTTTTTCTCCTGTTTCAGCACCAGATAATATGTTATTTTGCATGGTTCCAGGTATGATCACAGGTGCAATTTTATTATTTAAAGTCAGTTTCACTCCATCACTTTCATAGCAGAAAGACTCCAGATGAGAAGCTGATACATGGTCAACCAACTTTAATATCTGTTCAAATTCCATGATTTTTTCTCCTTATTTACAGCAATTTCTGCAGCAATTCATACTTTAAATGTAGCTGTTCAGTACCTTCAAAGTTACAGGCTTCGCAAACTGATATTACTCACTTTTACCTGTATTTTTTCATTAAAAGTACTGCGTTATGTCCACCAAATCCAAGAGAATTACTCATAGCATAATTTACTTCCTGCCGTGTTGGTCCGCCGATGCAATAATCGAGATTCAACTCTTCTTCTGTCTCCTTTGTGCCTACAGTCTGATGAATAAAACCTTCCTCAATGGACTTCACACAGACAACAGCTTCCACACCTCCGGCGGCTCCTAAAAGATGTCCGATCATAGATTTGGTAGAATTAATTTTTACCTTCTTAGCCGCATCTCCAAGGGCTGCTTTAATGGCTCTTGTTTCAAAAAGATCGTTGTGGTGTGTACCTGTTCCGTGCGCATTAATGTAGTCGATTTCTTCTGGCTGTATACCAGCTTCTTTCATGGCATCCATCATAGCACGTGCCGCTCCGCTGCCGTCTTCAATCGGAGACGTAATGTGGTAGGCATCGGCAGTTGCGCCATATCCCACTACCTCAGCATAGATCTTCGCACCACGTGCTTTTGCATGCTCAAGTTCCTCCAGAACAACAACTCCGGCTCCTTCTCCAATTACGAAACCGCCTCTTTCTTTATCGAATGGAATAGATGCACGATATGGATCCTGACAGGTGCTAAGAGCGGTCAGATTCGTGAATCCAGCCACACCAACCGGGCTGATCGCACCTTCCGTTCCCCCTGCGATCATAACCTCTGCATCACCATACTGGATTGCACGAAATGCATCTCCGATACAATGTGTTCCAGACGCACAGGCAGTCACTACGTTGGTGCATTTTCCCCTTGCACCAAGAGCAATGGATACGTTTCCAGCGGCCATATTGCTGATCATTTTGGAACAAGAAGAGGGTCAACCTTGGATGGTCCGCGCTGGATCAGTCTCTGATCTGCAGATTCCATTGCCTGAAGGCTTCCAATTCCGGATCCCACGATCACTCCGACACGGAAAGGATCTTCTTTTCCCATTTCAATTCCTGCATCTGCCATAGCCTCCTTTGCTGCAGCCACTGCATATTGGGAAAACAGTTCCATTCGTTTGGCAGATTTGAAATCCATATAATCTTTTGCATTAAAATCTTTTACTTCTGCCGCAAGCTTCACCTTAAAATCTGCAGTATCAAATCTGGTAATTTCTCCAATTCCTACCTTACCTGTTTTTACACTTTCCCAGAAGGCCTGCACATTATTTCCCACAGGTGTTACTGCTCCAAGTCCAGTCACCACTACACGTCTTTTACTCATAACATTCCTCCGTCTACGCACAAAACCTGCCCTGTAATATATCTGGCTTCCGGTGATGCCAGGAATGCTACTGCCTTGGCTACATCCTCCGGTTCACCATAAGTTCCCATAGGAATATTCTTCAAGGTTTCTTCTTTTACCTTATCAGAAAGTACATCTGTCATGTCCGTTCTGATAAAGCCAGGAGCAACGGCATTTACGGTAATTCCTCTTGATGCAAGTTCCTTTGCTGCAGTCTTTGTGAGACCGATCACACCTGCTTTTGAGGCTGCATAATTAGCCTGTCCGGGGTTTCCGCCGATGCCAACAATGGATGCCATATTTACAATGCGTCCGCTTTTCTGCTTCAACATCTGTCTGGCCACATGACGAATGCAGTTAAAAGTTCCTTTAAGATTTGTATCTATAACTCCGCAGAAATCATCCTCACTCATTGCCATCAGAAGCCCGTCTTTTGTAATTCCTGCGTTATTCACCAAGATATCTATCTGTCCATATTTTTTACTGTTTCTTTAATAAAAGCACCGCAGGCATCAAAGTCAGATACGTTGCACTGACTGGTTTCAGCCGCACCTCCGGCAGCAATAATCTCAGCTTTCACTGCCTCCGCTTTTTCTTTTGAACCATTATAATTTATAACTACAAATGCTCCCTTAGCAGCAAGCTCAAGAGCAATCGCTCTTCCGATTCCACGGGAAGCACCTGTTACAACTGCAATCTTTTTTTCTGCATTCATTCCTTGTTTTACTCCTGTAAAGTCAGGTGAATATCATATTTTTCCAGCACGACAAACACTAACTTTTCCTTTGTTAACCACTTCTGAATTGCTCCGTATCGGCTGCTTCTGATAATACCTGTATTGTTTTAATTAACTGTTTTTGATCTTATTTTCTACTGTGTATAAGATCTGAAATCTGCTCAAGATCTTCCACATTCTGAATATTATAGGTCTTCATTTCCGGCGCTATTTTCTTCATAAAACCAGCCAGAGTCTTTCCAGGGCCAATCTCTACGAAGGTATCCACACCCTCCTGAATCATCTTTCCACACTCTGCTGCCAGAGAACAGAGGAAGAAATCTGCCTTGCAAGAAGATCTTTTGTCTCTCTGATGTCTGTCACATACTGGGCAGTCACATTGGTCACATAAGGAATCTTCAGACCGGAAAATTCCACTTTTGACAGTTCTTTTTCCAAATCTTCTAAAATATTTTCCGGATACCGGGCTGCTCCGATCACACAGGCATCGGATCGATTCGCCAGTCATTTACGATCAACACTCCGTCTTTCTTCAAGAAGTGCGCATAGCGAAGCGCCTCAAGCCGCTCAAATGCAATAATTACATCTGCCTGCCTTCTTCCACAATCGGTTCCGCCACTTTTCTCCGTATCGAACAAATGTAACGACGCTTCCGCCTCTCTGTGCCATTCCGTGAACTTCCGATAATTTCACATCATATCCGCCCGCGATCGTAAGACCTCCGAGAATGCGGCTTGTGAGCAAAGTTCCCTGTCCGCCCACACCGACGATCATAATATTTTTCACAGCCATCCCTTACTCACCTTCCTTTATAAGCTCGATTGCATCAAATTTGCACAAATCTTTACACAAACCGCATCCTGTACACATTGTATCGTCAATATGAATCGTTCCGTCCGGGTTTTTCGTCATTGCCGGACATCCCGGCTTCATGCACATTCCACATTTTTTGCACTTATCGGCATGTGCAATATAAAGCGGCTTTTTCCTCTTATCAAGAAGTACACACGGAGTTTTTGTAATAATGACCGATACTTCGTCTTCTTGCCACCTCTTCTTTGATCGTTTTTTCAAGCAGCAAAAGATCAAAAGCATTGATCTCATAAACATTTTTCACGCCCACTGCACGACACAAAGCCGGAATATCAATCGCATATGTCGGATCGCCCTGCAAAGTTTTCCCTGTAGCCGCATGGTCCTGATGTCCTGTCATTCCTGTTGTCGAATTATCAAGGATCAGTACTGTTCCTGTCGCATG
>ENA-OQCX01000781-OQCX01000781.1-human-gut-metagenome-genome-assembly--contig:-NODE-781-length-16106-cov-6.253458_pt1 | contig 16106 bp, 12 predicted proteins | sample MGYA00242762_ERZ504587 | MGnify/ENA primary metagenome ERZ504587 (study PRJEB26092, sample SAMD00036337) | human gut metagenome | host: Homo sapiens | study: EMG produced TPA metagenomics assembly of... | reverse complement strand
CACCAGCAACGGAACGACCGTGATGATGGCCCCATAGCCAATCCACACATAGCCGCCTTCGTAGATAATGGTATCGATGAATCCCTTTCCTGCACCCAACCCCACGCAGGCCAGGAACAAGGCGATACCGATTTCGCGTATCATCAGATTGGCACTCATCGTCGTGTAGGTTATCAGCTTATATTGAGGCCCGAAACGGCTGATGAGGATGGAAACCACCAACGGTCCACCGGCCAGTCCCAGTTTCACGGTTGGGGAATGCCGGGGAACATGAACGGCAGACTGCCCAAGATACATCCCAGGGCAATACCCAGGAAGATAGGAATCAAGTTGGGATGGTTGAGACGCTTCAGCGAGTTACCCAGCACCTTCTCCGCATGACTCACGCAAGCTCACTGCCTACAATCGTCACACGGTCTCCCATCTGCAACTGCAAGTGGGGAGTTGCCACCAGATCCACGCCCGAACGGTTGATACGGGTGATGCAGGCACCGAAGTTGTTACGTATCTTGAGCTGAGACAGAGACTTGCCGTTCAGTTCCGGCTTGGTGATGAGGATGCGGCGTGAAATCAAGTTCTTGTCCTCCCGTTCCCACTCCACCGAAATTTTTCTTCCGAAGAAGGCAACAATGGCCTCCACATCTTTCGGGTTGGCAATGAACAGAATTTCATCCTGCATGTGCAGCACCGTATCGGCATTCGCCAGTTCTGTTTCCTGACTGCCGGTGTGCCGGATGCGGGAGATGACAAACGCACGGTTCAACAATGGTTTCACATCTCTGATCCGCTTGCCGTCTATTGCCTCATTGCGTATCTCTACCGATATGGGACGCACGGTCAGCTCCTGCAGATGACCCAGCCCGTGCTCGGCATCCTCCTCTTCTTTTTGGGTGTTAATCCGCATGAAAATCTTCAAGGCTAGCAGCGCCAGGATGCAGCCCACCACCCCCAGCGGATAGGCAACGGCATATCCGAGTGCGATTTCCGGAGCATCCACCCCGTTGAGGTCACTGTTTGCCTGCTGGGCAGCACCCAGACCGGGGGTATTGGTCACGGCTCCGGACAAGATACCCACCATCGTAGTAATGGGGATTCCGGTGGCAAAGTGCAACACAATGGTGATAAGCACGCTGAGAAAGACGGAAAGCATTGCTACCATGTTCAGCGTAAGTCCGCCCTTCTTGAAAGCGGAGAAGAATCCCGGTCCCACTTGCAGACCGATGGAATAGACAAACAGTATCAAGCCGAACTCCTTCAGGAAGTGCAGCAGATGTTCGTCGAGGTTCATGTCGAAATGTCCGAAGACAATGCCCACAAACAAAATCCAGGTGACACCCAGCGAGATGCCTGCCACCTTCAACTTGCCCAGCATGATACCGAAGGTGATGACCAGGGACAGAATTAGGACAGAGTGTGCCACTCCTCCGCCCCAAAGGTTGGGATAACCCTCAAAGAAGTTTCTTAATAGTTCCATAGTTTCTATCTTTAGTTTTTACTTTTCAGCCTTATTGTTTAATTCTTAATTCTCTATTTAAAAAGTGTATCCCCACAGAAATCACTTCTCCGGGGATACGCATTTCACACATAAAAAATAACTACTATTATAAAGCATGTTGCCGTGCTTTTTCGGTGGATTGCTCTGATTCTTGTTGTGCGCCATCTCCAATGCCTGCACCAGCTTGTAGCGGGTGTCACGCGGCATGATGACCTCATCTATGAGGCCACGCTCGGCGGCGCGGTAAGGGTTGGAGAACTTGTCTTCATACTCCTTGATAATCTCCTGCTTCTCTTCGGCAGAGGACTTGCGGTAGAGGATGTTCACTGCACCCTCGGCACCCATCACGGCGATTTCCGCCTGCGGATAAGCCAGGTTCACGTCGGCACCCGTCGGTTTGCTGGACATCACGATGTAGGCGCCGCCGTATGCCTTGCGGGTAATCAGCGTTATCTTGGGCACGGTGGCCTCGGCATAGGCATAGACAATCTTGGCGCCGTGGCGGATGATGCCGTTGTGCTCCTGCATCGTTCCGGGCAAGAAGCCGGGAACATCTTCGAAGGTTATCAGCGGGATGTTGAAGCAGTCGCAGAAACGAATGAAACGTGCCGCCTTGTCGCTGGCATCAATATCGAGCACACCCGCCAAATAGGCAGGTTGGTTTGCCACGATACCTACCGAACGCCCGTTCAGACGACCGAAACCGATAACGACGTTCTTGGCAAAGTGAGGCATCACTTCGAAGAAGTACTGGTTGTCCAGCACCGGTTCTATAATATCCTTGATGTCATAGGGCATGTTCGGGTCCTCAGGAATGACGGTCTGAAGCGCCTCTACCCGGCGATGGATATCGTCGGAGCAGGGAGTGAAGGGAGCATCCTCCATATTGTTGGACGGCAGGAAGCTCAGCAGCTCGCGGATGCTCATCAGTGTCTCCTCCTCCGTATTGCACATGAAGTGGGTAACGCCGCTCTTGCTGCTATGCGTATAGGCACCGCCCAGTTCCTCCTTGTCCACCTCCTCGTGGGTCACGGTCTTTACCACGTCCGGACCGGTGATAAACATGTGGCTCTGCTCCTTTACCATGAAGATAAAGTCGGTAAGCGCCGGAGAGTAGCATGCCCCACCGGCACACGGACCCAGAATAGCGGATATCTGCGGAATGACACCCGACGCAATGGTGTTCTGATAGAAGATGGAGGCATAGCCTGCCAAGCTGTTCACACCTTCCTGGATGCGTGCGCCGCCCGAATCGTTGAGGGCAATGACGGGAGCACCGTTCTTCAGGGCAAGCTGCTGCACCTTTACAATCTTTGCGGCATTCGTCTCGCTGAGCGAACCGCCATGCGCCGTGAAGTCGTAGGCATAGACAAATACAAGGCGGCCGTCTATCTTTCCGTAACCGGACACCATGCCGTCTCCGGCAATCTGTTTCTTCTCCATGCCGAAGTTGGTGCAACGGTGGTTCACGAACTTGTCCAGCTCATTGAACGAGCCTTTGTCCAGCAGCATGTCAATACGTTCGCGGGCAGTCATGCGGCCGGAGGCGTGTTGTTTCTCTATCTTGTCTACGCCCCCACCCAGCGAGGCACGTTTATCCAGTTCCTCAAACTGGCGGTATATTTCTTCTCTGTTCATATTTGCATTTACAATTTAGTGATTTATAATATACGGACTGAATGCGACTCGGGATTATTCCTCCTTTATCAACTCCAATTCAATCAATACTTGGTTGGCATTTACCGGTTCGCCCTCGCCCACGAGGATGTTGCGGACGATGCAGTCGGCATTTACCTTATAGTTACTCTGCATCTTCATGGCTTCCAGCACCACGCAATGTCTCCGGCAGCCAGTCGGTCGCCCACCTTGACGGGGATGCTCACTACCTTGCCCGGCATCGGCGCCAGAATCTTGTCGCCCTGCTTCTCGTCGGCTCCTTTCTTCATGTGCAGATACTTGGCTTGCGTGTCCACGATGTCCACATGAAAGGAACGCTGGAGCATGCTGATGTCATAACTCTTGCCGCCCTCGCCGCGCACAAGGCCTGCGTTGAACGAGTTTCCGTTGTGCAGGATGGAGCAACTTCCGTTCTCTGCCATCACAATGTCCACTTCGTAGGGCTTTCCGTCAATGGTAAGTTGTACCTTATTCCCTTCCTTACCCACCAGGGTAATGTCTGCGATACGGTCTCCTATATGTATTTCCATTATTAATTATCCATTATCAATTATCCATTATCAATTATCCATTCCTTAAATCCTGAGCACTCCCTTCTGCAAGCCAAATTCCCTCCAACGGCTGATGGGGCGGGCATCGGGTAGCTGTGCCGAAACATTCTCCTCCAGATTAACCAGATAGTCCATATAGGCAGCTATCATGGCTATGTTCTCCAACTCTTCGTTGGCAGTGTTGGTGCGTACCAGCATGCGGGCGTTCTTCTCGATAAAGAGGGTGTTGTACTCTCCCTTCACAAAGTCGGGCACGTGCATGATGCGCTTCAGATAGGCAAGGTTGGTCTTTACGCCCGTAATTTTGTACTCGTAGAGCACACGGCGCATACGCTCGATGGCATACTGGCGGGTGGTTGCCCATACGATGAGCTTACCTATCATAGGGTCGTAGTAGATGGGAATCTCATAGCCGTCGTACACATAGCTGTCTATACGCACACCGATTCCGTTCGGCTCCGTCAGTTGCTTGATGACACCGGGAGACGGCATGAAGTTGTTTTCCGTATCTTCGGCACAGATGCGGCACTCTATAGCATGGCCGCGCTGGAACAGTTCCTCCTGCTTGAGGTGCAGCACCTCGTCGTTAGCAATGCGGATTTGCTCTTTCACCAGGTCCACGCCTACCACTTCTTCCGTGATGGGGTGCTCTACTTGCAAGCGCGTATTCATTTCGAGGAAGTAGAACCGACGGTTCTTGTCTACCAGAAACTCGATGGTACCTGCACCGGAGTAGTTTACTGCCTTGGCTGCGGCAACCGCCTTCTCTCCCATCTCCCGGCGCAATTCCGGCGTAAGGAAGGGTGACGGGCTTTCTTCTACCACCTTCTGATTGCGACGCTGCACGGAGCATTCGCGGTCGAAGAGGTGGATGACGTTGCCGTGGTTGTCGCCCAATATCTGGAACTCGATGTGGTGGGGTTCTTCCACGAACTTTTCCAGATAGACCGTGTCGTCTCCAAAGGAGGACATGGACTCGGAGCGTGCCGTGTTGTAGGCTTCCACCACTTCGCTCTCGTTATGGATAAGGCGCATACCTTTACCACCGCCACCCATAGACGCCTTCAGCATCACGGGATAACCTATCTCGTTGCAGATGCGCACGGCTTCTTCGGCACTCTGCAAAGGTTGTTCCGTTCCGGGAACCACGGGTACGCCTGCCGCAATCATTCGCTTGCGGGCAGCTATCTTGTCGCCCATCGCCTCCATCGTCTCGGCGGCGGGACCGATAAAGATAATCCCTTCCTCCTTGCAACGGCGTGCAAACTCCGAGTTCTCCGACAAAAAGCCGTAACCCGGATGGATGGCATCGGCACCGCATCGCTTTGCCGTGGCAATCACTTTTTCAATATTCAGATAACTCTCTTTTGCCACGGCCGGTCCTATCGGATAAGCCTCATCGGCATATGCCACATGATGAGAGGTGCGGTCGGCCTCGGAGAAGACCGCAACCGTAAGCAGTCCCATCTCCCGGCACGAACGCATGACGCGCAAGGCAATCTCACCTCTGTTGGCAATCAATACTTTCTTAATCATTTTACTTTTTCTTTAATATATAAAGGATATATATAGTCACACCACAATGCGGACATACCTTTAACAAAGGCATTCCATTTCTTGTTTAAATGTTCAACTAATATCTTCGTACTGTCTTCCTAACCCACGAGCAAAGGCAGCCTTTAATGAATGGCAGGTCTTCTGACTGACTCCTAATCCTGAAGCCTTCCCGATATTTCAATGCATATCAGTGGCAAGGGTGTTTTTCATGATATAAACGGAGCTTCACAGCAGCGGGACTGTCCGGGATTTACACCCGATTCCCTTTTAATCCAGATGATGGAAACATGCATCCGGAACCAATTCGCGGGCAAAGATAACAAAAATTATCAGGAGTATTCGCAAACCTAATAGTTTTTGTTATCTTTGTCCCAGTTTTGGTTTCACCTCTCCCGGTTCTGTTGGAGATGAGTGATGAAAAAGGGAATCAGGTGCAAATCCTGAACAGACCCGCTGCTGTAAGTCCTTCCAAAATCTTTGAATATTCTACAAGCCACTGTCCGCCCGGCGGATGGGAAGGCATTCAAAGAGGGATAAGTCAGAAGACCTGCCAAGACAACATAGTTTTAGTGCTTTCGGGGAATAAAGCAACAAAACATTGAGTCGAGGCATTCTTTATCCATATAAAGGAATCTTTCTCTTTGTTCATTTTTCCTTGAGGGCAAGTTACGAACGCTTATAAGGAACTGAAATGAGATTCATCACAGGACTGCTATTTACATTTATCTGCCTACTGCCTGCAGGTAGTATGGCACAGAATAAGGTCACCTTATCCGGAAAAGTCATAGACCAGCACGGGACACCGATAGCCCAAGCCACCATCGCTGTGGAAAACACCACCTCCGGCACCTATACGGACGACCGGGGGAAGTATTCACTGCAAGTCGCTCCGGGCAAACACACCTTCGTCGTCTCCTTCCTGGGCTACCAAACCGTGAAACAATCCCTCGACATCCGGCAGGATAAAAAACAGAATTTCACATTGCAGGAAAGCGCCGTGGCATTGAATTCTGTCGAAGTATACGGAAAGACCCAAACGCAGAAAGTGAAGGAAGGGGCCTTTGCTGTCAATGCACTCGACATCAAGCCGATAGTAAACTCACTAAATAACCTCAACGACCTGGTGAACCGTACAACGGGCATCAAGGTGAGAGAGGAAGGCGGGGTTGGCTCGGACTTCGACCTCTCCATCAACGGCTTGTCCGGAAATTCAATCCGCTACTTTCTGGACGGAATGCCACTGGACACCAAAGGAAGCGGTGTTTCCCTCGCCAACTTACCCATTAACATCATAGACCGGATTGAGATATACAAAGGAGTAGTCCCTGCCAGCTTGGGAACAGATGCACTGGCGGTGCCATCAATATCATTACAAAGCAGGAGAAGAAGAATTATCTGGATGTATCTTACGGCATCGGCTCCTTCCATACACACAAGACGGACCTGAACACCCAGTTCGTAGAAAAGGGAACCGGACTAATAGTCCGGCCAACCGTTGGCATCAACTACTCCAAAAACGATTATAGAATGAAGAATGTGCAGATGCGCGACGAAAGCGGAGACAATTTCATATATGGCAATCCCAAGCGTTTTCATGACGGCTACTTCTCGCTACTGGCACAGGTGGAAGCCGGATTTGTCAACAAATCCTGGGCTGATGCCTTCTTTGTTTCCGCCTCCTATTCAAAAACAGACAAGGAACTGCAGACGGGGTCTGTCCAAAACAAAGTATACGGAATGGCAGAAAGGAATTCCGATTCCTGGAACATCTCTGCCCGCTATCAGAAGTACAACTTCATCCTGAAGAACATGCAACTGAATGCCTCCCTCTCCCACACCTGGGACCATTCCTTGACCGTGGACACTGCCTATCGGAAGTACTATTGGGATGGAGGATACATCGTGAGCCAGCGCAACGAGATTATGGGCAAAGAACCATCCATGCGCCACTACAAGCGTCCGCTCACCATTATGCGCACCAACCTGGACTATCAGCTGAATACCCATCACAGCTTTAATCTGAACTACCATTTGAGCCGTACCGGAAACGACCGCTTCGATGACCTTGATACCAGCTTCGAGCCGTCAAAAGATGTGGTTACCAAACATATCCTGGGACTCTCCTACAACCAGTCTCTGTTGGATGGCAAGATGGAAAACGTATTCTTCATAAAAGACTACATCAACCATCCCAATATCCGGCAGACCGACCAATCCAGCGTGACCGGCTCGAAGGATGTGCAAGGTTCCACCACCAAGAACTACTTGGGCTACGGTGCTGGACTTCGATACACCATCGTAGAACCTTTATCCATCAAAGTATCCTACGAACATAGTGTGAGACTACCCATTGCCCGCGAGCTGTTGGGAAACGGTACCACCATCTATGCCAACGTGGCACTGAAACCGGAAAACAGTAACAACTTCAATGCTTCTCTATTCGGCACATGGCACCCGGGCAATGGACATACATTCTATTACGAGATGAGCGGATTTTTCCGCAAGGTAAACAACTACATTCAGACCAGCATTGCCGAGAAAGAAGGCACGATGCAATATACCAACGTCCCTGCCGTCCACGTGAAAGGTGTGGAAGGGGAAATACGCTACGACTGGCAAGGCAGACTGCAGCTCTCCACCAACGTCAGTTACCAAGACACCCGCGACCAGCAGAAGTACAAGGGCGACGGAAAACCCTCCGCCACCTACAACAACCGTGTGCCCAACCGTCCCTGGCTCTTTGGCAGTGTAGAAGCATACTATACCTTCCGCAACATCGCCCTGCCCGAAAGCAGACTGCGCCTGGGTTGTACCTATCAGTGGGTGCACTGGTACTTTTTGACCTGGGAGCTTACGGCTCGTATGACAACAAGGCACGCATTCCCGCCCAGCACATCTGTAATGCCGACATCACTTACTCATGGAGACGCGGACGCTATAATCTGGCTTTGGAGTGTACCAACTTCCTCGACAAGACAGCCTATGACAACTACAAGCTGCAGAAGCCCGGACGTGCTTTTTTGCTAAATTCAGACTATTCATTAACTAATCATTTAATAATTCATTCAAAATGAGAAAATTCAAATTTACACTGATTGCCTTTATGGCTGCCATGATGGCACTGTCATTCACAGCGTGTTCCGATGATGACCCGGAACCTAATCCTAATCCGGACCCGGAAGTCAATGAGGATAACTATCACTTCGACCTATTTGTAACCGTAGACAAGCACGGCGGGATGAGTAGCAAGAATACCACTATCGTCCATAGCGTCAACTCATTGGCCGCAGAGCAGGGTGTCATCACTGTGAAAAGAGAAGGTTCGGAACTGGGAGATTACTCCATGGAGACTATCTCAAAAGGAAAATATTACTACCAAATACCCGCAACCAACGACCGTTTCGTAAAATATCAAATCAAGAACAATGCAGTTCAGGTTATTGCAGAACGTCCTTTCAAGGCCAACAGCTATAAGGTACGTTCCTACACACATGCCTGGATTGATGACAACACACTCGTCATCATGTCTACCAATGGTAAGAAGGACAAGATTCTTTATACGAAACTGAACGCAGAGGACTTGACTATCCTTGCTGAAGGTGAACTCAACATACCAGCCCCCACCAACTGGCTCAAACTGACAAGCTCCGGTATCCTCACCTACCGCAAATCAGACAACAGATTGTACTACTTCTACTATTGGAAAGAGACAGACGGTTTGACGAATATAGACCAGCAAGAGCCTAACTTCCATACAGCCATTATCAACCCCTCTACCATGGAAGTAGAAAAAGATGTACTCTCTCCCATCGAATGCGAAATGGCAGGAAGCGCTTACGGAGAACTGATGCAAAACTGCGTAATGTACGACGAAGCAGACAATCTCTACCTAGCTTGTTTCCACGAAGAAGATAACGCTTTTTTCAAAGGCATCCTGCTACGTATCAACAAAGGCGAAACAGAATTCGACGCTTCCTACAACGGCTATCCCAATGCCGACGGCAAATTGCTGACCATTCAATATCTGGAAGGGAACAAAGCCTTAGTGTATGCACGTAATGACAATGCCGATAGACCCGCTGCAGATAAGCAACCCGGCATCGACGCTTACTCTCACTACTACGCCATCCTCGATCTTACCACCGGAACCAAGACACGCTTAAGCTATGATGGCAAGGAAATCGGTTACAGCGGCGGTCGCTTCTCACAGCGTTCTGTCATCTTCAACAACAAAGCATACATTGGTGTAAACACTGAAGAAGATGCCAACGCCGTTATCTACATCTATGACATCAAGACCGGTAATGTAGAGAAAGGAGCCGAAGTGGACGGACGCTTCTACTTCGATATGATACGTGTCATAGAGAACGATTAAAACAAGCATCAGTATTTATGAAGAATTTGTTTGTCTTTTTATTCCTTTGTAATTTCCTCCTCCTCTGCCATGCGCACGGGGGAGGCAATTACGAGCACAGCGATATGCTTGCAAGTATGAAACCCGGTGACAAGGCCGCCCTGCTCATGGTGCACTTCGGCACTACGCATGACGATACCCGTGCCCTTACCATTGATGCCATCAACGCCAAGGCACAAGCCGCCTTCCCGGAGTTGAAGTTCCAAGAAGCCTATACGTCGCGCATCATCATCCGCCGCTTGAAAGAGCGCGGCATCACGAAGCTGACTCCACTGGATGCCATGCTGAAACTGCGCAGCGAAGGTTACACACACCTCATCGTACAGAGTACCAACATCATTGACGGAGTAGAAATGGAATCCCTCCGCCGGGATGTGGAAAGCGCACTACCCTTCTTCAAGGAAATACGTGTAGGTACTCCCCTGCTCTACTCTATCGAAGATGCAGAGAAAGTGGCAAGTATTCTGGGGAACCGCTACAACGCCCCGGCACAAAGCAAGAAAGCTACCAAAGAACACTTCGTCCTTGTGGGCCACGGCACCTATACCCCCAGTACCGCCATCTACAGTCAGATGGACTATATGCTGAAAGCAGGCGGACTGACCAATTTCCATGTGGGCACCATCGAAGGTTATCCAACCTTTGACACCATGCTGGCACAACTGAAAGCCGGGAAAGCCAAACGTGTGACCCTCATACCCTTCATGTTTGTTGCCGGAGACCATGCCAAAAACGACATTGCCGGAGAGTGGAAGGAGATGCTCGAGAAAGAAGGCTTCACCGTCAGTGCACAACTGGAAGGACTGGGACAAATTCCGGAAATTCAAGAAATATTCATTGACCATATCCGTTTCGGACTGAAGCACCGCATGCTGGACATCATGACGAAGAAGGCGGCCTATGCTGCCGGAAAAGACACAGAATAATATACCATTAGTGGGTATTTAGTGTTCTTGAATCATCTTGTACTTTTGCAGGAAAAACGCGAACGACAATGAATGTTATCACCAAACTGATGTACTCTATTCATAGGATACTGGGCACTTTGCTCTGTATCCTATTTCTCATGTGGTTCCTCTCCGCCTTCGTGATGATGTACCACCGCTTTCCCCGTGTCAGCGCCAAAGAGAAAATGCAAAAGCTGGATATGCTCTCCCAAACCGGAGACTCACTTCCGGACATCTCCTCCGTCACAGCCCGCCTGCCCCGTGGCGTAAAGGTCAGGTCTACGATACTGAACCTCAATGCCGGACACCCCGAGTTCAGCTTTAGTACCACAAAAGGCACGCTTCATTTCCTTGCCGATTCCACCATCTCACGACCCTCTCTGGACAGTGAACACCTGCACCGGACAGCAGCTTTGTGGTGTTCTTCTCCCATTACCCGTATCGACACCCTCCACTCTCTGGACCAATGGATTCCCTTCGCTGAACTGAAAAAGGAAATGCCCATTTATAAAATATACTTTGCCGACGATGCCGGGACACAGCTCTATCTGAGTTCACAAAACGGTGAGGCCTTGCAGTTCTCCAACAGAAGCGAACGCTTCTGGGCATGGCTGGGTGCCATTCCCCACTGGGTATACTTCACCTGGCTGCGGCAGGACACCGTCCTTTGGACTAAGACCGTCATCTGGCTCACAGCTCTGGGTTGTCTCATGGTCATTGCCGGCATTTGGGTAACTGTGGATGTATGGCGTAAGACGCACCGAAGCCGCCATCCCAAGTTCTCCCCCTACCGAAAAAGATGGTATCACTGGCACTACGTCAGCGGAATCTTTTTCGGCATCTTCGTACTGACCTTCACCTTCAGCGGCATGATGTCTCTGGCAGACATTCCCGAATGGATTCATAAACCGGCACTGAAGAAAGGCAGCGCCACACGCACGCTCCATGCCCGTGCCCCACAACCGGAGGATTACCCCTTGGACTACCGCCGTGTCATAGCTGCCTATCCCCAAGCTTTGCAGATAGAGTGGCGCAACTTCCGCGAACATCCCTACTACATCGTAAAAGATAGAAAAAACGAGTATTACATCGATGCCGCCGACAGCCTGCCGCGTCCGTTACAACTCTCCGAAGAAGAAATCCTGAAAGGCGTGGAAAGCATTTATACCTCCCAGCGTGATTCTTCACAACATATCCCCGGCATACGTATCTCCCGGCTCGAACATTTCGAGACCTACTATCGCGACATGAGCAATATGTATCGCGGACGACCCCAGCTTCCCGTCTGGAAGATAACGGTGGACGACCCGGACCGGAGCGTCTATTACATTCACCCGGAAACGGGAATCATCCGCCATGTAGACACCTCCTCCCGCTGGAAATACTGGAGCTATACAGCCCTGCACCGCATGCGTCTGCCCGGTCTGAACTCCAATGCCACCCTGCGCAAGACTGTGCTTTGGGTATTGCTGCTTGGAGGTACAGCCGTTTGCATCACGGGTGTGGCGTTAAGTGTGAATTATATAAGAAGAAAATGTTGTAAAAGACAAAAACGCTATTAACGAGAATAAACTTGTATGAATAAGAAAAGACTTGGAATATTCCTCGGCAGCATAGCCCTATTGATTGTCTGCAGCTTTGCGGCCTATCAGTACTGGCTTGCTCCTACACATATACTTATTATCAACGCAACCCTGGCACAAGCTGCCGACATTGCCCTGAACAATGACTGCGCCCGGATAGAAGTCACCTGCATAAAAAAAGAAGAGGTGAAGGACCTTTCCGGCTATGATGCCATCGTGATGTACAGCAGAGGCTATACCTTGACGACGGCCAGATTGCCGAAGTGGAACGGGTGGGTGCCAGCGGAGTACCAGTCTTTACGAATACGTTACGAAATTTCACCCTCTCCCTCAATCACAATGTTACCAATGAACAACAGCATACGCTACGGGAGTATCTCAAGAACGGCAACAAGCACAACTACCGGAATGCCTTACTCTACCTGCGCCACATCGCCACTCCCACCGGTGGGGACACCAGGATTACGAGCCTCCCATCCCATTGCTGGAGAACATGTTCTACCACCGCGAATACGGCCGCTACTTCAGTACTCCGCAAGAGGTGACCGCCTATCTGAAAGAAAAAAATCTCTACCATGAGGACGGACGCAACCTTGCCCTGATTTCCGGACTCAACTTTCCGATGGAAGGAAACCGTGCCCACGTAGATTCCCTCATCACGTGCTTGACACAAGCAGGCTTCAATGTCTATCCTTTCACAGCCGGAGGTCAACCGCGTGCCGATATGATACGTACCCTCCATCCCGATGCAGTAGTCTACCTGCCTATGGGACGGCTGGGCAATGACTCACTCATCAACTGGCTGCACCAGGAAAACATTCCTTTATTCATGCCCTTCCCGCTGATTCAGCCCCACGAGGAATGGCTGGACCCGGATACCCCCGTCAGCGGTGGCACACTGACCGCCCGTGTAGTGGTGCCTGAGATAGATGGAGGCATGCTACCCCTCTGCATCGCTACCCAAAACGAAAACAAACACGGATACTATCTGTACACCGCTGAAAATGAACGGATAGATGCCGTAGTGGACCATATTACCAAGTACATGTCCTTGAGAGACATGTCCAACAAAGAAAAGCGCGTTGCTATCTGTTACTTCAAGACTCCGGGAAAAGACGCCCTGCTGGCAAGCGGTATGGAAGTGATTCCTTCACTCTATAACTTCTTGAAACGCCTGCGTTCGGAAGGGTACGACGTCAGTGGACTGCCTGCTACTGTAGAGGAGTTCGGCAAGCGGATACATCGTGACGGTGCCGTCATGGGTTCGTATGCCAAAGGAGCACAAGAACAGTTTTTGAAAACGGCACACCCGATATGGCTTTCTACCGAGCAATACGAACAATGGGCACACGAAGTACTCCTTCCCGAGAAATATCAGGAAGTAACAGACAGATATGGAGATGCGCCCGGCAATCTGCTGGTAACAGAGGACAGTATTGCCATTGCCTGCTTGCAATTCGGCAATATCCTACTCTTCCCCCAGCCCGCCCGGCATTGGGAGATGATGAGTCAAACTGGTGCATGGAATGCCGGTAGCGCCGCCCCACAGCTACCTGGCTCCTTATCTGTATATGCAAAAAGGATTCAAGCAGATGCAGTGATTCACTTCGGCACCCACGGCAACTTGGAATACACGCCCGGAAAGAATGTGGCACAGTCGCAGGCCGACTGGTCGGATGTACTGATTGGTAACCTCCCCCACTTCTATTTCTATACCACCGGAAACGTAGGCGAGGGTATCATTGCCAAACGCCGGACACATGCCGTACTGGTCACCCATCTCACTCCGCCCTACGTGGAGAGCGGTATGCGCCAACGCTATTCGGCCTTGCTCGAAGATATTCACAAAGTGCTGGACGAAGGTACCGAAAAACACCGAACCCTAGGAATAAGTATCAAAAAAGAAGCCATGCGTCTGGGACTGCATCGCGACCTCAACCTCGACTCCATCTCCAGTGACCCCTACACAACCAAGGAGTTGGAACGTCTGGATGCCTTCACCGAAGAGATAGCCAACGAAAAGATACTGGGTGCGTACTACACCATGAACGAGCCTTATTCTGACCGCGACCTGCTGACTACCACTCTCGCCGTCGCTGCCGACCCGCTGGCATACGAAACGGCCCGCAAGGACCGCGATAAAGGCAAAATCACCACAGAGCAGTTGCAAGACTTCACCTATATAGCCCACCACTACTTGCCTGCCGCCAGGAAAAGGCTGACCGCCTTACTCCAGAATCCACCCAAGGATACTGCATCTGTAGCACCGGAGCTTCGCCCCGCCCTACTCTATCGCGAACAGTTGCTTGCCTCCCCCGTCAACGAACAGAATGCCATGGTGCGTGCACTCAGCGGAGGAACCGTATTCCCTGCGCCGGGAGGTGACCCCGTACTGAACCCGAACGTTCTGCCCACCGGACGCAACATGTACAGCATCAACGCCGAGAATACTCCCAACCCAAGGGCTTGAAGATGGAAAGCGATTGGCAGAAGCGACTTTAAAACAGTACATCAGCAAGCACGGCGAATATCCCCGGAAAGTAAGCTATACCTTCTGGGCAGGCGAATTCATCAATACGGAAGGAGCTACGCTGGCCCAGGTATTCTGGATGCTGGGAGTAGAACCCGTACGCGACGCCCAAGGCAGAGTGGTTGACCTGAAACTGGTGCCCAGTGAAGAACTGGGGCGTCCGCGCATCAATGTGCTGGTACAAGTGTCCGGACAGCTACGCGACATAGCCGGTTCCCGCTTGAAGTTACTGACCGATGCTATACGTCTGACATCGGAAGCCGGAGATGAGACCTATCCCAACTATGTGGCATCGGGTACACTGTTGCAGGAAAAATTACTGGTAGAAAAGGGAACTTCCCCCAAACGTGCCCGTGAAATGTCTGTGATGCGTGTATTCGGACCGGTCAACAGCGGATACAGTACCGGTATGATGGCCTATACCGAGCACAGCGGCTCGTGGGAAAGCGAAAAGGAGATAGCCGAAGGATACCTCAACAATATGGGTGCCTCTTATGGGGACGACGAAAATTGGGGAGACGTCCAGGAAGGTTTGTTTGCCTCGGCACTGTCCGAAACGGATGTTGTCATCCAGCCCCGTCAAAGTAACACATGGGCCCCATCTCCCTGGATCATGTATACGAATTTACGGGTGGACTCTCGCTCACCGTCAAAACCGTGACCAGCAAGGAACCGGATGCCTATATGGCAGACTACCGCAACCGGACCAACCGCCGCATGCAGGATGCCAAAGAGGCCATTGCCGTAGAGACACGTTCCACCATCTTGAACCTACCTTTATACAAGAGCGGATGAAAGGCGGGGAAGGTTCGGCGCAGATGTTCGGCGAAATCTTCCGCAACATCTTCGGCTGGCACGTCATGCGTCCGTCGGCCATGGACAAAGAACTGTTCAATGACTTGTATAGAATGTATATAAAGGATGAGAATAAGCTGGCATTCACGAGTACTTCCTCCGCGTCAATCCCGCCGCATTCCAGGCTATGACAGCCGTCATGCTGGAAAGCGCCCGCAAAGGTTACTGGAAAGCATCTGATGAGCAACTGAAAACCACTGCTTCCCTGCATGCACAAATCACACGCGAAAAAGGTGCCGCTTGTACCGAATTCGTTTGCGACAATGACAAGCTACAGTCGTTCGTTGCCGACCAGTTGGATAATAGCGAGAAGCAGACCTATACCCAGAACATGAAGGAGGTACACGAAGCATCCGCAACCGATGGCAAGGATGTCGTACTGAAAGAACACAAACTGACTTCCGAACAAACGGTACGTAAGAACAGGGTGAACGGAGTGATTGCAGGCAGTCTTGTCGTCATCACCTTCATCGGACTGGTCGTAACTGTTGAAGAAA
>ENA-OQCX01000779-OQCX01000779.1-human-gut-metagenome-genome-assembly--contig:-NODE-779-length-16107-cov-1.473780_pt1 | contig 16107 bp, 22 predicted proteins | sample MGYA00242762_ERZ504587 | MGnify/ENA primary metagenome ERZ504587 (study PRJEB26092, sample SAMD00036337) | human gut metagenome | host: Homo sapiens | study: EMG produced TPA metagenomics assembly of... | reverse complement strand
GTTGAATTTAATAGTTTATTTGACAAAAACTTGAACAGACAGGACTTATGATTTGTGAAGAGGGAGGAATTAACCAGGGAAAGAGTAAGACTTTTAACTAATGATGAAAATACTTGCAGGAGAAAAGCAGTTTAGAGATGAGATAAATAAGAAAGTCGAGCAGTTTGAAATATGTTATCCAAAACTAATAAAGGGTGGATTTTTTGCAATAGTTATTATACCGATTGTATTTTTGATTTTAATGTTTAGTATCACATCAAAAATGGTATTTCTTGTATTGTGGATAGTGTCTATTATATTAATCGCCCTATATTTGATTTGTGTTGAGTTTATCCATGAGAACCTGCTTAACAAGCAAAAAATGGCTGAAATGACCGGTGATGAGCTTATAGAGCAGTTAAAGAAACGTGGTAGAAAGAACAGTAAGGAAGGAGATGAGGACTAATGCTGAATATTTTTAGAATATTTATTGGGGATTTGAAAAAAATCAGCAGAAATGCAATAGCGTGGATTGTAGTGTTAGGACTTACTGTAGTTCCATCTCTTTACGCATGGTTCAATATTGCTGCAAGCTGGGATCCGTACAGCAATACCGACCAGTTAAAAGTTGCAGTGGCAAGCGTTGATAAAGGCTATGAGGGTGACATTATTCCAATAAGCTTAAATCTTGGTAATCAGGTTATATCAGCTCTTCGTGAAAATACTCAGCTTAATTGGGTATTTACTGATAAAGAAGATGCAATTGACGGTGTAAAATCAGGAAAGTATTATGCTTCAATTGTAATTCCAAAGAATTTTAGTACTGATATGATGAGCCTTTTCTCTGATAATGTTTCTCATTCGGATATTATTTATTATCTTAATGAAAAGGAAAATGCCATTGCTCCAAAGATAACTGACAAGGGAGCAAGCGCAGTTCAAAAGCAGATTGATCAGGTTTTTACAAAGACAGTTTCAGAGATTTCAATAAGCGTGCTTGATCAGTTGTCAGATGTTATGGATGATGATACAACAAAAACTGTAATGAACAAGGTTCAGTCTAATGTGCAGCAGATTGCAGATGACTTAAATGATGCAAAACAGACTGTTTATGCTTTTGCTGACCTTACAGGTTCTTTGGAAGAAATGTTAGACAGTACATCAACATTATTAAAAACGTCAGGAGACAGCACAAAGGATAGCGTTAATACTTTAAAAACTTCAAGTACTGATGTAACAGATTTGAAAGATGCCTTAAGTGGAACAACTGATGGAATAAACAAGGCGTTAAATCAAAGCGTATCTGCATATAATCAATTATCAAAAGAAGTGGATAATATTTTTGACTCAGTGTCCACAAGTGCAGACACAGCATCAAAAGGTTTAAGTGGTCTTGCAACTCAGGTAGATGACATAACAAATAAGTACACTGAATTTAAAGAAAGCCTTCAGAAAGTGCAGAATGCATTGCCGGCAAATGAGAAAGTGTTAAGAACTGAAATTGACAAAATTATTGGTAAAATAGACCAGTCAATTATTCAGCAGAAGGAAATTAGAACAAAATTAAAAGACGCTTCTGATGATATAACATTGGCATCAGGAACGACAACTTTATATAGAAAAGACTTAAAGAAACAGATAAAACAAAGTGCAAAGGATATATCTTCTATTCAGGATTCTTATGAAAAGAAGGTTCAGACTAACTTAACTAAGTTGGTTAATTCACTTACTGTAAATAATGGCTCAGTATCAAAAGTTGTAAACAATTTAAATCAGGGAACAAGTGATGTAAGTAAGCTTGCAGGAAATTCAGGAGCACAACTTGGAAAGTTAAAGAAGATTCTTAAAAATTCAGGTAAAGACACTTTGGAAAGGCATCCAAAAAATGTAAAGCAATATTTCATTTAAATTAGGCAATAGTGAAAACAGCGATGCAACAGAATTGCTTAAAAACATATTAAGCAACAGCCCTGACACATTAAGTGCATTCTTGTCATCACCTGTAAAGATGAACACAAATGTTATATACAAAGTAGATAATTATGGCTCTGCAATGGCACCGTTCTACTCAACACTTGCAATATGGGTAGGTGGTATTGTATTAGTAGCAATGATGAAAGTAACATTAGAGGAAGATCGAAAGAAACAACTATTCAATGTGAAAAACTATCAGATATATTTAGGACGTTATATTTTGTTTATGATAATAGGATTGTTCCAAAGTGGATTAATCTGTTTGGGAGATTTGTATTTCTTAAAGATACAATGTGAGCATCCGTTCCTGTTCCTATTGGCAGGCTGGATATCAAGCATAGTATATGTAAATATAATCTACACATTAACAGTATCCTTTGGTGATATAGGAAAAGCAATCTGTGTAATACTTCTTGTAGTACAGGTAGCAGGTTCAGGTGGAACATTCCCAATAGAAGTAGCACCAAAATTCTTCAGAACAGTATACCCATTACTTCCATTTAACTACAGTATGGGAGCAATGAGAGAAACAATAGCCGGAATGTATGGAAACACATACTGGACAGAAATATCCAAACTACTATTATTCCTAATACCATCACTGATACTGGGATTGATACTAAGAAAACCAATAATAAAACTAAACAACTTCGTAATAGAAAAACTAGAAGAAACAAAACTCATGTAACTCACCAACCCCCGGAACTTCCAGGACACCTGTGCTTGCACAAAGGTGTCTTGGAGTTTCGGGGGTGCCTTATTATGAGCATAAAAGGGCGACGAAGTCGCGCGATATGCGAATAATGAGGACAGATTGCGGGAACGCGAAGCGCGTAGCAATCTGAGTGAGTTATAAGTAGTAGCAAGGAACATACACCTGTGCTTGCACAAAGGTGAGAATTTAGACGAGAATGTTTTAACGGATTTTCACTAAATAAAGGTGAGAATTGGTTTGATGCTTCATCAGTTACTAGTTTTACGATATTAAAAAAATTTTATTTCATATTATTTATATATAATCATATGCGAGAATAAAGTGTCAACTATTATGATACAACATCACATTAAAAGTGGCATAATAAGATTGACAGAGGCAAAGGCTGTTTTCCCAACAAAGTTAGATACGAAAAGCCCATCAACAACACTGTAAATAGATGTAAAAATCATCATAACAATTGATGGTAGTACGAATCTAAATAATTTTTTTCTTGACTAAATATATAAAATAGTATATATTACTTAAATAAATAGTTCACAAAGTGAACTACTTTAAAAAGAAAGAAATAGGAAATAACAGAAAATGAAAGATAAAAAATGGAAAGACATGATAGAAAAACATGGAGAGCTTAGATTCTTCAGTAGTATGGCAATAAAGAAAGCCCACAAAGGTCAGAGTACATCAGCACAGGAATTGGACATGCTGTTTAGAGTCGCCTTGTCCAAAGAAAAAGTAACACCCGGTTACTTAAAAGACGCAATGGGCATAAGCAAAACAATTATAAGCAGATTAATAGAACAACTGGAAAACAAGCAGCTCATAGAAAAAATCCGCACAAATGAGGATAAAAGAAGTTATACATTGATAATAACTGGAAAAGGGAAAAAAGAAATTGATGATATGTATTACTACTATTTAAACCCTCTATATACGTTAAAGGAAAATATGACAGAGGAAGATTTTGAACAACTATTTAAATTAATAAGGCAGGCAAACAAGATATTGGCAAAATAAACCGCCAACAATATAAAATCGAAAATATAAACAAAATCTGCAGCTAAATAAAATTAAAGAAGTGCTTGGAACCCGTCGGTTCATCAAGGCAGCGTAGTCGGTTGATAGAACCGCTACGAGGTGGAAGCAGCGGGAGCGTGCTTTCGTAATTTTATTAGCCGCAGATTAGTTAAAAATTGTTTAACATAAATGAAAGGAACAGAAGATGACGTTTTATCAGGAATTACAGTTAAGCTCAACAGGCTCAAAACAATTAATAAAAAACACAACAGACAAAAAAGAAAAAACAAGACACATTTTAATTTACAATTTCAAAGTATATTTAGTTGTGGCATTTTTGTTTTTTGGTAGTAACAGCATTTAGTATGATTTTTGGAAATGACAATAGCGTGCCGGGAGTTGTGGTACTACTTGCAATACTTGTGTTGCGACAGGCAGATTTTGGCATAAAAACAACCCACGGTCTAATCTCAATAGCCGGGATATTTGCAATTTTAATAGTAGGCCCAAGGTTAAGCAACATAGTTGATCCTTTAACAGCATTTCTTATTAACATTGTTTGCATATTTTTACTAATGATGTTTGGATGTCATAATGTAATAATGTACAATCATTCAACTTTTGTACTGGGATATTTATTACTTCAAGGTTACGAATGTGGCAGGAAAAAGTTATCAGTTACGTGTAGTCAGCCTTGTTGTAGGTATGCTAATTTGTATGGGGGGTTTTTTTATAAAAAATCAGAAAAACAGACCTCATAAAAGAGGTTTTATGGATATTTTTAGAGAATTCAATATACACTCTGCTAGAAATAACTGGTATTTAAAATTAACACTTACAGTTTCAACAGCAATGTTAATTATTAATCTTTTAAATATACCAAGGGCAATGTGGGTAGGAATTGCCTGCATGTCAGTATGTGTTCCATTTTCCAGTGACATTGCACCAAAGGCAAAGAAAAGAGCACCATTTAACATTGTGGGCAGCTTAATATTTGTTGCTCTTTACTATGCCCTCCCTAAGTGGGTGCATCCATATATTGGAATTATAGGTGGAATTGGTGTTGGTTATTCAGCCGGCTATTCATGGCAGACAGTTTACAATACATTTGGAGCGTTGTATATTGCCTCTGGAATTTCGGTTGTAAAACAGCAGTATTGTTAAGAATTGGTGCAAATATTTTCGCTACATTATATACAGTTATGTTTAACCATATATTTAATAATGTATTTGCGTTTATAAAAAACAGAAAAGAAAATTTAATAACAGAATAGCAATGCTTAAAACAAAAAATATAGATGCATAACTAAGAAATTTAAGAGAAAAATTCTAACTGCAATACATAATACATCTTTCAGTGGGGGCAGTTGGCGGACAAAAAATATTTTGGAGTCCAAGCTAAAAGGAAAAGCCCCATCTCAGGGGCTTTTAAATATTAAATATTATTTATTTTCATTATCTTCCTTAGGAACAACTGTTTCCATATTTTTTGGAAGAACAAGATTTAAAATATTGATACGATAAATACTACAGCAACACAGTTTTCTGCAAATACATTTTCGATAATCTTAGGGAAAATGCTAAAGATTTCAGGAACCTGTGTGAAGCCGATACCAATACTAAGTGAAAGTGCGGCAATTGTAATATTACGCTGTGAGTAACCGCAGTTGCTAATCATCTGAAGACCGCTGATTACTATTGTACCAAACATCATAAGTGTACATCCGCCAAGTACTGCGTCAGGAAGTGTTGCAAGTAAAGCACCAAAGATTGGAAGATACCTGCAAAAATCATAATAATTGCACCTGTTGCAATAGCAAATCTGTTAACTACTTTAGTCATGGCAACAAGACCTACATTCTGGCTGAAAGATGTAATTGGTAAACATCCGAAAACAGAAGATAAAGCACTGATGAAACCGTCACAGGCAATAGAACCTGAAGTTTCTTTTGTTGTTACGTCACGATTTAATCCTGAAGCTGCAAGAGCAGAAGTATCTCCGATAGTTTCAGTGGCAGAAACTAAGAAAATCAAAATAACAGAGAAAATTGCGTTAGCATTAAATTCAGGTTTAAAAGGCATTAATGAAGGTACTGCAACAATAGAAGTTTCCTGAAAGTGAAGAAAAATCAACAACTCCCATAATTACAGCAACAATATATCCAACAATAAGTCCAAACAAAACAGAAAGCTGTTTGAAATATGATTTTGCCAAAATATTAAAAATAATACATGAAAGCAATGTTATAGTTCCGAGAATCCAGTTTGTAGCTGAACCAAAGTTTTCGCTTCCGCTTCCTCCACCGAAAGAGCTTGCTCCAACAGAGAGAAGAGAAAAAACCAATGGAAGTAACAACGCTGGCTGCAACGATAGGAGATATAAGTTTAATCCAGTATTTTGCAAAAAAGACCAAGAACACCTTCTACAATACCGCCAACAAGAACAGCACCTACAATGGCATTATATCCGTAAGTTGGTCCGATATAACAAAAAATAGAAACAAAAGTAAAACTAATACCATAACAATTGGAAGACCTGAACCGATTTTCCATAATGGGAATAACTGAATTAAAGTACCAATACCTGCAATAATCATTGCACTCTGGATAAGACGTGCAGTCTGTGCAGATGAAAGACCGCTGGCACCACCAACAATAATAATAGGAGCAATATTGGCAACAAACATAGCCAAAATATGCTGCAAGCCAAAAGGAATGGCTTTTCCAACGGGAACTTTTCCGTTAAGTTTGTAAATGTTTTCAATTGATGAATTTGAGCTACTCATTAGTAAATGTCCTTTCATAACTTAAATATATTGTGTAATTGCAAAACAAAATATTTATGTTTTATTATATTAAGCAGAATTGTATGAAAGCAAACAATAAGGCAGATTTTTGCAATTTTGCGAGCATAGCGTAAGGCAAAAATCAACTGTCTGAGCGCAAGCGAGTTTTGATTTTTGTCTTACTATAAGCGGCGGAGCAAAATAAGAAAATCAACGTGTTTGCGTTATACAATTCTGTGAAATATAGGGAAAAATTTTGTTTTGCGATTAAAAATATAAACTATAAAAAACGTGGTGTTTCTCATAGTTTATGATTTTTTACTGTTCACGGAATGTGATTGTTCCGTTTTCTGCATCCATGCTATCAACGATAGCAAGTGATTCCAAGTGATATCCAAGGTTACGGATTGTACGTCCGCCTGACTGAAATCCTTTTTCAATTGCAATGCCGATTCCTTCTACAGTACCGCCTGCATTTGATACGATGGAGATTAATCCCTGAAGAGCACAACCGTTAGCAAGAAAATCGTCTATAATAAGAACGTGGTCATTAGGACCTAAAAATTTCTTTGATACGATTACCTGGTTTTTGCATTTATGCGTAAATGATTCAACTTCAGCAACATACATTTCACCATCAATGTTTATACTTTTTGATTTCTTTGCAAAAACAACTGGTGCATCGAAGTATTTTGCAACGATACAGCAATGCCGATACCTGATGCTTCTATTGTAAGAATTTGTTGATTGGGGCATTAGCGAAACGACGCTTAAATTCTTCGCCCATTTTTTCGAAAAGTGAAATGTCCATCTGGTGGTTTAAAAAGCTGTCTACTTTTAAAACATTTCCTTTTTTAACGATACCATCTTTTTGAATACGTTCTTCTAAAAAAATTCATTTTTATCTCCTTTGTAAAAATTAATTACCTTTTCAGACTCCGCTCACGCAGAAATTTCTAAAAGGAAACAATAGGCAGAGTTTTGAAATTTTGCGAGCATAGTGTAAAGCGATAAACCTACTGTTCGAGCCTTTAGGCGAGTTTAGGTTTTCGCTTTACAATAGGCGGCGGAGCAAAATAATAAACTCAACGTGTTTACTTTAGAATCTGCGTGAGCGGAATGAAAAAGTGCTTTGTTTTTATTTGATTAATAATTTTTTATTGATTCAAATTCGTCTACGATTTCTTTTTCAGGTGCAGGTGTAAGTAAGCTTACTATTACGATGAAGATTGAAGCTACAATGAATGCAGGTAAAAGTTCATAGATTCCAAGTACGCCACCCATTGGACGAACTAAGAATTTCCATACGAATACCATGATTCCACCGGCTACCATTCCGCTGATTGCACCGTATTTGTTTGAGCGCTTCCAGAATAATGCAAAGAGCATTACAGGGCCGAATGTGGCACCGAAGCCTGCCCAGGCAAATGATACTATCTGGAATACTGAGCTGTTAGGATTGCTGGCAAGAAACATAGCAATTATTGAAATGATAATTACTGAACCTCTGGCAACTACGATTTTTACTCCTGCTGAAAGGTTTAAACTTAACACGCCTTCAAGTAAGTTTTCTGAAACACTTGAAGATGCAGCAAGAAGCTGTGAATCTGAAGTTGACATTGTTGAGGCAAGTATACCTGCAAGGATAACACCTGCAATTATGGCAAAAATAATGCCGTGTGTACTTAATACGTGGCTATCTGAACGATGATTGTTTCAGAATCCTTTAGGTTAGGAATAACTCCTTCTGCTGACATTGCATAACCGATTATACCAATTGAAACTGCAACAGACATTGAAATAACAACCCAAACACTGGCAACACGTCTTGAAAGTTTTAATTTCTTTGTGTCTTCAATAGCCATAAATCTTAAAAGAATATGTGGCATGCCGAAGTATCCAAGTCCCCAAGCAAGTGTTGAGGCAATTGAAAGAACACTGTAAGGCGTTGCTGTATTAGTTGCACCATCATGTGTTGAAGTTATTGAAAGGAATCCCTTAAGGTCGCCAACGTGAGCTACGACTCCGTCAAATCCACCAACGGAAATAATTCCATAACTTAAAACTATAACTAAGGCAATTGACATAATAATACTCTGAATAAAGTCAGAAGTACTTGCGGCAAGGAAACCACCAAGAGTAGTATATGCAACAATAACAATTGCACTAATAATCATTGCTGTTAAATAATCAACTCCAAATAAAGAATTAAAAAGTTTACCACAATGCAGCAAATCCTGAAGCTGTATATGGTACAAAGAAAATAATAATAATTATAGCAGATACACACTTTAACATTTTAGGATCTCTATATCTGTTAGCAAAAAAGTCAGGTATAGTGATTGCACTGCAAACGTCACTGTAAGTTCTAAGTCTTTTGGCAACAATAAGCCAGTTAACGTATGTTCCAACAGCAAGTCCGGCAGCTGTCCAGAATGCATCACAAACACCTGTAACATAAGCAACACCCGGAAGTCCCATTAATAACCAGCTACTCATATCTGATGCTTCAGCACTCATAGCAGTAACAAGAGGACCAAGCTTTCGTCCACCAAGGTAAAAATCATTTGTGGTACTGTTTTTTTGGCAAAATATACACCAATACCAACAACGCCAACCATATAAACAATGATGGCAATTAAAATTCCAATTTCTGATGTAGTCATTTTTTTTCCCTTCTTATTATATGTAATTTTTGAATTTCCTTCCTATTGTATAAAAAATATGTCAAATAGGCAAGTAAAAACGTATACATATTTATAACAAAAAAGTAAAAACTAAGAAAAAAGGAGGATTTTTATGGGACGAATGATTGGTAGTAGCAGTATTTCCTTTGATAAGCCACCGTTTATTATTGAAGGAGCTTCAATTGTAGGTCAAAAAGAAGGTGACGGACCTTTAGGAAAATTGTTTGATGTTGTGGAACAGGATCCTATGCTTGGACAGGAAACGTGGGAAGAGGCAGAAAGTTTGTTGCAAAAAGAGGCAATTCAGAAACTTCTATTTAAAGCAGGGATGAGCAAGGAAGAAATCAGATATATTTTTGGTGGGGATTTACTTGGACAGTTAATTGCCACAACTTTTGGAATTTTGGAGTTCGAGGTTCCCTTTTTCGGATTGTACGGAGCCTGTTCAACAATGGGTGAAGCGTTAAGTCTTGGGGCAGTAATGGTTGAAGCAGGAAATGCAGACAATGTTATTGCAATGGCATCAAGTCATTTTGCCAGCGCAGAAAGACAGTTTAGATTTCCTTTGGCTTACGGAAAGCAAAGACCTTATGCGGCAACCTGGACTGTAACCGGTTGTGGGGCAGTAATAATTAGCACAAAAAAAAGGTTTTGCAAAAATAACAGGAATTACCACGGGAAAAATCGTTGATTTTGGAGTAAAGGATGCTCAAAATATGGGTGCCTGTATGGCACCGGCTGCGGCAGATGTTATTTATCAGCATTTTAAGGATTTTAACAGCACACCGGCAGATTATGACAAAATCATAACGGGTGACTTGGGATTAATAGGAAAAAGTATTTTGTTTGAACTACTTAAGGAAAAGGCTACGACATTTCTGCGGTTCATATGGATTGCGGCGTGGAAATGTTTGATGCCAGTGAACAGGACACTCACGCAGGTGGAAGTGGCTGTGGCTGTAGTGCCACGGTTCTTGCAGGCTATGTTTTTAAAACAGCTAAAAAAAGGGGCATTTAAGAAGATTCTTTTTATTCCAACGGGAGCATTAATGTCCCCGGTAAGTTTTAATGAAGGAAATAGCGTGCCGGGAATAGCTCACTGCGTGGTGATTGAAAAGAATTAATGATTGCAATTAAAGAAAGGAATTTAAGATGATTTTTTTAAAAGCGTTTATTGTTGGGGGAATAATCTGTGCTCTTGTTCAAATTGTAATAGACAAGACCAAGGTAACGCCTGCAAGAATTATGGTAAGTCTTGTTTGCATTGGGGTTGTTCTTGGTGCGATTGGAATTTATGAGCCTTTGACTAAGTGGGCAGGTTGTGGCGCGACAGTGCCTTTGCTTGGCTTTGGCAACAATCTTTGGAAGGGAATGAAAGAAGCCATAGATGAGTCAGGTTTTTTGGGATTGTTTAAAGGTGGTTTTACGGCAAGTGCCGTGGGAATTTCAGGAGCTTTAATATTCGGATATTTGTCTGCATTAATTTTTAAATCAAAAATGGAATAGTCAAAATTAACTATGTTTTAAAAATTAAGCCCAAACTTAATATAATTAAGTAAAAACAACTTTATCATTACAAAATTAAGAATAACACTACTAAAGGTTGATAAAATTAAGAAGATACTATATAATTTCTTTAGTGTATTAAAGTGTTAGTGCACTTGTTTAAGTGCGGCCTTTTTAGGAGAAATATAGAGGTTCGCGCAGTTGTGATTAAGAAAATATATTTAAGGAGGGCTACAAAATGTCATATGTAGACGAAGTATTAGCAAAAGTAAAAGAAAAGAATGCTAGTGAACCAGAATTTTACAGGCAGTTGAAGAAGTATTAAATTCACTTAGACCTGTAATCGATGCAAACGAGGACAAGTATAGAAGAGAAGCTTTACTTGAAAGAATCTGCGAACCTGAAAGACAGTTCAAGTTCAGAGTTCCTTGGGTAGATGATAAGGGACAGGTACAGGTTAACACAGGTTATAGAGTACAGTTTAACTCAGCTATCGGACCATACAAGGGTGGTTTAAGACTTCACCCATCAGTAAATATTGGTATTATTAAATTCTTAGGTTTTGAACAGATCTTCAAGAACTCACTTACAGGCCTTCCAATCGGTGGTGGTAAAGGTGGTTCTGATTTCGATCCTAAGGGTAAATCAGATAGAGAAGTTATGGCTTTCTGCCAGAGCTTTATGACAGAACTTTGCAAATATATCGGTGCTGACACTGACGTACCAGCCGGTGACATCGGAACAGGCGCTAGAGAAATCGGATATATGTTTGGACAGTATAAGAGAAATCCGTGGATTATATGAAGGTGTTCTTACAGGTAAGGGACTTACATACGGTGGTTCTTTAGCTAGAACAGAAGCTACAGGTTACGGATTACTTTACTTAACACAGGAATTAATGAAAGACCATGGCGAAAGCATGGAAGGCAAGACAGTAGTTGTTTCAGGTGCCGGTAACGTTGCTATCTACGCTATTCAGAAAGCTCATCAGATGGGTGCTAAGGTTGTTACATGTTCAGATTCAACAGGTTGGATTTATGATCCTGAAGGAATCGATGTTGACCTTCTTAAAGAAGTTAAGGAAGTTAAGAGAGCTAGACTTACAGAATATGCTGCTGCAAGACCTTCAGCTGAATATCATGAAGGACGTGGAGTATGGCAGATTAAATGTGATATTGCTCTTCCATGTGCTACACAGAATGAATTACTTATCGATGATGCTAAGCAGTTAGTAGCTAACGGATGTAAAGCTGTTTGTGAAGGTGCTAACATGCCTACAACAATTGATGCAACAGAATACTTACAGGAAAACGGCGTATGGTTCGTTGGTGGTAAGGCTGCTAACGCAGGTGGTGTTGCTACATCAGCTCTTGAAATGTCACAGAACAGCGAAAGACTTTCATGGACATTCGAAGAAGTTGACGCTAAATTACAGACAATCATGGTTAACATTTACCGTAACATCAGTGATGCTGCTAAGAGATACGGATTTGAAGGTAACTACGTAGTAGGTGCTAATATTGCCGGATTTGAAAAAGTAGCAGAAGCTATGGAAGCTCAGGGTGTTTGCTAATTATAGTCATAGTTAATAATCAATATATAAAGGTGTATCTCATTATGGGATACACCTTTTGTGATATATGGAATATAAATTCTAAATAGGGGGAAAATATATAGGTAGTCTTGTGAAAAATGTTAATATTGTTTATAATAAGTCAGGGATTGGAAAACTATTACAATATTATTTAATAATTATTTTATGGAGAATAGAATGGACGAGAATTTAAAGAAGGAAATAGAAAACAGACGAACATTTGCGATTATTTCACATCCCGATGCAGGAAAGACTACTTTAACAGAAAAGTTTTTGCTCTATGGAGGTGCTATTAATACAGCAGGTTCAGTAAAGGGAAAGGCCAATTCGAAGTACGCAGTGTCTGACTGGATGGAAATTGAAAAAGAAAGAGGCATTTCAGTTACATCTTCAGCGCTTCAGTTTAACTATGAAGGATATTGCATTAATATTTTGGATACTCCTGGACATCAGGACTTCTCAGAAGACACTTATAGAACGTTAATGGCTGCAGATTCAGCAGTAATGGTTATTGATGCTTCAAAGGGTGTTGAGGCACAGACAATTAAGCTTTTTAAGGTTTGTGTTATGAGACATATTCCTATTTTTACTTTTATTAATAAGATGGACTTGGAAGCAAGAGATCCATATGAACTTCTTGAAGAAATTGAAAATGTTCTTGGAATTAAAACATGTCCTATTAACTGGCCAATTGGTTCAGGTAAAAGATTTAAAGGCGTGTATGACAGAGATACTAAGAAGATTTCAATGTTTAAGGCAGTTTCAGTTGGTGGTTCAAAAAGTGCTGCGGAAACAACATATGAGTTGGACAACGAAAACTTTAAGGCAGAAATAGGTGATGAATTGTATGACCAGCTTGTAGATGACACTGAACTTCTTGACGGAGCAAGCGAACCATTTGATCAGGAATTGGTTGATAAAGGTGAATTGTCACCGGTATTTTTCGGCTCAGCGTTAACAACTTTCGGTATAGAAACATTTTTGGAACATTTCTTAAGAATGACAGAATCGCCACTTCCAAGGATGTCAGATCAGGGATTAATTGATCCTATTGAAGAACCATTTTCAGGATTTGTATTTAAGATTCAGGCTAATATGAACAAGGCACATCACGATAGAATTGCTTTCCTTAGAGTTTGTTCAGGAAAGTTTGATGCATCTAAGGATGTGTATCACGTACAAAGTGGTAAGAAAATGAAACTTTCAAGACCTCAGCAAATTATGGCTCAGGACAGAAAGGTAATTGATGAAGCTTATGCGGGAGACGTAATCGGTGTATTTGATCCGGGTATTTTTTCAATAGGTGATACAATCTGTACACCGGGCAAAAAAATTTGTTTATGAAGGAATCCCAACTTTTGCACCTGAACATTTCTGCAGACTTGTGGCACTTGATTCAATGAAACGTAAACAGTTTATGAAAGGTGTTACACAGATTGCCCAGGAAGGTGCAATTCAGATTTTCCAGGATTACAATCTTGAAATGTCAGAAATTATTGTAGGTGTTGTAGGTACACTTCAGTTTGACGTTTTGAAGTATAGAATGGAAAACGAATATGGCTGTGATGTGAGATTGGAGCCATTGCCTTATGGACACATCAGATGGGTAAAAGATACAACAATAGATTTAAATAATGTTAAATGTCCAAGCGATGCCAAGAGAGTAAAGGATATGAAGGGCAATCCATTAGTATTATTTACAAACCAGTGGTCAATTAAACTTCTTTTGGAAAGAAATGAAGGCATTGAATTTGAAGAATTTAGCAGAAATTAATTTTGTACAAGATTAAATATAGAAGGGAATGAGTTATCATGGAAAGAAAGAATGCATGGAATACTTATGGCAAGAGAGAAATAAGTGAGTTGGAAGAATTAAATTCTAACTATATTGATTTCCTGTCAGACTGTAAAACAGAAAGAGAATGTGTTAAGGAAACTGTAAGACAGGCAAGGGAGAAAGGCTACAAGTCTTTAGAAGAAGTAATTGAAAAAGGCCAGCCTTTAAAACAGGGAGACAAAGTTTATGCTGTTTGTATGAATAAGACAGTAGCACTTTTTAACATTGGAAAGATTCCAATGGAACAGGGAATGAATATTTTGGGAGCACATATTGATTCACCTAGAATGGACATTAAGCAGAACCCACTATATGAAAGTAACAATATGGCATACCTTGATACACATTACTATGGCGGAATTAAGAAGTATCAGTGGGTTACACTTCCACTTGCAATTCATGGTGTTGTAGTTAAGAAAGACGGAACAAAGGTTGAAGTTAACATTGGTGAAAAAGATACCGACCCTGTATTTTGTGTAACCGACCTTTTAATTCATCTTGCAGGACAGCAGATGGAAAAGAATGCAGCTAAAGTTATTGAAGGCGAAAACCTTGATATTCTTGTTGGAAGCATTCCACTTGAAAGACAAAGAAAAAGATGCTGTTAAAAGAAGGAATTATAGGTATTTTAAAAAACACCTATGAAATGGAAGAAGAAGATTTTATGTCAGCAGAATTAGAAGTGGTTCCGGCAGGAAGAGCAAGAGAAATGGGATTTGACAGAAGTATGATTATGGCATACGGTCAGGATGACAAGGTATGTGCTTATACTTCGTTAGTGGCAATGCTTGAAACGGACAAGATTGACAAGACAGCATGTTGTTTATTAGTAGATAAAGAAGAAATTGGTAGTGTAGGTGCTACAGGAATGCAGTCAAAATTCTTTGAAAAATACAGTAGCAGAAATTGTTTAAATCTTAATGGTGATTAACAACGAACTTAAACTTAAGAGATGCCTAGCGCATTCAAGAAATGTTGTCATCAGATGTTTAACGCAGCTTTTGATCCATTATATTCTGATGTGTTCAAAATAATAGCTCATCATTCCTAGGTTCAGGCGTTGTATTTAACAAGTTTACAGGTTCAAGAGGAAGTCAGGTTCAAATGATGCTAATGCTGAATATCTTGCAGTATTAAGAAATATAATGGATAATCATAACGTACATTTTCAAATGTCAGAGCTTGGAAAAGTTGACGCAGGTGGTGGCGGAACAATCGCTTATATTATGTCACTTTATGGCATGGAAGTAATTGATTGTGGCGTTGCAGTATTAAACATGCACGCACCTTGGGAAGTAACAAGCAAGGCTGATATTTATGAAACATACAAGTGCTATAAAGCTTTCCTAAAGAATGCATAATTAAGGAATAAGATTACAAATGAAATCCTCGGAGAGAATATTAGTGAATATATTCTTTTCGGGGGATTTTTTTAGATTAAACAAATGTTGATAGAAGTAGGATTACAATAAAATCAGAAAAAAACAAGAAATTCTATGTAATCCCCCTACAAGATAATGCGCAAGGCGAAGAATTGCAATAAAAAAGCAGAACCCTCATCAGAGAATCCTGCTTTTAAAAAGTCGTACATATTAAATTGTATATATAAGTTCTTATAATAACAAACTATAAATGCTTAGCTATTTTCCTACAGTTTTACCGGAGCCCTTAGAACTTGATGATCCTGAACTTGATTTACTTGTTCTAGAACTTCCTGAATCGGTTCTACTTGAACTTGATTTTGAACTATTAGAACCTGACTTTGAATTGCCGGAGCTTGAGCTACCGGATTTTGAGCCAGAGCCATTTGATTTGGAACTACTTGAACTTCCGGATGAACTTGAACTGTTTGAATAGCTTGAACTCTTTTTTGAAAAAGCTGAATGATAAGTACATTTTGCAGGCTGTGTAACCCTTGGTAAAATACTCCGATTTTGATGTAGGACAAACTCCTTTAATTGCAACTTTTCCTGAAGAAGAGCAGATATCATATTTCTTAACATCTTTACTCA
>ENA-OQCX01000778-OQCX01000778.1-human-gut-metagenome-genome-assembly--contig:-NODE-778-length-16112-cov-4.531749_pt1 | contig 16112 bp, 20 predicted proteins | sample MGYA00242762_ERZ504587 | MGnify/ENA primary metagenome ERZ504587 (study PRJEB26092, sample SAMD00036337) | human gut metagenome | host: Homo sapiens | study: EMG produced TPA metagenomics assembly of... | reverse complement strand
CAAAAGTGCTTTTGCGTTACTTTCGACGAAAGTAACAAAGCCTTTGCCGTGTCCGGCACCAGTTACTTCCACAGAGAAAGGACGTGCGATTGAAAAGAACCATTTCCGCAATGCGGGGTCCCGGCTCCCTCAACCATAACCGGAGAAGTTTCATCGCTGAAACGTAGACCCGGAGCGCAGCAGCCTGAATGTTATGTACCGGGATGAACCGATTCAGAAGGTGTACCACGAACTGTTTGACGAGGCAGTGAACCGCTACAACGCCAAGCAGAAGCGCAAGGACCGCTGTATCACCGACTACTATGAGCACCTGCGGACAGGCAAGCAGGAAAAGCTTTCCATGAGCTGATCGTCCAGATCGGCAACAAAGATGATATGGGTGTCCTGACCGAGAATGGCGCACTGGCAAAGGAACTGCTGGACGAGTATATGCAGGGCTTCCAAGAGCGGAACCCGACACTGCGGGTGTTCGGGCTTTCCTCCACATGGACGAAGCTACGCCCCATCTGCACATCGACTTCGTGCCGTATGTGTCCGGCTGGAAGGGCAAAGGACTGGACACCAAGGTGTCCCTGAAGCAGGCGCTGAAAGCCTTGGGCTTTGCAGGCGGTTCTAAACGGGAATCCGAGCTGAACCAGTGGATCAACGCCGAGAAAGAGCAGCTTGCTGCCGTGATGGAGAGGCATGGCATCGAGTGGGAACAGAAAGGCACCCACGAAGAGCACCTGTCTGTGCTGGACTTCAAAAAGCAGGAGCGTAGTAAAGAGGTAGCGGCTCTGGAAGCTGCCAAGCAGGAGTGCCAGACCGACCTGATCGAGATGCAGGAGCAGCTGGAAACAGCGCAGACAGCCGTAGACGCCGCCGAGCAGCGGATGCAGAAAGTGGAGCAGACCTACCAGAAGCAGAGCCAGAAGCTGAACAAGCTGGCTCCCATTATGGAAGGTTTGGAAAACCTGTCAGCGCAATACTCCCAGCGGCCAGAAGAATGGGTGCCAGAAGCAGCCACATTTGAGACCGCCAAGAGCTATCGGGAGAAGAAGGCCATGCCGCTGATCCAGAAGTTGGTGAAGGTACTCTTTGCCTCCATCGGAAGTACTGGGAGGTCAAGGATGAGAGGGATAAGTATCTGCACTTCTATCAGGACGAGAAGAAAGCTACCCATCATCTAAGCCAGCGGCTGAAAGAGGTGGAGACTGAAAACTCTCAGTTCTATGCGATGAAACGTGATTTCAGGCGAGTATGGAACTATTTCGGTGCCGAAAGATGCAGCAGGTCATTGGCTTATGAGGGAGCAGGAGCAGACAACAGATAGGTGCCAGAAGAAGAGCAGACAGAACAGTGTAGAGCTGTAAGTATAGCAGACCCCCGCCAGCGGATGTTGGCGGGGGTCTGTACATATAAGTGATATTTTACTCAAAAAGTTCCGGGGCAATATCCGTCAGAGCAAATCCGGGAATGTCTTTCTCGTCTTTGTAGGTGCCATCTTCAGCCAGAAACTCGACCTTTGCAAGTCCGCAACTGGAATCTCAGATTCACAGACATACCAGTTCAGGTAGTCATTAGCGGTTTGTTTGAGGGTTGAGGCAACGCTGCGGTCAGCGTTGTACTTGTCGCAGAAAATGCGCCAAGGCAGATACCGCCAGATTTTACCATTGGTCCTGATGGTAATGCGGCACATGATTTTGTCGTTGGACAGGCCGGTATTTTTGGCACCAGCATGGTCATTGGCAGTCAGCCAGACGACAGGGTGATAGTTTTCATATTTGTCAACAGCTTTAACACCAATTTCGTGTCCATTAAAGAACATCGGTTCCTTATGGAAAGTCGCGTTATCATATTTCAAATTTGAGGGTGCTAAAACCAGCTTCCCGGTGGCAAGAATCATCCGATACTTGATAAGGCTGGTGTAGTGATACAGATTTTCGGGCAGTTTAGTCTTTTTTGCACGTATCGTTTTAAGAAAGTGTTGATAACTACGATTGAATAGTATATAATAAAGGTAGGAGAGGGGAATCGCAGGTGAAAAGACTATTTGTAATGACCGCCGGATTTGAAAAGTCATGGGAACATATGGGGCTTGGCGATGAAGAATTGCGGGAACTTCAGAATGTTCTGCTCGAAAACCCGGATGCTGGAGATGTGATTCCTGACTTGGCAGGAGCACGTAAAATCCGGATTCCATTGACCGGACGAGGAAAGTCTGGCGGTGGGCGCGTGATATATGTGGATGTTGTGGTGAAGGAGCAAATTTTCTTGCTCCTTGCTTATCCCAAAAATGTGCAGGCGGACATGAACCCTGCACAGAAGAAAATTATTCGTAATTTGATTGAAACCATAAAGGAGGCTTGACTTATGGAAAACTTCGATTACTTTGACGCTTTGAAGGAAAGTCTTGAGCAGGCCGTTGACTACACAAAGGGCGATAAAAGCCGTTGCCGTACAGTGGTGCGGGAAACGCCGATTCCTGCATATAAGGCAGATGATGTGGCCCGGACGCGCAAGGAACTAAAACTTTCCCAGAGAGGACTTGCAACGGCGCTTGGTGTTTCTCCGAGAACAGTTGAGTCGTGGGAGGCCGGAAAAAATGCACCGTCTGGTGCTGCACAACGGCTGCTCTATCTGTTTGAATGTGATCACACGTTGGTGGAGCGCTTGGTGGCTCGCTGAGATTGAGTTTTTATCGACAGGGTATGATATCGCTTTGACGGCAATTTCCTGCACACTCAAAGTCACACAATAAACGAAGTGTGCCATTGCACCAAACAGGATCGTGCCAATCAGATGTCGGAACGGGCCTGTCAGAGTAACATTGGGTGGAGTAGTACCTTGGCACATTTAATTTTGATGTCATATTTTAATATTGCGAAAGAGCTTTTCCAAAAAAGCTTGACAGGCCTGGGGCTGGTATGGTATTATATGAGCGGACAAGAAGAAAGCCCCCAGATGACAGTTCCAGCTGTATCTGAGGACTTCCCACGTACGATCATAATAGACGCATTGTTATGATACCAGATTTCTGGGCTTTTGTCAACGTGGGCTTGTACTATCTCAAAGAAGGAGGACGAGTGCATGTCCATGTATTTTTATGTGAACAGCAACGCTCAGCCGAACGGTGACCATGAGGTTCACCGCTCGGACTGTAGTTGGTTGCCGAGTGCGGAGAACAGGGTCTACTTAGGCTGTTTCAGTACCTCGCGGGAGGCTGTTAATGCTGCCCGGAAGTATTATCGTCAGGTAGACGGTTGTTGCTTCTGCTGCCCGGAAAGTCACCACTCTTGACGGCAGGAATGGCCCGCCCCGTATACGGGCGGGCCATTTTTTGCGAGGAGGGAAATGTTAAGGTATGATGATGCAGATCTCGGAACTTGTAAAAGCCCAGGGCGGTCTGGTACTGAGCAGGAAGGAAACTAAGGCTTCCGGAAACGGTGGCTGCCCGTACAAAAGGCTGACGCTCCGTGCATTGACAGAGGATGGAGAAATCGACAGCAGTGCTCTGGAGGACTTTTGCGCCAGTGAGACACTGAACCATGCTTGGTTTGCGTCCCCTGGAGATGTTGTGATACGACTCTTTTCACCGCTGTGCCCCGTAGTGATTGAAGAAGGGCAGGAAAAGCTGCTTGTTCCATCGCAGCTTGCCATCCTGAAGGTGAAGGACTGCACAATTCTGTTGCCAGAATTTTTGAAGATCTCACTTTCACAAAAAGAAATTCAGGAGAAAATTCGGAGAATCGAGAGCGGAACTACCCAACGAGTGGTAAAACTTGGTACCATTATGGAACTGCAGATTGAAGTTCCTGATAAGGAGACGCAGAGGCGGGTCGTTGAGATGGATACGCTTTGCCGCAAAAAGGAGCGAATGTACCTGAAACTGATGGAGCAGGAACGGCAGCTGACTGAAATTGCAATCAGGAAGATCATGGGAGGAACGTTGAGATGACGACGAAAAAAGATATTGAAAGCGCTTTGATGCGCGGCGCAGACACGCTGCGGGATACCATTGACGCCGCAAACTATAAGGATTACGTTCTGCCGGTGATGTTTGTCAAATACCTGAGCGATTCGTATACCGACGCAGTGGAAGAACTGAGCAAACAATACTCCGGTATCCGTCTGGAACGCCAGAAAAATATCTGCCGTTCATGGTCGCAGAGGGGTGCTCATTCTATGATCTGTATCAGCAGCGCTTTGCTGACAATATCGGGCAGCTGATGAATGCGGCGATGCGGCAGATCGAGGCGGATAACAATCAGCAGCTTGCCGGTGTGCTGAGCGCAGTGGATTACAACAGTGAAAATGCGCTTGGTACCCGGGAACATAAAAATGCCATCCTCCGGGATTTGCTGGAGGATTTTGAACCTCTGGATCTTCGGCCGTCTGCGATCGAAGTCAAGGAAGGGCAGGTGCCTGCAGATGTGATCGGCGATGCGTATGAGTATATGATTGGCCAGTTTGCAAGCATGGCGGGCAAGAAGGCAGGGTCTTTCTATACTCCTGCGGCAGTTTCTGAGATCATGGCACGCATCGTGGACGTGCAGCCCGGGGAACGTGTCTACGACCCTACCTGCGGATCTGGCTCCCTGCTGATCAAAGCCGCAAAAAAGCAGAACAGCAAGGAAGTATCTATCTATGGGCAGGAGGTCAACGGTTCTTCAGTTGCCATGGCAAAGATGAATATGTACATCCACGAAATTCGGGATGCGAAGATCGGCTGGGGCGACACCCTTGCTAATCCGGTGTTTCTGGATGCAGACGGAAATCTGCTGCTATTCGACGCCATTGTTGCCAATATGCCGTTCTCTAAGGACAAATGGGCATCCGGCTTCAACCCCGGCGGCGAATCCTCTGGAAAGGGTAAAAAAGAGTTCAAGATGGAGGCATCACTGGACAAATTCCATCGGTTTGACTGGGGCGTGCCGCCTGCAAGTAAGGGCGACTGGGCATTCCTGCTCCACATGATCGCCAGCCTGTCCGTAAACGGCCGGATCGCGGCGGTCGCACCGCATGGCGTACTGTTCCGTGGCGCGGCAGAGGCAGAATCCGCCAGCGGGTGGTAGAAGAAAATCTGCTGGATACTGTGATCGGCCTCCCGGAGAACTTGTTCTATGGTACGTCCATCCCGGCGTGCATCCTTGTGTTCAAAAAGAACCGTCCTACCACGGATGTCCTGTTCATTGATGCCAGCAAAACGGATGAGGCAGGCAACCCGCGTTATATCAAGGCAACGAACCAGAATGAACTAGGGCAGGAGCATATCGACGCTATTGTAGACGCTTATCACAGCCGTACAGAGCAGCCCGGATTTGTGCATGTGGCAACGCGGGAGGAAATTCAGAAAAACGAATACAACCTGAACATCCCGCGCTATGTGGACACCTTTGAAGAGGAAGAGGTCGTGGATATCGCTGCTGTACAGGCAAATATCGCCCGCCTGAAACAGGAGATTGCCGAAGCAGAAGCAAAGATGGATGTGTACCTGAAAGAGCTGGGCCTGTAACAACGCAAAGAGTAAGGAGGTCACACGATGACCAATATGATTTACACAGCAATGCCTGCGTTGCCGAAAAAACATCATACCAATGCAGTTGTTTTGCCAAGTGAATGGAATACCTGCCCGTTGAGTTCCATCGTGGAAGAAATTTCTGAAACGGTTGGAACCAGAAAAATCGAAACCATCAGCATTTCAGCAGGAATAGGATTTGTCAATCAGGCGGAAAAATTTGGAAGAGAATTATCGGGAAAGCAATATGAAAAATATATTGTTTTACACAAAGGAGATTTTTCATACAATAAAGGAAATTCTAACATATACCCCCAGGGCTGTATTTACCGCCTGAATAATCGAACAGAGGCGGCAGTGCCAAATGTATTTGAAAGCTTCCGAGTGTCTGTTGGAAATCCGGATTATTATGAGCAGCTGTTTCTCAGCGGCTTTTTGAATAGACAATTGTATTCCAAAATCAATCGCGGTGTCCGAGATAATGGCCTATTAAATTTGAAGGGAAAAGACTTCTATAGTTGTGAAGTTCCTTACCCCCCTTTGGCTGAACAGGAACGCATTGCGGAAATTCTTATACAATGCGACCATGTGATCGAGTTGAAAGAGCAGAAACTCGATGAGCTGAAACAACTGAAAAAAGAATTCCTGCGGAAAATGTTCCCTGCAAAAGGCTGCGATACGCCGGAAATTCGCTTTCCGGGATTTACTGGCGCTTGGGAACAGCGGAAGTTGATAGATGAAGTCACATCTATTGATACTGGCAAAAGTAAATTCACTCCACAAAAGTCGGGAGTGTATGAGATCCTTGGATCAACATCAGTGATTGGTTATGATGATTCATATGATTATGAAGGCGATTTCCTGCTGACAGCTCGTGTTGGTGCTAATGCCGGTGAACTTTATCGACACTCCGGGAAAGTCAAAATTAGCGATAATGCTGTATTTATCAAGGGTGAGCAATTAGACTTTATTTATTATGCGTTACTGCATTTTGATATTAAACGTCTTTCATTTGGAACAGGTCAACCACTGGTAAAGGCAAGTGAATTAAAAACGCAAGATATTATGATGCCGGTGGATAGCGACGAACGTTCAGCTATTAGCACTTATTTTTCCAATCTCGACCACCTTATCACCCTTCATCAACGTGAGCTGGAGGAGACGAAAACCTACAAAAAAACATTGGCAAAACTGCTGCTGACAGGGATTGTCCGGGTACAAGGATAACAACAAAAACAGCTAGCGGAGTTTCCTGCAGGCAGCAGGACAGAGGAAAATGATATGCCGGACCACACGATTTTTAACGAACGCCCCGAGTCACAGGATCGGGCACTGAAAGTAATTGAACGATTGGGCTATACCATTGTGCCCCGCAGCGAGGCGGAACGGAAGCGCGGCTCCCGGAAAGCAGTGCTGTTTACGGAAGAACTGCAGACGTTTCTGAGCGGACAGACCTATCAGTTTGGCAGTGAGACAAGGTACTTTTCTGGGGGAGCCATTGCCAGAGCGATGCAAGCGGTGGATCAGCACAGCGCAGCAGGGCTTTATGCCGCAAATAAGGAAATCTACGAGCTGATCTGCTCCGGCAAGAGCATGGAGGAAGAACTCCCGGATGGTACCCGGCAGTCGTTTGATATCCGCTATATCGACTTTGAACACCCGGAGAACAATACGTTTCAGGTGACCGACGAGTTCGAGGTAGAACGTCCGAACGGGAGATTTGCCCGTCCGGATCTTGTTGTGCTGGTAAACGGCATCCCGCTGGTCGTAATCGAATGTAAAAAATCCAGCGTGGATGTTATGGAAGGCGTGATGCAGAATATCCGGAACTGGGGCGAGGACTATATCCCGCATCTGTTCCGCTATGCACAGCTTGTTATGGCAATGAACCCGGATAAGGTGTTGTATGGCACCTGCGGTACACCGGCAAAATATTTTGTGTCCTGGCATGAGGATAACAAGGATTGGCTGAATGACTGGTGCAGAAAATGTTCACCGGATGGACAGATCCGGGAACAGGACCGTGCGCTGGTATCGTTGCTGCATCCGGAGCGGCTGCTGGACCTGATCCGCAACTTTATCATCTACGATAACAATGTGAAAAAGATCTGTAGATATAAGCAGTATTTTGCGGTTAAAAAGTGCATGGATCGCATTTTGCTGAGAGACAATGCGCACACCAGAAACGGTGTTGTCTGGCATACGCAGGGCAGCGGCAAAACGATCACGATGATTATGTTGACAAAGATGATCACCCGGGAGAGCATGAAGCCCGAAAGCCAGATCCGGGAACCGCGCTTTATCATGGTTACGGACCGTGTCAATCTGGATAAGCAGATCCGAGATAACTTTATCCATACCCAGATGAGTCCCCACCGAGCCAAAACCGGCAAGGGGCTGATCGAACTTTTGCAGGACAACAGCAATACGGTCATTACAGCACTGGTGAACAAGTTTGAAGCAGCAGTCAAGCAGGAATACTGCAATGATAGCAAGAATCTGTTTCTGTTCATCGATGAGGGACACAGAACGCAGTATGGAAAACTTAATCTCTACATGAACAAGGTGCTCCCGAATGCTGTCAAGATTGCCTTTACTGGCACACCACTGATCCAGAAGCAGCCGAAGGATACGAGTCGGAAGATTGTCCCGGCAAAGGACACCTATGCCAAGTTTGGCCCCCTGATTGACAAATATACCTGCAGGATGCTATCGATGATAAAGTTACAGTGCCATCGTGTACGAAGGTCGTGTGATTCCGCAAGAGGTCACAAGCCAGCAGATCAATGAACATCTGAAGCACATCACGGTGGGGCTGACCGAAGATGCCCGGAAGGATCTGGAAGTCAAATACAGCCGTTTTGTTACGCTGGCACAGACAGAACAGCGCCTGAACATGATCGCGTTCGATCTGCACGAGCATTTTGTCCATTATGTGCGGCCCAAGGGATTCAAAGCGATGCTGACATGCTCATCTCGCGCAGAGGCGGTTCAGCTGTTCTACAAACTCCGGGGTCTTGGAGGAATCACGCCGGCGGTAGTTATTACACCCAATTCTGCAAAAGAAGGCGATGATGAAACTAATACGCCGCAGTCTTTGAAGACCATTGCAGAGTTCTTTCGCAAAGAGGTCGATCCACTTTTCAAAAATAATTATGATGCCTATGAAGATTCGGTGACAGGACGCTTCACAGACCCAGACGGAGACGTGGATCTGCTGATTGTAAAGGACAAACTCCTTACCGGATTTGATGCTCCCATTGCCGCTGTGCTGTATGTGGATAAAAAATTGCAGGACCATACCCTTTTGCAGGCCATTGCACGTGTCAATCGCGTTTATACGGACAAGGATTTTGGTCTGGTCGTGGATTACATCGGCATTTTCAAAAAACTGAACTCAGCACTGGATCTTTATAGTGACGAGCAGTCCGGCATGAACCTGTTCGACCGCACAGAGATCCAATCGGCCATTGCAACGATCAACGACGAAAAGACGAAACTTGAAGCACTGTATCAGGAACTGTGGGACATCTTTGACGGGATTGACCGGAACGAAACCAGTGCGAATGTCTGGCAGGAACGGCTACGGGAGTATGATCTCCGTAGAGATTTTTACGAAAAGCTGTCTGCTTTTGCCAAGATGGTGGACTTTTTGTATTCCAGCTATGAGCTGTTTGAACAGGTCGGTTTTGAGCGAGCTGAAATGTATCGCAAAGATTACCTGTTCTTCAAAAAACTGAAAGACAGCGTGACGCTCCGTTTCAATGACAGTGTGGATTTTTCAAGATATGAAGACGGCATTCGTCAACTGCTCAACACCTATGTCCATGCGGAAGATGCAAAGACCCTGATTGAGCCGCTGGATATTACCAATAAGGAAAAAATGCAGGAACAGCTGGCCAGACTTGGATCTGACGAAGCAAAAGCCGAAGCCATCCAGACCCGTCAGGTCGAGGTTCTGGAGAGCCAGAGATATGTGGACCCCATTCGCTATATGACCTTTATGGAGCGGATTAACAAGACGCTTCAGGATTATCAGGAGAAAAGGAACGGTGAAAAATACCTATCAGCGATGGAAAAAATGGCTGAGGATTACCGGACTGGCCGCAGCTCGGTGGAATACCCGGAAAACATCGTGGATGATGGTGATGCAAAATCGTTTTACGGTGCAGTGTGTGCCGGAATCAAAAAATCTCTGGACGGGCAGGAGGTAGAGCCTCCGAATCGTTGGGTAGCTGGCGCTGGACATCAAAGCAATCATTGTGGGCCATGCGAAACGCGACTGGCGGGACAATGTGATCGTCCACAGGAACATGAAAAAGGCATTGGACGATTTGCTGTTTGACTACATGGAAGATCAAAAGCTGGACTGGCCCTTGGATACAATCGACATCATCATTGACGAGATCATGATGATTGCAAAGAAAGGCTATTGACAATGGAAACCATCTGCATAACACTGCCAACATTCGGAAGTGCAGTGACGGTCAACCTTGATCGAAAAAAAATGAAGACCTGCCGCCTGAAGGTCTATCCGAATCAGAAAATTGTGCTATCGCTGCCGCAATCCGCCCCCGACGCATGGCGGAATCGTTCCTTATGGAAAAGAGCGACTGGATCGAGTCGAAATTGCAATCTTTCCAAAAAACTGTCGGCTATGCCGCAACCAAAGAGATTCGGAACGGATACTCTATCCGGATGCTGGGCGAAGATATGATCTTTGCATTGTCACAGTGCGAAAAGGAATGTGTATATGCAGAGGGAAAGAAGATTCGTATCTGCTGTAAGTCACCCGAGGATCAGGCGCATGTAAAGCAGCTGTTTGAGGCGTGGTGGCGCAGGCAGGCGAAAGAGATCCTGCAGGAACGTGTGCATGTTTGGTATCCCATCGTAGAAAAATATGGTGTTGCAATGCCTGAATTATCGATCCGGAAGATGAAGACACTGTGGGGAAGTTGCAGCATTGCACGACATGTGATAACCTTTAACTTCTATCTGATCAAGCCAGAACGCCCTATATTGATTATGTGGTCCTGCATGAACTGGTGCATTTTCTATATCCGAACCACAGCAAGCAGTTCTATGCCTTTCTCTCCAACTATATGCCCGACTGGAAAGAACGTAAGCTCGTTCTAGATCAGGAGGTCGTACACGAATTGTAATATTGCTAAACTTGAAAAATCCTTCCTTCAAAGAAAATTCAGCTCTCGAAGGTGAACCTTTGCATTTGCGCAGAACATTGCAAAGTTTGAGACGAATATTCAGGTAAAGTGGGACGCATAATAGGTAGTTGCATCAAGAGCTGAAACACGCTATAATGCAGTCAGAGGTTATTGCTCCGTGTGATACTATTCTGATACTAGAAAATCAGCAAGCCACATCTAGCACAGCAATCTCATGGAAAAGTGAACATCCAAGAATAGACTTACTAAACAAATTTGCTTAGTAAAGAAATAAACTTACCGAGCTCGAGTAAGCTCTACTCAATCCCATCAAAAACGAGCAGAACCCCTGTCAGTGTGCGCTGACGGGGGTTCTGCGTATATAGGGGCAACTCTTCGGAAATTCCGAAGAGTTCGGAGCAGTTGTTAAGGAATGCTTAATAACTTGGGTGGTCTATCAACTATCCGGGATTTCCGGATGGTTCGAGTTTAGCAGTTGGAACTATTAAGAAAAACTTAATGGTTGGACGTGCCAGAGAAAATAGAATGATATAAAGATATAATTTTAAGTTAAAGCTTCTCGAAAGATACCATGGCAGAAAGAGAGTTTCTCATTTTTGCATGGCGATCTGCGGACAGAGCCTTTTCACGAGAGGTGTCGGCGTAGCGAGGACAAGGATGTTGACCGGTTCAAGGTTGTCGGGAATCTTAAATTCAGCCTTCAGGATGTCCGGCTTGAAATAGCATACCCATACGCTTCCTAAACCTAAGTAGGTGGCTTCCATCATCATGTGGTCGGTAATGATGCTTGCATCAATCTCGGTCAGCTTTTTACCATCAAAGGGACGTGTCCAGACCTTATTTGTATCGCTGCAAACGATAATTGCCAGCGGCGCACCATAGATATTTGTGGCCTTTCCAATTTTACGAGGCCTCATCACTCTGCACTACAATCAGGTGTTGAGGCTGGCAATTACCACCCGTGGGTGCAACGTGAGCTGCCTCTAAGATGGCATCCAGCTTTTCCTTCTCAACCTTCTGCTTTGTGTAAGCGCGTACACTATACCGTTTCTTTGCAAGTGTCAAAAAATCCATAATGTGATGGTCCTTTCTGGAAGTGTAAATTTGTGTAGGGTCTTGATAATTCAATCGGCCTATGCTATGATTTTATCAGTCGTTTTCAAAAAAGCAAGAACGCACTTTTTTGTTATATACTACCTAAAAAGATAGTGTAGGGAAGAGAAAAATGAAATGTCCAAGTACCTTTAGCTGCCCGGTTGAAGCAACCCTCGATTTGATTGGTGGGAAATATAAAGCACTTATTCTGTGGCATTTGATTGATAATACCTTGCGCTTTAATGAGATAGGAAAGCTGATTCCCAAGGCTACGCCTAAAATGCTGACACAGCAGCTTCGGGAGCTTGAAAATGATAACTTGGTTATTCGGAAAGTTTATCCTGTTGTGCCGCCAAAGGTAGAATATTCGCTCAGCGACTTTGGGAGAAGCATCATTCCTATTTTGGATGCGATGTGTAAATGGGGAGAAAACTATCTGGCAGATGCAAGCAAGAAGTAATCCTTAAAAGACAGTTGCTTCCTGAACGTAAATACGTTATAATACTCACAGAGATCCCACTGGTTGTGTGATACTATCCTGATACTAAAAAATCAGCAAGCCACATCTAGCACAGCAATCTCATGGAAAAGTGAACATTCAAGAATAGCCTTACTAAACAAATTTGTTTAGTAAGAATCCGAACTTACCGAGCTCGAGTAATGGACCAAAATGCCGAAAGCCTGTATGCATGCGGGTTTTCGGCATTTGTTTTTATCAATGCATAAGGAAAGGGAAAGAAGGAATAGGTTATGCTGCCAACAAGAAAAGAAGCGATGGCGTTGATTCGGGATGGTCTATCAAATAATCCGGGGCCTTGGGGAAAACATTGTTTAACAGCAGCGCACTGTGCAGAAAAAATAGCAGCGGCATGTGGAGACATGGATGCGGAGAAGGCCTATGTTTTAGGCTTACTGCATGATATAGGAAGAAAATTTGGCGTAAGACATCTTGGCCATGTTTCCGATGGGTACACATATATGATGTGCCTTGGATATGATGAGGCGGCAAGGATCTGTTTGACGCATTCTTTTAACAATCACACGATAAATGAATACATTGAAAAATTTGATGTTTCAGAGGAAGAGATGAAAATGATTAAGACTGAATTGGCCAGGACAGTATACGATGATTATGACCGGCTGATTCAATTGTGTGATAGTCTGGCAGGAGCAGAAGGGGTTCTGGATATAGAAGATAGAATGAACGATGTAAAGAAACGGTATGGCTTTTATCCGCAGAAAAAATGGGATTCTAATATGAGATTGAAACGATACTTTGAGGAGAAAATGAAGAAGGACATCTACCTTGTTTGTGAGAAGGATACATTTGTGCCGGAAGAGATAGGATGATCGAAGGTCTTGTGAATGGGTTTCCTGATGGGAGACTTTATGTTATAATAAGCAGGCAGCGAGGTGAAGTGTATGAAAAAAACAAGAGATCTGTTCTGGACTTTTTTGAAGATCGGTGCGTTCACGTTTGGCGGCGGCTACGCAATGGTGGCCCTGCTGGAACGGGAATTTGTGGAGGACAAGCAGTGGCTGAGCCGGGAGGAATTTCTCGATATGGTCGCCATTGCGGAGTCCACGCCGGGCCCTGTGGCAGTGAACAGCGCCACCTATGTGGGGTATAAGATCGAAGGGGCAGAAGGGGCCGCAGCATCCACACTGGCGGTCTGCCTGCCCTCGTTTGTGGTCATCTACCTGATCTCACTGGTGTTTGACCGGTTCTTGCAGCTGTCGGCAGTGGCAAGCGCGTTCCGGGGCATTCAGGTCTGCGTCATCTATCTGATCCTTTCGGCGGGACTGAAGATGCTGAAAAGCCTGTCCGGTACGGCCTTCAACAGGATCATCGTTGCCGGTGTTGTGGCGGCCATGGTGGGCTGCTCGGTGGCGGCAGTGTCCTTCTCGTCCCTCTACTACATCCTGCTCTGCGGGGCGGCAGGGGTGCTGCTCTACCTGTTAAGAAAGCTGCGGAAGGAGGAGAAAGCATGATCTACCTCCAGCTGTTCCTCAATTTTCTGATGATCGGAGCGCTCTCCTTTGGCGGCGGCTACGGGATGATCTCGCTGGTGCGGGAGACCGTGCTGCGTTATGGCTGGCTGACCGAAGCAGAATTCCTGAGCTTTGTCGCCGTTTCGGAGTCCACCCCGGGCCCGCTGGCAATCAATATGGCAACCTTTATCGGGTCATCACAGGGCGGCTTTCCGGGAGCGCTGATCGCTACGCTGGGTGTGGTGCTGCCCTCGTTCTTCATCATCCTGCTGATCGCGGCGGTGCTGAAAAACCTGATGAAGTATGCGGGCGTGGAAGCCTTTCTTTCCGGTGTGCGGCCCTGTGTGGTGGCCATGATCCTGGCGACCGCGCTGAACATGATGCTCTCCACACTGGGCGGCATCAAGACGCTGGCAGATGGATTTGCGCCGGACGTGAGATCAATCCTTGTGTTTGCTGTTTTATGGGCGGTGCATTTTGTCTGGAAGAAGCGGACGCAAAAAGCCCCGTCGCCCATCGGAATGATCCTGTTGGCGGCGGGACTGGGAATCCTGTTCTGGGGCGTATGAGAGATCATCGCCCTTTTTTTGTGGCTCAGTGCTCCACAAATTCGCCGCGCAGGGCGAACATGTGTCCATGGGGCCGGAGCCTTTGCCCAGATCGAGCATGGCGGACAGGCAGCCTGAAATATATGCCTTGGCCCGCTCTACGGCGGCATCCAGGGGATAGCCCTTTGCCAGATTGGAGGCAATGGCGCTGGACAGGGTGCAGCCGGTGCCGTGGGTGTTGGGGTTGGCGATGCGCTCACCGTGGAACCATTTGCCGCTGCCGTTGCGCCAGAGCAGATCGTCGGCATCGTTCACCTTGTGGCCGCCCTTGCAGAGCACGGCACAGCCGTATTTTTCGCTGATGCACTTTGCAGCGGCCTCCATCCCGGCGGCATCGGTGATGGTCATGCCGGACAGGATCTCGGCCTCCGGAATGTTGGGCGTGACCACCTCGGCCATGGGCAGAAGCTGCCCGGTCAGGATCTGGATGGCGCTGTCCTGCAGCAGCTTGGAGCCGGAGGTGGCCACCATCACGGGATCGACCACGATGTGCTTGGCATCGTACTGGCGCAGCTTTTTGGCAATGGTCTCAATGAGCGCAGACGACGACACCATGCCGATCTTGACGGCATCCGGGTAGATATCGGTGAACACCGCATCCAGCTGCTGGGCCAGAAATTCGGGTGTGGTCTCAAAGATGCCGGTCACGCCGGTGGTGTTCTGGGCCGTCAGAGCAGTGATGGCACTCAGGGCAAACACGCCGTTGGCGGTCATGGTCTTGATGTCGGCCTGAATGCCTGCGCCGCCGCTGGAGTCGCTTCCGGCAATGGTCAATGCTGTTTTCATAAGAGAAAATCCCCCTTTTTCCTCTCAGCATAACACAGTCCGGCGGCATTTGCAAGGAAAACCGGCCTGACCTCTTTTCTGCCGGAGAAAAGCGTGATAAAATAAGGCAAAAACGAAACTGGGGGAGAATACAATGAACATCACGGTATATCTGGGCGCAAACGAGGGCAATGATCCGGCCCTGAAGCAGGCGGTGCAGGAGCTGGGAAGGTGGATCGGGGAGAGCGGGAACGCGCTGGTGTACGGCGGCTCCCGCTGCGGCCTGATGGGAGAGATCGCCGAAAGCACCCTGAACGCCGGGGGTGAAGTGACCGGCGTGGAACCGGAGTTTTTTGTGCAGGGAGAGCTGCAGCACGAGGGGCTGACGGAGCTGATCGTGACAAAGGATATGACTGAGCGCAAAACGAAGATGATCGCGCTGGGGGATGCATTTATTGCATTTCCCGGCGGCACCGGCACACTGGAGGAGATCGCTGAGGTAATGTCCAAGGTGTCGCTCAGGCATCTGGATGCGCCCTGCATCCTCTACAACCTGAACGGCTACTACGACGGACTGAAAGCCCTGCTTGCCCGGATGATCGAAAAGGGGCTCTCATCCCCGGAACGCCAGCAGGGAATCTGTTTTGTAGAGGATCTGGAGCAGATCAAGGAAATTTTGCAGAAATCGTTTTGAAGATCCTGTTTAGGGTCGCTCTCTGCACACCTCCTGCCGCCCTGGCATAGACCGGGAAAAGGGGGAGTGCGATTTGGAACAGATTTTCCTGACGGCGGCAGTGCTGCTGCTGCCGATGCTCTGTACCACGGCTGGTGCGGCTGGTGTGTTCCTGCTGCGGAAGACCGGGGAGCCTGCCACCCGGCGGATGCTCTGCGGCATGGCGGCAGGTATTATGCTGGCAGCCAGTGTATGGAGCCTGCTTTTGCCGGCCAGTTGAGCGGGCAGACGCAGGGGCC
>ENA-OQCX01000777-OQCX01000777.1-human-gut-metagenome-genome-assembly--contig:-NODE-777-length-16132-cov-2.337082_pt1 | contig 16132 bp, 18 predicted proteins | sample MGYA00242762_ERZ504587 | MGnify/ENA primary metagenome ERZ504587 (study PRJEB26092, sample SAMD00036337) | human gut metagenome | host: Homo sapiens | study: EMG produced TPA metagenomics assembly of... | reverse complement strand
GTCAAAAGCTGTTTGTGCTTGCACGATAAGTCTTTTGAACTTGGGACACGCCAAATATGAGAAGTAGCGATTTACGTAGTAAAATCAGCGGATTTCGAATATTTGGAGGATTGCGGGAGCAGCGTAGCTGCGTAGCAATCCGGGTATCAAATGAGTGTCAAAAGACTTTTTGACACTCATATCATGCATATACCAGTCAGGAGGTTTATTATGCAGGAAAAAGTTTTAAGCAGTAAGAAGAATGGCATGATAATGATGATTCTCTTCATTTTGCTGTATGCGGCAGCAACAGCACTTGCTGTAATCGGTTCCATCTTTTACTGTATTCCAATGGCTGCAGTCGGATTCATCTGGTTATCTTTGGGATGGATTCCATTTCTTGGATTAAAAGTATTGAAGCCTCAGGAAGCTCTGGTTCTTACCTTGTTTGGTAATTATGTGGGCACACTGAAGGATGACGGCTTTTATTGGGTAAATCCTTTTTGTACAGCAGTGAATCCGGCAGCTAAGACGAAATTAAATCAGAGCGGCGATGTGGATGGCGGTAATGCCGCCAAATCAGTTTTGACATTAACTGCGGCAGGCACCGGCGGATCTTCCAATAGCTCTTATGTAAGTAAAAAGATCTCCCTGAAGATCATGACTCTGAACAATAACCGTCAGAAGATCAATGATTGTCTGGGTAACCCGATAGAAATTGGAATTGCGGTTATGTGGCGTGTGACAGATACGGCGAAGGCTGTTTTCAACGTGGACAACTATAAGGAATATCTTTCCCTGCAGTGTGACAGTGCCCTTCGTAATATTGTAAGGATTTATCCTTATGATGTAGCTCCGAATGTGGATACCACAGGGGATGGCGTTGCAGATGAGGGCAGCCTGCGTGGTTCCAGCGAAATCGTAGCCGGACGTATCCGGGATGAGATCCAGCAGAAGGTTGCAGAGGCTGGTCTTGAGATTATTGAGGCACGCATCACTTATCTGGCTTATGCTCCTGAGATTGCAGCCGTTATGCTGCAGAGACAGCAGGCTTCTGCTATTATTGATGCGAGAAAGATGATCGTAGACGGTGCTGTTGGCATGGTTGAAATGGCACTGGAGCGGTTGAATGAGAACAATGTGGTTGAGCTTGATGAGGAGCGGAAAGCGGCCATGGTTTCTAATCTTCTCGTTGTACTGTGTGGCAATCACGATGCCCAGCCGGTGGTTAATTCCGGCAGTCTGTACTAATGGCTGATACCAGACCAAAGAAACAGATTCCGCTCAGGCTTTCTGCAAAGCTTTATGATCAGATTGCCGCCTGGGCAGAAGATGATTTCCGCTCCGTCAACGGCCAAATCGAGTATCTTTTGACCGAATGCGTGCGCCAGCGGAAAAAGAACGGCAAATACGTCGGCGAGGAGATCGACGTTCCGCCCGAGCTCGATCTCAAGTGAACAAGTGTTAAGAATGTGGAAAGAATTCGTTTCTTTCCGCATTCTTGCTCTTCATTCCATTCAGGAATAGTCATTTGTTCAAACTTTATTGATGACTTTTCCCCGCCGCTGTGTAATAATGTTTGCAAATGTTATTTGATCGAAACGAGGTATCCCGCATTGAAAAAACTCAACCAGGCGATCGACCGCTTTTGTATCCTGCATCCGAATTTTGGCATCCCCAACCTGATGCTCTATGTTGTCATCGGCAACGTGGTGCTGGGGCTTTTGTCCAACTTCTCGAACGGCAACTTTCTGAGCTTCTTCTCCTACACGCTCTCGGGTCTTCTCCATGGGCAGGTCTGGCGGCTCGTCACCTTTGTCCTCATCCCTGAGAGCACGAGTCCGTTCTATCTTCTCATCACCTGCTATTTCTACTACTGGATCGGCTCGACGCTCGAGCGGCAGTGGGGCACAGCCAAGTTTACGACGTATTACCTGAGCGGCATGCTGCTCACCGTCCTCGGCGCGAGCATCGTCAGCCTGATCACGGGCTACAGCATCCCCGTCTACGGTGCAAATTATGTCAACTTTGCCATGTTCATGGCCTTCGCGCTCCTCTATCCCGATGCGCAGGTGCTGCTGTTTTTCGTCTTCCCCATCCGCATGAAGTGGCTCGCGTATATTGACGTATTCTACTTCTTCTTCGACATTGTGCGCTACATTGCCGCCGGCAGATGGTACTATTCCATCATGCCCATCGTGGCGCTTTTGAATTTCGTCATTTTCTTCTGGCCCGAGCTTACACGGTTTTGGGACTCGAACGCCACCAGAGCAAGCAGGCCACGCACTTCCATAACACCGTGCGTGCAGCAGCGCCAGGAGCAGTATCAGCAGCAGAATTTGAAGCTGCAGAGTTATATGTTCCTGCTGTGGGTTTAAAGCAGAGTGCACAGTGGATCGATGAAGAGAAATTTCAGGCAGAACTGACACTGGAAGTGAGCGGTCTGAAAGAACTGTACAAAAGTCAACAGGAGAATACTGCTTCGGAGAACGGACAGTTGCAGATGGAAATAGTACATGGGATGGAGAAGTGAGAGAAGCAGAAGCAGCAGAAAATACGACAGATGAAGTGGATTCCGAAAATACAGAGTGTGAATCAGAGAGTGCAGTAATAGATATAGAAGATATAGAAAGCGAAGAATACCGGAAGGCAGAAGAAAACGCAGAAGGATCTGACACAGAAAACGGACAGACACAGCAGAGTGAGCAGGAGAATCAAAATGAGATCAGGGAAGATACGACCAGATATTTTCTGACTGTATATATTTCAGAATATTTTCAGGTAAATGCAGAAGCGTTAAAGAATGATCTGCAGGCTGAATCCGTACAGATACAAAATAAGAAAGGTGAGACAACCCAGATTACAAAGCTGACCTGTGAGACTGCACTTTCAGATGCGGAAACAGATATCTTTACCATGAAAGTGCCGGTGTCTCTGCGTGAAGAATATCGTATTTCTTCTGTAAAAACAGATTATCCTCTGTGCCAGGATGCACCGCTTTGCAAAGATTGGGAGGGGACAGGTGCGTATTTCTGGATGAAATCAGGGGATGAAACCCGGACTGTTGCAGAAACTCCTTCAGCTCTGCTTTCCGTACAGGAGGCAAAAACAGGGATCACAGCCCGGTTACAGCAGGAGACGAAAGAGGTACGTGCAGGGCAGAACCTTACTTATATATTGTCTGTAGAGAATACAGGAGAATTACCTCTGGAAAATATAGAGATATCCAGTGTTTTTTCTCAGGATAATATAAAAGCCGAATGGAAACAGGAAGAGGGATTTACTGCAAATGGTATGCAGGGAATTATTTCAGGTCTTAAGGCAGGAGAAATCAGAAATCTTCAGATGACGGTACAGCTTACAGAAGAGCAGGCAGGAGAGCTTATTCATACAGTAACTGTAAAAGCGAAATATCCGGGAAAGGAAGAAAGTATTGGATGTCAGAAATCAGTCGAAACAGAAGTCATTGCATTAAAGGCGGCTTTTGAGGTGGAGAAAACTGCGGACAGAACACAGGCATATCCGGGAGATACGATCACATATCAGATCTGCATCAGGAATACAGGTGAGCGGATACTTCATTCGGTTCTCAGTACAGAAAGATTCCAAAATGCCGGTATTCAGGCAAACTTTGTCAGGAAAGAGGGCGTAACATTAAACAGCACAGGCACACAGGCGCTGATTCCGCAGATCGCACCGGGAGAGGCTTTTGCGCTTTACGCCACAGTGACTGTTCCACAATATATGGCAAGTCAGGAATTGATCAATGAGGTAATCGTTACATCTGATGAGACTGGTACGCAGGCAATGACATCTAAGGCAAACGTAGAATTAAAGGAAACTGATAATATTGTTACAGTTACGCCGCAACCGGCATCTCTGGCTTCCCAGAGTTATGGATATGACTCAAAGTCCGGAAGTGCTTATACTACTGCTTCCAAACCACGTACAGGAGATGAGACAGAAACGGCTTTGTATATTGTACTGGGGATTTTTGCAATCATGTCCGGAGTCAGTGCATTCTGTTACAGGAAGACAAAAAAACAGCAGAAGTAGAGAAACAACGTTGAAACGACAGGGGAGGTGTGCTATTCTTATATAGAATATACGCTTTAGTAAAACACCTCTGCCTGACTTTAAAGAAATTCTATTGCCGCAGGCAATCTGGAATGAATTTTGGCTAAGTTACTGTGAACGGAGTGAACAGTAACGAAATTGCCGTAGAGGCTGTATAAAATTCAGGCAGGCAGGAAATGATATGGAGGATTAAAATGAAATTAATATCCTTACTGGAAAAGCTGGAATATACATGTCTTCAGGGCAGTACAGACCAGGAAGTAAAAAATGTGATTTATGATTCCCGGAAAGTAGAAGAGGGCTCTCTTTTTATCTGTATCCGCGGTGCAGTGGTGGATGGCCATAAATTTGTGCCGGATGTAGTTGCAAAAGGAGCAAAGGTTCTGATCGTGGAAGAAGCTGTGGAAGCACCGGAAGATGTGACAGTCATTCTTGTGAAAGATACACGATATGCAATGGCGTTTATTTCTGCCGCATATTTCGGATATCCCGCAGAGAAACTGAAAACAATCGGTATCACAGGAACAAAAGGAAAAACAACCACTACGTATATGGTAAAATCTATTCTGGAAAATGCCGGATATAAAGTGGGACTGATCGGAACCATTGAAGCGATCATCGGTGACAAAGTGATTCCTGCAAAGAACACAACACCGGAGTCTTATGTGATTCAGGAATATTTCCATGAGATGGCAGAAGCCGGCTGTGACTGTGTGGTTATGGAAGTTTCCTCCCAGGGACTGATGCTTCACAGAACTCAGGGATTTGTTTCGATTTTGGTATTTTACAAATATTGAGCCGGATCATATCGGACCAAATGAACATAAGGATTTTGATGATTATCTCAGATGCAAGTCCTTACTTCTGAAACAGTGTAAGGTAGGAATTGTAAACAGAGATGATGAACATTTCGAGAAGATTATTGAAGGTCATACATGCAGCCTGGAAACTTATGGATTTTCACCGGAAGCAGACCTTCGTGCGGAAGATGCAAAGCTGGTCGGAGGTAAAGGATATCTGGGTATTTCCTACCATCTGAAAGGACTTCTGGATTTTCATGTGGAGATAGATATTCCCGGTAAATTCAGCATCTACAATTCATTGACAGCAATCGCAATCTGCCGTCATTTTAAGGTTTCGGAAGAGAACATTCTCAAAGCCTTAAAAGTAGCTAAGGTAAAAGGCCGTATCGAATGGTAAAAGTATCCGATGATTTTACTCTGATGATCGATTACGCGCATAATGCCATGGCTCTGGAGAGTCTTCTGACCACTTTGAAAGAATATCATCCCCACAGACTGGTATGTCTGTTTGGATGCGGAGGCAACAGATCGAAGCTTCGCCGCTATGAGATGGGAGAGTTTCCGGAAAGCTTGCAGACCTTACCATCATTACCTCTGATAATCCACGTGATGAAGAACCACAGGCGATCATCGATGATATCAAGATTGGTATGGCAAAAACCGATGGAAAATATGTAGAGATTCCGGACAGAAAAGAAGCCATCGCCTATGCAATCCATCATGGAGAGCCGGGGGATATTATAGTTCTGGCAGGTAAGGGACATGAGGATTATCAGGAAATTAAAGGAAAGAAATATCCTATGGATGAACGTGTCCTGATCGCAGATATTCTTGCTGGTAAATAGGTAGCGGGTCAAACAGGAATAAGTTCATGATATATGCTGATATAATAATTGATATTTCCAGTGATAAACTGGACCGGAGTTTTCAATATCGTGTACCGGAAAGGCTGGAGAAGAAAATAAAGGCAGGATGGTGGCAGCCATCCCTTTTGGAAATGCCGGCCGGGTGCGTAAAGGATATGTGATCGGATTGTCAGATAAACCGAAAATTGCTCTCGAAAAGATTAAAGAAATCAGTGAAATCTGCAGTGGAGAAGAGACTACGGAATCCAGACTGATCGCCCTGGCAGCCTGGATGAGAGAAAATTATGGTTCCACCATGATCCAGGCTCTCAGGACAGTACTTCCTATCCAGGAGAAAATCAAGGCAAAAGAGAAAAAATATATATGCTTGGATATTTCCGAAGAGGCGGGAACGCAGTTGCTGAAAGAACTTGAACAAACAAGGTTTAAAGCCAGAACAAGACTTCTGAGGGAACTTCTGGAGAAAAAAAAGACTGGATTATACACATGCGGCGAAAGAACTGGGGACAACTTCTGCTGTTGTAAAGAAATTTCAGGAGCAGGGGATTATCCGCATAGAATATGATGAGATAATGAGAACTTCACTGAATACAGGTGATATTTCCGGAGAAAGGCGAATGCCGCTTACAGATGAACAGGAAGCGGCAGTAAAGCAGATACAGAGAGAGTGGAAAAACCCATCGCCGAAGCCTGTACTGATCGAGGGAGTGACAGGGAGCGGGAAAACCCAGGTGTATATAAAGCTGATCGAGCAGACGCTTTCTCAGGGAAAAGAAGCAATCGTGCTGATCCCGGAGATTGCTCTGACATATCAGACGGTACGCAGATTTTATGCCAGATTTGGGGATAAAGTATCAGTTATCAATTCCAGACAGTCTCAGGGAGAACGCTATGATCAGTTTAAACGTGCGAAAAAGGGAGAAGTCCAAGTGATGATCGGTCCCAGATCTGCGCTGTTTACGCCATTTGCCAGTCTGGGACTGATCATTATTGATGAAGAACATGAACCAAGCTATAAAAGTGAAAGCACACCCCGTTATCATGCAAGGGAAACTGCAATCCGGAGAGCTGTTTTAGAACATGCAAATGTGGTAATGGGTTCAGCTACTCCATCAGTGGAAGCCTACAGTAAGGCAATGAATGGGGAATATAGTCTGGTCAGGCTGACAACAAGATATGGAAGCAGACCTCTGCCCCGGGTTTCTATCGTAGACCTGCGTGAGGAATTAAAAGCAGGGAACAGGTCTGTACTGAGCAGAGAACTCCGGCAAAAGATGAAAGGCCGGTTTGAGAAAAAAGAACAGGTAATGCTTTTTCTGAACAGAAGAGGATACGCAGGTTTTGTATCCTGCCGGTCCTGTGGACATGTGATGAAGTGTCCGCATTGTGATGTTTCTCTTTCGGAGCATAATAATGAAAGGCTTTTATGTCATTACTGTGGATATGAGACAGGAAAACCCCGGATATGCCCGGTGTGCGGATCGCCTTATATTGGCGGATTTAAGGCAGGAACACAGCAAATCGAGAAGGTAGTTGCGGGAAGATTTTCCAGAAGTCAGGACTCTCAGAATGGATTTTGATACAACAAGAACCAAGGGCAGCTATGAAAAGATCCTTGCAGCTTTTGCTGCTCATGAGGCAGATATACTGATCGGAACACAGATGATCGTTAAGGGGCATGATTTTCCGGATGTCACACTCATGGGAATAGTAGCAGCGGATCTTTCGCTGAATGCAGAGGATTATCGATGTGCGGAACGTACCTTTCAGCTTCTCTGTCAGGCAGTCGGCCGGGGAGGACGGGGGGAAAAACCGGGAGAGGCAGTGATCCAGACCTATCATCCGGATCATTACAGTATTCAGGCGGCGGCAGTGCAGGATTATCAGGCATTCTATGAGGAAGAGATGAGTTACCGTATGCTTCTGGATTATCCGCCTGCGGCACATATGCTGGCAGTTCTGGGTTCAGGTCCGGAAGATGAGAAACTGGTTCAGGCCATGTATTATCTGAAACTTTATATAGAAAGGATATACAGAGAAAATGACCTGCATATCATTGGCCCGGCATATGCGTCAGTTGGAAAAGTTAAGGATATTTACAGACAGGTTATCTATTTAAAACATAAAGATCATAAAACGCTGGTACATATCAAAGACCAGCTGGAGAAATACATAGAGATAAATTCCGGTTTCCGGAAAATATACATACAATTTGATTTCAGTTAATTATAGCAGAGTTTTTCAAAATCTCATTACTGAAGTAATCTGCTGCAGAAAGGAAATCCGACAGGCAGTAATTTCTGAAATCGTGATATAACAATAATCAAGATATCAGGTTAGGGGCAAAATATCTTTTGATCCTAACATCATAATCAAAGAAGAGGAGAATAAAGAAATGGCACTTAGAAAAATCAGATTACAGGGCGACGAAGTACTTGCAAAGGTCAGCAGACCGGTAGAAAAGATGACACCACGTATTCATGATCTGATCGGGGATATGCTTGAAACCATGTATGATGCAATGGGAGTTGGCCTTGCTGCACCACAGGTAGGTATGCTGAAGCGTATCGTTGTGATTGATATAGGAGAAGGTCCTATCGTGCTGATCAATCCTGAAATCCTTGAAACATCAGGCGAACAGACTGGTGATGAAGGATGCTTAAGTGTACCTGGAATGGCTGGTCAGGTAACACGTCCGAACTATGTAAAGGTAAAAGCTCTGGATGAAGATATGAATGAAGTAGAATATGAAGGGGAAGGTCTTCTTGCGCGTGCTTTCTGCCATGAGATCGATCATCTGGACGGACATATGTATACAGAACTGGTAGAAGGAGAACTTCATCAGGTTTCCTATGATGAGGATGAGGAGTGATAATCAAATGAAGATAGTATTTATGGGAACACCGGATTTCGCAGTGCCGTCATTACATGCACTGACAGAAGCCGGATATGCGGTGGCAGCAGTGGTGACTCAGCCTGACAAACCAAAAGGGAGAGGTAAGACATTATTGCCAACACCTGTAAAAGAAGAAGCCGTTATGCACGATATTCCGGTATATCAGCCGGAGAAAGTGAGAAATAACCCTGAATTTCTGGAGATTCTGAAAGAAATCAATCCTGATATCATAGTTGTTGCTGCATATGGACAGATTATTCCAAAAGAAATCCTGGAACTTCCGAAATTTGGATGTATCAATATTCATGCGTCTCTTCTTCCGAAATACAGAGGAGCAGCGCCTATCCAGCAGGCTGTGATCGACGGGGAAAAAGTATCAGGTGTAACGATCCAGCAGATGGGAGAAGGTCTTGATACCGGTGATATGATTTCAAAGATAGTGATTCCGATCTCTCCGACAGAAACAGGTGGAAGCCTGTTTGGAAAACTTGCGCAGGCCGGTGCGGATCTGCTGATCAAGACGCTTCCATCTATTGAGCAGGGAACTGCGGAGTTTGAAAAACAGCCGGAGGAGAGTCCTACACCTTATGCGGCTATGATCACCAAACAGATGGGACTGATGGATTTCAGAAAATCTGCAGAAGAACTGGAACGCCTTGTACGCGGCCTGAATCCATGGCCAAGTGCTTATACATTTCTTAATGGAAAAACTCTGAAAGTGTGGAAATGTAAAGTCAGCACTGAGAAAACAGATGCTGTTCCGGGAACAATCTTCCTGGCAGATAAAGAGGGGATCCATACAGCATGTGGAGAAGGAGTGCTGATTCTTACAGAGGTACAGCTGGAAGGTAAGAAGCGTATGGAAACAGAAGCCTTTCTCCGGGGATATCACATTGAAAATGGAATTGTTTTTACAGATCATAAGGAGTGATTAGATGTACGGATATTATTATTTTGATCCTACGTATTTACTGCTCGTTATCGGAATGGTGCTGTCTTTACTGGCATCTGCAAAGGTAAAGAGTACGTTTTCTGTTTACAGCAGAGTGCGCAGTGCATCGGGGCTTACAGGTGCCGATGCTGCCAGACGGATTCTTCGTATGTCGGGAATTACGGATGTTACGGTAGTACCCATATCCGGCAGCCTGACAGACCACTATGATCCGGGAAGTAAGAAACTGGCACTTTCCCAGGATGTATATGATAAAACATCGGTGGCTGCGATCGGAGTGGCTGCGCATGAATGTGGACATGCTATTCAGCATGCGACTAACTATGTGCCATTGAATCTTCGCTCTGCGATTGTGCCTGTTGCAAACATCGGTTCCACACTTTCCTGGCCATTGTTTCTGGCAGGACTGATTTTCTCAATCCGTCCACTGATGACTGTTGGAATCATTTTGTTTACATTTGCGGTTCTTTTTCAGCTTGTAACTCTTCCGGTAGAATTCAATGCTTCTTCAAGAGCGTTGAAAATGCTTGGAAGTTCAGGAATGCTTGGAAACGATGAGGTAAAAGGTGCAAGGAAGGTTCTTACAGCGGCAGCACTCACCTATGTTGCAGCACTTGCTTCATCAATCCTGCAGCTTTTAAGACTGATCATACTTGCCGGAGGAAGAGACCGTGACTAATGGAATAAATACAAGAGAACTGATATTACAGATATTACTGGAAATTGAGGAAGAGGGAAAACACAGCCATATTGCAATCCGCAATGCTCTTTCCAAATATCAGTTCCTTCCAAGACAGGAGAGAGCTTTTATTACCAGAGTCTGTGAAGGAACAACTGGAATATCGTATTTTAATAGATTATATTATTGATTCATATTCAAAAGTACCTGTAGATAAAATGAAGCCTGTGATCAGGGAAATCCTGAGAAGTGCAGTTTATCAGATCAGGTTTATGGACAGTGTGCCGGACAGCGCAGTGTGTAATGAAGCGGTGAAGCTGGCACAGAGAAAAGGCTTTTACAGCCTGAAACCTTTTGTAAACGGTGTTCTTCGTACGATTGCCAGAGAGTGGAAAAATCTGAAACTTCCTTCAAGGGAAGAAAATCCGTCAGATATCTGTCTGTCAGATATTCTATGCCGGAAACACTGGTAAACCGTTGGATTGAGGATTACGGGGAAGAAAAAACAGAAAAGATCCTTACAGATTTCCTCACTGAGAAACCGATCACAGTACGCTGCAGAAATCATAAATATCCACAGAAAGAGATTTATGAGAGCCTGGTCGATCAGGGAGTGGAAGTGAAACCTGCACCTTATCTTCCCTATGCATATGAAATTTCAAATTATAACCATATTCTTGCACTGGATGCATTTATACAGGGGAAAATCCAGGTGCAGGATGTAAGCTCCATGCTGGTGGCAGAAATTGCAGATCCGCAAAAAGGGGATTATGTGATAGATATGTGCGCAGCACCTGGTGGAAAGAGTCTCCATGTTGCAGATAAAATGGGAGATTACGGAACAGTAGATGCACGCGATATCAGCCAGTACAAAGTGGATATGATCGAAGAGAATATTCACAGAACAGACTGCATTAATGTGCAGGCTCATGTGATGGATGCTACGGTATTTGATGTAGATTCAGAACTCAAGGCAGATGTTGTTCTGGCAGATGTCCCATGTTCCGGATATGGAGTAATTGGAAAGAAGCCGGAGATCAAATACAGGGTGACAGCACAGAAGCAGGAAGAGATTGTAATCCTTCAGAGAACAATCCTTGACAATGCGGCAGAATATGTGAAACCGGGCGGAGTGCTGGTATTTAGTACCTGTACTATCGCAAAGGAAGAGAATGAAGAGAACATGTTGTGGTTTATGAATAATCATCCGTTCAAACTGGAGAGTATTGATCCGTATCTTCCGGAAGAACTGCATTCTGAGACAACAGCTCTGGGTTATCTTCAGCTTCTGCCGGGAGTACACAAAACAGATGGCTTCTTTATTGCAAAATTCAGGAGAAAATAAGTAATGACAGACATTAAGTCAATGACGATCGACGAATTAAAGAAACTGATGACCACTCTGGGAGATAAGCCTTTTCGTGCGAAGCAGATTTACAGCTGGCTGCATGAACACCTTGTTACTTCTTATGATGAGATGACCAATCTTTCCAAAAGCCTGAGGGAAAAACTGAAAGAATATCCTGTCACAGCACTGAAGATGGTAGATGTACAGACATCCCGGATTGACGGTACACAGAAGTATCTGTTCCGTCTCAGTGATGGAAATGTGATAGAGAGTGTTCTCATGCGGTATAAACATGGAAATTCTGTCTGTATTTCTTCTCAGGTGGGATGCCGCATGGGATGCAGATTCTGTGCATCTACCATAGGAGGACTGACCAGATGTCTTCTCCCGTCAGAAATGCTGGATCAGATATACAGGATACAGGCTCTGACAGGAGAAAGAGTTTCCAATGTTGTGGTCATGGGAACGGGGGAACCTCTTGATAATTATGAAAATCTTCTCAGGTTTATACATATCCTGACAGAAGACGGAGGACTTCATATCAGTCAGAGAAACCTGACTGTATCTACCTGTGGGTTGGTTCCGAAGATTTATGACCTTGCAAAAGAAAAGCTTCAGATGACACTTGCACTTTCCCTTCACGCACCTAATGATGTGAAGCGACGGGAACTGATGCCGATCGCAAACAAATACAGCATGGATGAGGTTCTGGAAGCCTGCCGTTATTATTTTAAAGAAACCGGGCGCAGGATCACATTTGAATACAGTCTGGTAGCCGGAGTTAATGACAGCGATGAGGATGCAAGGGAACTTTCCGGCAGAATCAGAGATATGAACTGCCATGTAAATCTGATCCCGGTAAACCCTATTAAGGAACGTTCCTTTGTGCGTTCAACAAGACAGGCTGTGGAGAATTTCAAAATAAAACTTGAAAAATGTGGAATAAATGTTACTATTAGAAGAGAAATGGGCAGTGATATTGATGGTGCCTGTGGACAGTTAAGAAAAAGTTATATGGAAAAAACAGAAAGCGAGAAGTGACATGAGGATATATTCAGCTACTGATGTCGGGCAAAAGCGGAAGATGAACCAGGATTATGTGTTCGCAACTGCTGACCCGGTTGGAAATCTTCCGAATCTGTTTGTTGTTGCAGATGGTATGGGTGGTCATAATGCAGGTGATTATGCATCCTCTCATGCGGTTACATCTATGGTAGAGGAAATCCGGCAGGATGCGGATTTTAATCCGGTAAAGGTAATCCGTCATGCCATTGAATGTGTAAATACCGAGATTCTTACCCAGGCACAGCAGGATGAGAAACTCAGAGGAATGGGAACAACGATGGTGGCAGCTACTATCGTAGGACATTACGCTTATGTGGCAAATGTAGGTGACAGCAGACTTTATGTGATCGGAGAGAAGATTCAGCAGATAACAAGGGATCACTCACTGGTGCAGGAGATGGTAAGAATGGGAGAACTTGACCCTGAACAGGCAAGGAAGCATCCGAAGAAAAATATCATTACAAGAGCACTTGGAGCAGAGAAAACAGTGGATATTGATTTCTTTGATTTGAAACTGGAACCCGGAGATGTAGTTTTGATGTGTTCGGACGGGCTCAGCAATATGGTTGAGGACAGCCAGCTGAGGGAAATCATTTCTGACACATCTACAGATCTGGATGAAAAAGGCAGGATACTTATAAGAGAAGCAAACCGCAATGGCGGCAAGGATAATATTGCAATTGTATTGGTAGAACCATTCACAGACGAGGTGAAAGCATGTTAAAAACGGGAATGATCATAGCAGAACGCTATGAGATATTAGGAAAAATTGGTACCGGCGGAATGGCGGACGTATACAAGGCAAAAGACCATAAGCTGAATCGGTTTGTTGCTGTAAAAGTTCTTAAGCCGGAATTCAGAGAGGATACGACGTTTATCCGCAAGTTTAAAAGTGAGGCTCAGGCTGCAGCAGTCCTGACACATCCGAATATAGTGAATGTATTTGATGTTGGTGACGATAACGGAGTTATTACATTGTTATGGAGCTTATTGAGGGAATTACTCTCAAGGAGTACATTTCCAAAAAGGGAAAGCTTTCTGTAAAAGAAGCAACCAGTATTGCGATCCAGGTCTCCATGGGACTGGAAGCTGCACACAGCCATGGGATTGTACATCGTGATGTAAAACCGCAGAATATTATCATTTCCATGGATGGAAAGGTAAAAGTAACAGATTTTGGTATTGCAAGAGCCGCTTCTTCCAATACCATAAGCTCAAATGTAATGGGATCTGTTCATTACAGTTCGCCGGAACAGGTCAGAGGCGGATACAGTGATGAGAAGAGTGATATTTATTCACTGGGTATCACAATGTATGAAATGGTTACAGGGAAGGTTCCTTTTGACGGAGATACCACAGTAGCTATTGCTATCAAACATCTTCAGGAAGAGATTGTTCCTCCAAGTGTTTATACACCGGAGCTTCCCCACAGTCTGGAGCAGATCATTCTGAAATGTACACAGAAAAGCGTGGATCGCCGTTATCAGAACATGGAGGATGTGATCGCAGATCTGAAGCATTCTCTGATCGATCCACAGGGAGATTTCGTAACGCTGACGTCTGTGGATAACGAAGCAAAAACAGTTGTGATCTCAGATAAGGAGCTTGGCGAGATCAAACATATGCCGAAGCAGATCGCAAAGTCAGAACCTGAGGCTCTGGAAGAAGAAATCAATGAAACAGATATGATGATGAGCCGGAAGTGAAAAAGCACAGGAAGAAATCAGATAAGCCTGAGAAGAAGAAAAAAAGAGGCGGACATGGGCTGACTATTGTAATGCTTCTGATGGGTGTTGTGATTCTGATAGCAATCATTCTGGTCGCAGGAAAGGCGTCCGGACTTATTGGAAGTAACAATGATACAGACAAAAAACTGAGGCCTCAGATACATCGGAATCAGATGATGACGGAATGGTAACTGTGCCGAATCTGGTAGGAAAAACAGAGGATGAAGCAAAGAATATCACAAAGGATATGAAACTGGGTATTCAGCCTATGGGCGAGGAGGCTTCAAATCAGGCAAAAGGAACCATTTCTTCACAGGATATTCCAAAGGGAAGTAAAGTAGAGCAGTATACGACCATTAAGTATTATATCAGCAAGGGTGCGCAGCAGATCACAATTCCGGATGTGGATGGACAGACCGGAGTAGACGCACAGCAGACTCTGGAAGATATGGGATTAACTGTTGAGATACAGAAAGAATACAGTGAATTAAATGATGATGGTACTCCGGTTACAGATCCGGGATATGCAGTCTCCACAACTCCGGCAGCCGGAAACTCTGTTTCAGCAGGAGACAGGGTAACACTGCTTGTCAGCCGAGGTGTGGACTATGGAGACAGTGTGGAGGTTCCAAGTGTTGTCGGAATGACAAAGAATGATGCAGTTACTACTTTTGGTAAGTTCCTCAATGTGGAAGTAAAAGAGGAAAAGAGTGCAGAGGTGGCAGAAGGAGAAGTAATTTCACAGGAACCGGAAGCCGGAAACTGGGAAGATCCGGATAATGTAAATGTTGTGATCACAGTAAGTACTGGAAATCAGGAACCTTCGGCTCAGAGTGACAGCGCAGATACTGCTGCATCATCTGATGCTCCGGCACAGACAGCAGATAACAGTGCGGCGGCAGCAGCCGGGGAAGTATGGAAATGTACACAGACTCTGAATACTCCGTCAGGATATTCCGGAGGTCCGGTTCGTCTGGAACTGATCCAGAATGTAAACGGAACACCGACAGCTTCAGTTGTTCTGGAAGATCAGGTAATCCAGTTCCCGTATGATCTGGATATCACAGGTGCACCTGGTATCAGCGAGGTACTTTGTATCTGTCTGAACAGATCAGTGGAACTTATCAGGAACTCGGAAATTATTCTATTACATTTGCTAAGGCTGAATGATCCATGCAGGGAAAGATAATAAAAGGAATTGCAGGATTTTATTACATCTATGCAGAAAATGATGAGATTTATGAATGCAAAGCAAAGGGAATATTCAGAAAAGATAAACAGAAACCTCTTGTAGGGGATAATGTGGAGATAGAGGTTTTGGATGAACAGGAGAAGGAAGGCAGTGTGACTGCCATCCTTCCCAGAAAAAATTCATTGATCCGTCCGGCCGTTGCCAATGTGGATCAGGCTTTTGTGATTTTTGCAATGGAGAATCCTAAACCTAATTTTATGCTGCTTGACCGTTTTCTGATCATGATGGAGAAAGAGAATGTTCCGGCAGTCATATGTTTTAACAAGAAAGATCTTGCAAAACAGGAAGAACTGGAGCTTTTATATGAAACCTATAAGAGTTGTGGATATGATGTGATTTTTCCAGTACTTTTAATGGAGAGGGACTGGATGAGATACGTGAGATCCTGAAAGGAAAAACAACTGTAGTTGCAGGACCTTCCGGTGTGGGAAAATCTTCAATTACCAAGCACTGCAGGAAAATGTACAGATGGAAACCGGGGAGATAAG